>Ga0209636_10003132_pt1 | contig 16874 bp, 9 predicted proteins | sample DeeMarSWOR152_54_FD_187464 | JGI IMG/M metagenome (GOLD analysis project Ga0209636, IMG submission 187464) | Marine sediment microbial communities from White Oak River estuary, North Carolina - WOR-1-52-54 (SPAdes) (version 2) | ecosystem: Environmental > Aquatic > Marine > Intertidal zone >...
TAGCCGTAGAGGTTGGATACGGTGGTGACGTTTACCTTAATCGTGATATTCTGGCCTACTGCTGAAATTTCAGCCGTTGGGGGGTCTACAAACATGTAAGGCTTCGCGGGGTCGGCGTTCATGCCTATCCTCGATAAAATGGGGATGGATAGCAGTATTAGAAATATGAGAGAGCAAAGTCTAGTTAAGCGAAATTGTTTCAGTATTGTTTTCTCCTTTCTCTCTTTGTGACAAATTCCACCGTAGAATCGGTTATAAGGTTTCTGGAACTATGTTCTACGACCATGTGGATCAGCTCGTTAGAATGATTTTGTGAGGGTTTTCGTGTTTACTTTAGCATGAGTAGCTTAAAATGTCATATTCCTATATGGAAAGATGACGGTCAGGGATATATTTTGCTGGATTTTAGTCCAGTTTTTGTCGGTTTTGTCCGAATAGCGTCTTTCTCTCTCGTGTTCTCCCTACAACATTTGTGTAAAAAGGGTGAAGTGAAAGAAAAGGGTGGAAGGTTTTTTGAGGTGGCCTGAGTATTCAGACGGTTGGGGGGAGTTTCTTCTATGAAATGACTGGGCGTCGGTGCTTCTTAGACCAAACCATTTTTGCTAGGAAAGTTGCGGCTAGAGTTGCGATTAGGAATAGAGGCATGATTATGGCTGTTGGAAACTCCGGTATCACTGTGATTTGGCCGTCAACCCACGGGTCTGTGATAATTGAAGTTCCATCGGTATCGAAGAGTTTTGCTCGAGTGAAGTTTAGACCGCTTACGCCTTCAGCTGTGCCGTTGAATGTGATCCATGCCAGTGTCCCACTACCGTTGAATGAAGGGGGATAGACTGGGCCAGGTTTCGGCCAGAATGCAAGGCTGTACCTTACTGCACCGGGTGTTGAGAGGTCGTCAATGGCTCGGAAACCTGGGTCTGATGGAGCTACTTGACCTAGCCCGTCAGGTGTGATATATGCTTCTGTTAGGAGGGTGGAGTTGTATTCCAGCCAGAACTCGTAGCCGTAGAGGTTGGATACGGTGGTGACGTTTACCTTAATCGTGATATTCTGGCCTACTGCTGAAATTTCAGCCGTTGGGGGGTCTACAAACATGTAAGGCGCCGGATCGGCTTTCACGCCCGTTATTGCGATGCTTGCGATTATCAGCAGGAAAAGAGGTGCGTATAGCATGTTCTTCCATTTTATGTATAGGGGATTTTTTCTCAAATTTCCACCTAAACGTAAGGTGCAGTTGTTGTGTTTTATAAGCTTTTTCCATTCTTTCAGGATGATGGAGGGGTTGACTGCAACTTTCTTAGCTTAAATTGGGCTGGGCTTTAGTGTGTTTCGATTTGTATTTAGATGCGATTAGCATAGACTTTCATTGCCATTGAATGTTGGTTTGCATTGTCGTTGAAATTTTGGTTGGTGGATCACTCGGAGCCTTCCCATAGGTGTCTGCCTACTAAAATCTTGTCTCCAGTATCTATTTCGCCGTCTCCGTTAAGATCCGCGTGAGGGTTAAAGTTAGGGTCTCCAGGCTCGGACCATAGGGCCATCGCTAATTTGATCTTATCACCTGTGTCGACTTCACCGTCGTTGTTCACGTCGCCTATCAGGTTCACCTTAACCTTGTTACTGGCTATGAGAGTATTATCTGTCGTGTCTGTCTCGCCGGAGATCGGAGGTACCACAGCTCTTATGGTGTAGTTTTGGCCATGGGCGCCTGGGGAAACGTATTTGGTATCCCAAGTGAAGTTTATGGTAGTTTCTGCTTGGGGAAGCAGCTCGGTGATTGTTTTCGTTTCGATTTTGGTGCCGTTATAATAGGCGTTAATGTCGAAGAAGGTCTGTGTGTAATCGCCTTCGTTTTTGATTGTGACGGTTATGTCGATCACCCATCCGGGATATATGTGGGAGGCTCCATATGGGAGTATGAATGTGACGCTGGTTATGGCTATATCGTGTACTGGGGTCCAGGGGTTCATGAGGGGGTACCAGTCTACGTTTTGATGGGGCAGGTCGGTGTCTCCCACACCGTCACCAGCGGTTCTATTGTTGCTTCCATCATCTGTGCCATTGTAGTCGCTCCAGTAGTTTCCTTTGCCGTCGCCGTCGTCCCATGTGACGGTTGGAGATTGGTAGAGGTCAACTTGATTTGTGTTGTCGACGAAGTTGTTGTGGCAAATGATGTTTTGGGTAGAGTATCTTTGGTAGATGCCGACAGCGTTGTTTGACACTGAACTGGCAATAATTGTGTTGTTGTGGGAGTTGACTAGGTAAATTCCGTACTCATTGTTTATGGTGGTCGCTCTTTCTATGAGACAGTTACTTGAGAAGGCAAGTAGCACTCCTTGACCGTTCTTTGTTAGTTTTAGGCCTCTAACGACAATTTTGATCGAGTTGACGATGGCGACGAACCCTGCGTTGGATGGAATCTCGCTGTTTTGTTTGCCTGTCCAGTAGTAGACAGGTTTTCCATTCACGCTGTTTGAGGTGTCTATGTCATGGATGAACTCTTGGTTGGAGTCTCCGAAGACTCCAAGGTTGTGCCCGTTCAGGATCATGTTGTTATCTTTGAGGGTGGCGCTGTTAGAATGGTTCAGGTAGATACCGTAATTGTTACATACCACAATGTTTTCAGTGATTTTGTTGTTTTTGGACGAATTTATGTTGATGCCATACCCGCTGTTGGAGATTATTATGTTTTCGCTGAGGGTGCTTTTGTTGGAATTGTTTAGGGCGATACCGCTATTTGGGGAGGAGCCGCTGTTCCGTATTGTGAACCTGCTGATTTTTACGTTGTCCGCGGTTGCGGTGACAACGGTTCCACCACCGTTGATAATGTTGGTGAAGGGATTTTTACCAACGAGCGTTAGGTTTGCCTTGTTTATGGTTGCGCTTTCATTGTAGGTTCCAGGGCCTACTACGATAGTGTTATTTGTTGGGATTGCTGCGTCTACGGCTCCTTGTATGGTGGAGTAATGATCTGGTACACCTATTGTCTCAACTCCAAAAACCGTGGTGTTGGTGGTGTATCGTCCTTGGTAGAAGCAGTTAGCGAATACTTTGTATACGCCAGTGTTTGCGTTAGGGGCTAGTTTAAAGGTTAAGTTGTAGTCTCCAGCATTACCTGGACCCCGCGTCTCCAGAGCCCGTGCCCCTAGAGTACCATTCGTAATTTGGAATGTTGCCGACTTTTCAGGGCAGTATGGGAGTCCGCCATCCTTTGGCCAGTCAGTTAAGGCGCTGGCGTACACTGTTCCGTTTCCGATGGAAGCCCAAGGTGGAATGTATTGGCTTGGTATGAATATATTGGGCCAAACGCCCGGGGCTACTGAAACGTTGTAGAGCGCCGAATAGTCGAAGGAAACCATGTCCGGGTCGTAGGCGTTGACGCATATTGTCACGTACTCCGATTCGGTGCCGCTGTTCATTAAGGTTATGTTGAAATAGCACAGGGAATCTACTCTAAAGCTTTGTCTGGGTTCGCCGAATGCGTTGCATGGAACTACGTCAACGATGGTGATGTTTCCAGGTGGGGGGATGGTGCCTGCTTGTAGGGTTCTAATAACCGTGGTACGTAATGGATTACGTACCTCTAGGGCCACCAACCCTTGATAGGGTGGGGTCCCCAGTGTTAGATTTCCGTGGATTTCAACTGTTTCATTAACTTTGTAAGTTACTTTGTTTGTTTCCACGGTTATGCCTTTAATCACAAACTCGTAGTTGCCGTCTTCTACGTCGGGATAGATAGGGTCTCCGTTGTCGTCGTAGAGGCTTACCTCATAGAGGTCTAGAGGGCATGACGCGGACAAGGGGAATGTAGCTTTGAAGGTGATTTTCGCCAGCGTTCCGTTGCCGCTGGTTATTCCGCAACCAACCACGACCCATACGTAGCCTTCCGCATCATTTATTACTTTTTGGAACAAGAGAGGTTCTTGAGGGAAGGACCCTTCAACTGCGTCTAGGGCGTCAAGGAGAGAAGTGTTGTAGGCCAGTTTAAAATCGAAAGACACGAGGTTCTGGACGTTGGAGATGTTTATGTCTATCGTGAAGACCTCGCCTAGCCGTGCCGCGGTGTAGGTTGAGGGGTCCACAAAAATTTTGGGCTGGGGGTCGGCGGCCACGTTCACCGTGGCCACTCCGAGGATAAGTAGGGTAAGTAGAAGGATACAGGCGGGTTTTTTTCCTTTCACTGGCTGTGTCACCTCATTTATAACCGAAGTTAGCGAGCGTTATAAACGTTACATCGTCTCCGTAGTATTCTGCTACGAGACAGATATAAACAATAAAAAAGGGGAGGTTGGGTTTAAGTCGGATTTCAGCCACCTATTGCCTAAAGTCCAGACCACTCGAGGAGGAATTCGGCTGATACTTCAGGACAATAGGGAACTCCGCAGAGGCTGGGTAGTGTTGTGTAGGCGCTGACGTAGACCTTGCCTGTGCCGACGTAAGTCCACTGTGGCAGATGTATACCGGGTATGATTTTGATTGTTTCTTTGTGTGGGCTACAATATACTCCTCCTTCGATCACTTGCCCTGTTATGATTTTGCCGATGGGGACGTCACAGTCGTCGTAAATGACGATGACGAGTGTCACTTCCTTGTCAATCCACATAATGTTTTTCAGCTTTATTTCAATGCCCACATATTCGCATGGCGCTGCAAACTCATCATAAGGCACCCACATTTCATCGATTTCTTTGAGCGTGAACACCTCGATTAGGTGTATCACGTAGCCGACGTCGAATCTCATACTGTCTGTCTGCTTGTTTTCCTGTACTTTGCCAGTGGCTATGACGAGCCATTTTCCAAAGACTGGACCATCACAGGGGTTAGGTATCCTGAACCATGTTTTGGCGATACCGTCCTTGTCTGTTTCAGCGGTTCTGACAAATTGGGTCGCGTTTAGAAGTACGTAACCGTCTGGGAAGCCAAGCTCCTGATCAACTTCCTTCCATTCGTAGATCACTTGGAAGGCAACGAGGACGTGCATTACCGGCTTACCGTTCCAAGTTACCTTGGCAAAGAGGGTTACGTTGATGTCAGGACTCAAGGCATCACAGTTTTCACCAAGTCCTAGACCCACGTTAGGTGTCGTTTGACCACAGAACCTTTTCTCGTCGGTGTAAAGGTCTAGTTCGCATCCAGCCACCTCACGCTGCTCGATATCATGCGACACAGTGTCATAATAGCCGAAATCGTTAGTGATGTTCAGCATGACGGTAACCGTTCCAGGCCCATCACAGTGCATGGTTGTAACCTCAGTGGTGGCAGATCCTGTTAGTGTAGCGGGGCCGCTTACGATGGTCCATTTATAGCTGGTGATGTTTGCTGGTGACGGTCCTGGGTCACTGGGTCCAGCGTCTAGGGTCACGGTGTCACATTCTTTCGGAAACGTAGGCGACCAAGTGAATTCAGCCGTAGGCGCACCTGGCACCAAACCCCGAGTCATATACTCATAGTAGCCGTCAACTGCAGGGTCTGTGGTAATTGAAGTTCCATCGGTATCGAAGAGCTTTGCCCTGGTCAACTCTAGGTCGCAGCTAACCGTGTTGTTTGCTCCTACAAGCTGCGCGGGGCAGTATATGACTTTGAATGTCACCCACGCCAGTACTCCAGTGTGGTCTGGTGCAGAGCTGTTCCATGAAGGCGGATAGATTGGACCAGGCTTAGGCCAGAATGAAAGGCTGTACCTTACCTCGCCGGATACTGATGGTTCGTCGATGGATCGGAATCCTGGGTCTGATGGAGCTACTTGACCTGACCCATCACAGACTACGCCGCCCACTGTTTGTAGGAGTGTGTCGTTGTACGCCAGCCAGAACTCGTAGCCGTAAACTTTAGTTACGGGGCCCGTGACATTTATCCGAACCGTGAACTCGTCGTTCAAGTATGTGCAGTAGTCGGGAGCATCATATGTGATCGAACTCGGCACCACAGATATGTAGGGACTGGGACTAGCGCTAGCAGATAGTATAGGAATCATTGTAATGACAAGCATTGTAACTATAGATATGCTTAACAGTTGTTTTCCTTTCATGTTTTTCCTTTCTCCTTTCTCCTTTCAGCTTCGATTATATAATTCACACACAAGGGATTTAAGTTTTTCTAATTAATTTTCTAGAAGTGTCTACCATAAACATCCTAAGCTTACACCCAGATTCAGCGGGAAACTTTCTGCCAAAAAGCCTAAAGGCAACCATAAACTCCATCTCCTCTGTGGCACGCACATAACTTTTGGTTCGAATGATTTCTTGCCTCTACATTTTTTATTCCTAACTATACTCAGATTTTAGACGTTTTCTTTCTTTTCCTCCATATTGCAAAAGCTATTAGAGCTATCACTACAATGGCGACAACGCCCACGAGGATGAAGGGAATATAGTCCAAGTTAACGATGAGTGAAATTACATCGCTGGTTTTGCCGTAGATTTGCGTTCCCGGAAACTCTGCTTTTATATAAAAGTTGCCTGCGGCAGACGGAGTGTATTCAAGCACCGCAACACCATCAGAATCTGTTTCCATTGAACCAATAGTTTCCCATGTTCCATCTTCAAATAAGTAAAATCCAACTGTCGCATTTGGAATAGAAACTCCGTTATCATCCTTGAGGATTACCGTTAGGGCTATTGTTTTTCCTAAGGTGAGTGTTAACTGATCTGAAGCGTCAATAGTTAGCGTTACGACTAGGGGATTTACCATAATTGTTACTGTGCTGTTGTTTTTAACATGAGCCGCGCTTCCATTGTAGTTTGCCATAATCTGATGCTCACCCCAGATGACTGGAGTATATGCGACTGACGCAACACCACTGGCGTTTGTAGAAGCAGAACCAAACTTCTCCCATTCTCCATGTGTGTACACATAAAAATCGATGTTTTCGCTTGGTATTAGATTGTCGCCTTCATCTTTCAAGAAGGCTGCTATAATGATTGGCTCGCCCACCGTTGCTGGATATAGAACATTGAGAGTTATTTTTATTTTTCCAACCATAACGTTTTTGGATATGGGGCTACTGGCTTGAACATTGTCAGTTACGGTGAGGGTTACCGCGTATGAGCGGTTTTCAACGAAAGTGTGGATTGGGTTCTGCTCCGTGGAGTTATTACCATCTCTGAAGTCCCAATACCACCTGATAATCGTTCCGTCGGGGTCAATTGAAGCATGAGTGAAGTTGATGAGGTTATAGTCAAGCAGCGAATATGAAAAATCTACTGTGGGAGGTGAGTTTGAAATGACTTCGGTGCCTATTACTTGAACGTTGTGAGTGCTGTGGCTATACATAAAGTACAGAGATGTATAAGTGGCATTTTCACTTATGTTAACTGTGCCAGTTATGTTGTCGCCATCCGAGAAGACCTGCCACTTGCCTGAAGTAGCGTTTAGAAGCTTTCTGGGAACAGTGACGTTGCAGAAGCCGTTCGTGTTGGGTGGCCCGGTGACGTTGAGGATTATCCGCTTTTTTGGTTGGTTGAAGAAAAATGGCACATTGTCCCGTCGCCATCCTACTGTTGAGTTGCAATAAACGCTGATACAATATTGATTTTTGTTTTGGTTAACATAAAGAAACCTCATGAGGCTCCAAGGGTCTATTAACGGATACTCATCTTGTGGAAAATACGGATCTGGATAACCTGTATCTCCTATGCCGTCGCCGTTAGCATCCACACCAACATAGTCACTCCAGTAGTTGCCTTCAGCGCCGTTATCCCAGATGTTCGGTGATATGTCGTAACGTTCAGCCTGATTTGTGTTGTTTATAAAGTTGTTACGATAAAGTATATTGTTTGAAGAGTTATCGATAAATATCCCGTAAAAGTTGTTTTCTATAGTGTTTCCAATAATGCTGTTATTGTTGCTGTTATCGGAAATCTTAACACCATAATACCTATTTTCTATGATTATATTGTCGATGATTACGTGGTTTGTGGCTCCGTCGTGTAAATGTATGCCACCCCAATTATCTCTTATTATGTTACTACGAATCATCGTGTTTACAGTGGACCTTGACACGTGTATACCGAATTCTACTCCTCCATTCAAGATTGTAAAATTGGCTACGGTAACGTTGGATACATTGATATGAATAACATTCCCAGCTTCACCCCCATCAACGGTTGTATTAAGCGGGTTATCTCCAACGAGCTTCACTGATTCATTAATGAAAATATTTTCGCCGTATGTTCCAGGCTTTACACGAATAGTGTCCCCCGCGTTTGCGTTGTCAATTGCTTCTTGTATCGTTCGATAGTTGTCCGGAACTATTATTTCCATGGGAGCCGTTCTAACCATCTTCATAATCAGTGGACAGAATATTAACGACAATAAAACTAAAAAAGTCATAACCAAATAAACAAGCTTCTTGTACATGGAAAGCCCCTTCTAGGCATGTTACTCACGAAGCATATTCTTTTCTTACGTTATAAACGTTGGTTACACCTAAACGTTGGAGACATCACCCGCAACATCCCCTCTTTCCTTAGTTGCGATGTGCGTGCAGTAGACCAGAAGAGAAGTAGTTCGAACTGTTGACTTTCTCATTGCTTAGCGAAAGAATATGATGGCGAACGCACTGCTACTAATGTGTTGGGTAATAAACTATTTTCCTTAAGACTTTTACAAAAGTATGTACAGGCATCATTGAAACTATCTAATCGCCAGCTTATGACGTGGACCCCGCCCATATACAGCTATAGTACATGATCAGGATTTTGTCGCCTGTGTCTATGTTGCCGTCTCCGTTCACGTCCGCGTTGGGGTTGTAGTTGGAGTCTCCAGGTTCGGACCAGAAGGCCAACCCTACCAAAATCTTATCACCAGTATCGACTATGCCGTCGCCATTCACGTCGCCTGGCAAGCGATCGCTTCCAAATACGAGAATATCAAAACTGAAACTGGATATTTCTCTTATGTGACGAGATACAGATAATATCAGCTCTATTTGGAGAACGTCATCGTGATCGATCCGCCGATAAGTGTAATCCCATTTAAGAGTTATGTATTTAGATGCGTTCTCCGGGTACCAGTTCGTCGTTGACATGATAAGGTATACCGGTTCCTCAACTTCATTTCGAATATAGACAACTCTGCTCTCCACTGACCCTGGTGTAAGATTCCCCCACTCAATTTCAAACACCTCCTTCTCCTGAGTGCAGTCGCTGTCCCAGTAAACTCCAACCCCATCTGCTCCTACAGCTGAGACGTTGGTAATGGCGTTGGGAGTCACTAAAAGCATGAAAGCGAAAACGATTAAGCTTAAGGCAACGATAACAATAGCAGCCTTTCCTTCACGAAAGTACTGCATTTCACCCTTTCTCTCCGTGCATATTAAGCCATCACAATCTTTTAAAGTTTTAGCATAATCTTCCATTGAATTAAGCAGACAATCCATTTATGCGCGCGCGAACTGCTATGATGTGTTGAGCAAAAAACTATCTAATCGCCAGTCTACGGCATGCACCCCTCCCACAGGTGGATGCTGACTACGATTTTGTCGCCTGTGTCTATGTTGCCGTCTCCGTTCACGTCTGCGTATGGGTCGTAGTTGGGGTCTCCAGGTTCGGACCATAGGGCCATCGCTAATTTGATTTTGTCGCCTGTGTCGACTTCACCGTCACCGTTCACGTCGCCGCAAACTCTCACATACACTTTGAGACCGGTATATGTGTTGTCGTCTGTGTCTGTTTCGTTTGGAATTGGATGGGCGTAGGCTTTTATGGTGTAGTTGCGACACGTTGGAACTCCTGAGACGTTCCAGATGAAGGTAAGAACTCTGTCGGCCCCTGGGAACAGGTTGACGGTTTGGTTTTTTATGGTATTATTGTCGTAGTAGACGGTGACGGTGATGTTTTCTGTAAAGATGCCCTCATTTTTTACGGTGACGTTGATGGTGGCATCGTAGCCAGAATACACCTCAGTGAAATTGGAATGACTGCCACCCGTCGTGACACTGGTGACAGCAACGTCTCTTGTTTGGTTGTAGATACGTGGTGCCCGAAGGGTGGGGTCTCCAAGTATGGTCAGACCATAATGAAGAAAACGGTCGAGTTCACCATTTTCTTCGAACCACTCTTTTAAGGCTTGGCCCATGCACTTGCCGTTAGCCACAGGTTCGTAAAAATCGTTGTAGTTTGACATTTTGCCTTTCTTGGTGGAACTGACCTCTAAGAGACCGTAGGTGTCTGCGAATATATATGCGCCTCCAATGTAGTTTGTACGAGAATAGTCTGCGGTGTCGCATGCCATGAGGTTGTAGAAGAAGACATGGGGGTCGATGGACCAAACCTCTGAAAAGTTGACGTAGGTCCAACTTGTAGAGGTGTTAAAGGCGTGTTTTTTGAAGTTGCCGTGGGCTTCAAGGTGTAGCCATTCGTAACCTAGGGTATCGTTTAGCATGTTTTTGTAGTGCGTAGCATTGGTGGTTTCTGTGTCTGTTACCAGGGTTGTTTCGTTTCCGTAAATCATGCATAGGGAAGTGTTGATTTCGTCTGCGTACCATACTGCGTGGTCGTCAAGGTATGCTAGGGCTCGCCTTGGTAAGGTAAGTTCGCCGGTCCTAAAACGATGATTTTTGTCAAAATAATTGATGACTAGTTCGTCTTCGTCACCGGTAATGTTCGCTAACAGCCTTCCAACCCATATTTCGGGTCCTAGGTCTCCGTCTCCACTGCTGTGCCCATCGTATATTCCATTACCGTCAGAGTCTGTCCAGTTTCCGTCTAAATCCATATAGTATAGGTCACATGGAAATATGTCTGGATATGAGTCGATTGTGATGTTGTACATCACGTAGGGGATGTCTCCTACCAGCAGAACCCCTGCTATCTCGTGGGTTGACGCCTCGTTCTGCAAAAGTTCTCTAATGCCCTCTGCATTGTCTGGAAGGTACGGCCAGACGACGTTACTTTTGATTTCTACTGAAAACCCTTCATTCTCAAGGTCCAGCTTGTATGTTAATATAGCGGGCTTCAAAGAAAGATAAGAAGCATAATTATCACTCCAAACTAGGACGTAGACGTAGAAGTCGGTTAGTGGCGGGGATTGGCAGTAAGTTGCGGTGAGTAGGGTAACTGACAATATTAGTGACGAAACAAGAGCCATTGAAGCAATCTTGTTCATGGTCTCTCCTTTCCCCTTCTTGTTTAGAAGTACTTGTTCGCGACATAAAATGATTTTGCAGGGAGTATAGAAAACGTTTAGATTCTACTGCCAGGATGGTCAGTTCTATTCGGATAGATGTGTTAGTAAAGGTTTTTGTAACATAAAAAAGATAGGGGTGCGCGCGTGCGCGCGCGTGACCTATAGGTAGCTCTCGACTAATAACAGCAGCCTGAACACGGCGTGGCAGTTGCGGGTGTTTGCCATAGGTGATTGCCGACTCCGATTTTGTCGCCTGTGTCGACTTCGCCGTCGCAGTTAACATCCGCGAATGGGTTGTAGTTGTCGTCTCCTGGATAAGACCATAGGGCATTCCCTACTTTGATCTTGTCGCCTGTGTCGACTTCGCCGTCGTTGTTTATGTCTCCGCAGAGCCTCACTTTGAAGCTGGTGTAATATGTGACCTCGTTGTCGCATGGATCTTGGTCAGTGGGGCCAACTATTGTAATGTTTGCGACGAAGTCTAGGGCGAACCAGTCGATTGGCTTGAAACCATGAGCATCGGTGTCCATCTTGATGGTTACAACTGTTGAGTTTCCGTATCCGCGTGGGTATCCAGTTGCGCTAGTTGCGTCATAGCGCGTTAAGTTCCATCCAACGTTGTCGCCTGGTACGGTGGCGAGTGCCGAGCCTACGAAAACGGGGTCGCTGCCGTTCATCCAGTAGAGTGTGACATTGACGTCTTCGGCGTTTGGACTTTCATTCCACACGGTGACGTTTATGTATACGCATCCACCGTAGTACACTTGTGGACGGATCCCTGGTCTTTTAGGTGCCCATATATCGATGTCGGCGGTTACGTCGTGTTCCACAGTTGGGAGGTGCCATCCTGCGGAGTACGGTGGAGGCAGCGGAGTTAGGTTTACGTTGTTGCTCATGTCGTCGTCTTCATAGCCTGGTGCAGGAAGAGCCTTTGCAATTATCCAGTAGTTTGAGCAGTTGTAGGGTGGGGGATTGAAAGGCTCCGCTATGGGGTAAAATATTGTGACCCATCCGCCCCAAGGACTGCATCCAGTGAAGGTCCTCATTTCTCCTGGACTTAACGGGCCTACAATCGCCAAGCCGAAGACAATTTCGTCACCTGATACGGCGAGGTTGGGGTCAGCGATGTAGTATACAACAACTTTTTCCTTTTGGCATCCAAGGTTCACTACGGTGATCCTTGGGACCACGATTGGGTGCATGCCTTTTTCCCAGCAGTCAGAGAGTATTTCGACGCTGGCGATGGCTATGTCGGAGAATTGCACCGTGATTGTGCCACCATCTTTTTTGTTGTCTAGCCAGTTCTTCATCTCTTCGTTAGCTTCAACAGGATCCACAAAGGCAACTACTTCGTATTCGCCGCAGTCAAAGGGTGTGCCATATAGACTCCAGTGGAAGTATAGGGTTATGTTGGCGCCGGGAGCAAGATTTACGATGTTTTGTTGTCCGATCTCATATTCCCACTCAGCCACAATCGGGGGGCCGGGCTCTATGGGTTCAGGGTAGTCAGGCCAAACGAAGTCGATGTGGAACGTGTCCAGATCGATCATATCAATGTGGAATTCTTTGCTTACTAGCCACGGTGACGCAGGTGCGTCGATTATGTGCCACCAAGTGCAAGGCGCAGGTTCGGGACCATAGGGTGGCAGCACTTGATACCACGTGCAAGGCTCTAGCGGCGCGGGTGAAAGCGGTTGGAACGTCATGTTATACTTGGGATTCGTGACGAAGACGTATACAGTAGCGTTTTCTGCAACTTTGCCTTCATTCTTCACTGTGACACTTACTTTTGCGGTTCTTTCCGCAAGTACCGACGGCGCGTTAATTCCTACAACTGGCGCTGGCAACACTATGTCTATATGGAACGTACCATTGGGGTAGCTTTTGTCGACGTGGAATTCTAGCCCTAGCAGTTGCGGTTCATACGGACTCACTATTATACGCCACCAACTAGATGGCGGAGGCGCGAAGGCCCATATTCCGTCCATAGATGGATTGGCAGTTGAGCTGGCCCAGTACCAACCGCATGCAGTTATTCCCGTTATTGGCGTAGGTGGTGGATTTCCAGTGAAATTAAGTACAACGTCCTTCTTCACTTCGGGTGTAAGTATAGTTTTGTCGCAGATCTTCAAGTCGTGCTCGGATACAACAATGACTTCAGGACCCATGTACGCGTTGTCGTGGAGGTCGTCGTCAGCAGGACCCATGATTGTGGCATTTGCGACAATTGTGTATACTTCCCCAGCAGCTGTCAAGGTATTCCAAGGAAAGACTAAGACGTGATTCTGGCAGGTTGTAAGGGCTGGAAAGGCTTGCGTGCCAACTGAGACGGTTGGCTGGCGCGGATCATGTGGAACCGCTTCAACGGTAACTTCGCCGCTGTTTGTGTGGTTGCCTTCGTTATGAACGACGACGGTGATGTTCACGATCTCGCCTTGCTGGGCCTCGGTGTCATTCACTTCAACGCTAATTACGCGTACGTCGTCCAAGCAATCAAATGTACTAGTCTCGTAGAAGAAACCGTCATTGTTGGGGTAGTTGGTGGATTTCAGGTCCATGTCAAGCAGGTACGTGTCGTAGAGGTTTAACTTACTGCGCCCAGCCGTATAAACATGGAAAGTGACGTTGCATAGCCATCCGTTGCCACTCGGCCCTGTCACCGTAGGAACATCATATGATTCTTCGATAATCACGTATCCTACTTTATCTACGTAATCGAAGAAGGTATGATTTACCGATGAAAGCCAAGTGCCGTTACTAGCACTGACAAGCGACAAAGCACTAGCGTTATATTCAAGTTTGAGTCCCCAAGCAAAGGTTTCAGGAGCATTCGCAATGTTTATTGAGATCGTGATGTTGTTGGATACCACATTATAGATATTGTCCGTAGGACTGATCCAGAAGTATGTGCCAGTTGTATTTATTTCTCCAATTGCAGGTAACATAATTGCAGTGACGATAAGCAGAGCAATAATCGTTGTCGTCAACGTTTTTTTGCTATGATATACACTGTCAAGTTTCATTCTAACACTTTCTCCTTTCTTCTTTTCAGCAGTATTACATCACTCTAACCACATTTAAAAGTCTTATGGAGAATTATCACACTACAAAACCAGCTAAAAACGTCATACTAAAAGATATACAAACCTTCCAAGTTTTGGCCATAATTTCACCATAGGCGTGACGTGATAAGTATTAAATAATAGTTTCCTCCTTCTTATAGCACGTGATCGCCATGAGTAAACACTTGTCGTCTCTCATTCCAGTGGCGTTGGTGTTTCTGTGTTTGTCTGTCGCCGTCACAGGGGTTTTGGGGAGTTCTAACGAAATTGTCGCAAATCCCGGTCTAACTCCAACCATAGACGGCGTAATTAGCCCTGGAGAATGGAATACTGCTGACACCGTCACTTTCAATCAAACCAAAGTTTACGCTATGCAGGATAGTTTCAATCTATACATCGCCTTTAACGTTTCCGACTTCATATTTAGCGGCGCTGATTCATGCGATATTCTCTTTGACGTGGAAAACGATAAAAGCTCTTCATTGCAATCAGATGATAAAAAACTTACAGTTAGGCGTAACGATAATATGATGGAATTCAAAGGAAGCGCCGGAGCATGGTTATATGTATCCTCGCCTTATTCTGGCTGGACTGCAAAGGTCAATTCTACAAGCACGTTTTGGCAAGTAGAATACAACATTACCTATTCAAAGATAAACGTCACCGCTGGCACAGCCAAGACTCTTGGCGTCGGGTTCGTGAGCTATGATTACGATCTCCCGATTCCACCCATTGGAACAACTTATAGGTGGCCCATTTCTAGTGACACCGATTTTGACAAAAAGCCAAACATGTGGGGTAACATGACTCCAAACGGATACAACTGGGTTCCAGAATTTTCAAACCCATTGATTCTAGTCATCGCCTTCACCGCAACCATCCTAATACTGCTTTACGCCAAAGCTCACAAAAAGCTATACAAACAATTTTCAAGTATACACGCGCGCGCAGTGTGAATACCTTTTACAGATGAAGGGAAAAAAGCAGAATCCAATAATAAGACAAAAGTAGCAAAATTGCGCGCCCGCCAAGAGACACAACTGCGACCAAAGACAGAATGGGTACCGCCCCTGGAACCCATAACAAAAATAAAACCTTGCAAATGGTATCTAGTTATAGACACAGAGCCGTATCAACCTTACTTTACACCGCCAGAATGTTCTTGGTGGCACACATTCTATCCACAACAGCTGTATTGTACAACGTTCCACATCGATACTGTACCACCAAATCCTATCGACGAAGTCGAGCCGCCAGTACCAGAAGCACAATCAGAATGGACACCACGACCAGTTGGCGGGGTCTGGGTTCCGTTGATAAGCTCGGTTTGTTAGCCCCATACATTGCTTTAGTCTCAACAATCCTAGTCGCAACAGCTGCAACAGTCATCTACGTTAAGCATATTAAGCGTAGAAAAGAGAAGTAATGAGACACTCACTTCATCTCCCTTTTATATTAAAAACTACTAAGAGTTACACAATATGAAGAATAGAAAGAAACCTAAGGGAACGAAAGCTGAAATTCGTGCGTATAAGAAAAGACTACAGTATGTTGCTGCCATTGTTACAGTCGCCATTCTTGTCACCATCATCGCCTTTTCCAGCTTCCTCATCTACTCCTACCTAAACCCATCACCAAAACAAAACACAAACTCAACAACCCAACTTAAAGCCGCCATAGTCGACCACCTAAGCCTTACAGCACCCAACCAAACCTTCATCCAAACAGCAACAAACATCCTAGAAACAGCCAACTACACCGTAGACTACTATCCAGGCGAAGAAGTCAACGTAGAATTCTACAGAAACCTTCCAACCCATGGATACGACCTGATAATCTTGAGAGTGCATTCGGCTTTAGAAAGCTACGAGGAAGTTTCTCCAGTAGTTCTTTTCACGTCGGAACGCTATAGCATGGACAAATATGAATACGAACAGTTGGTGGATCGAGTTGGGGCAGTAGCCTATTCAAGGGAAGAATCGCAACAGGGAATCGCGTATTTTGGAATACTGCCGAAGTTTGTTCAGCACAGCATGAAGCAGGCCTTCAACAACACTGTAGTTATCATGATGGGGTGTGATGGACTGAAATATGAAAACATGGCTAAAGCATTCGTGGAAAAGAGTGCTAAAGCCTACATAGGCTGGAACGGATCAGTATCAGCCAGCCACACAGACCAAGCAACCACACGGCTACTCCAACACCTAATCACAGAAAAACAAACAATAAAACAGGCTGTAGAAAACACCAACAACGAAGTAGGACCAGACCCAGTAGATGAAAGTGTCCTACTATACTACCCAAATACGTTAGTGGACAACTACATTATTCCAAATATTGCAAGCAACTTGATTCTAAATGCGCGTGCGTGCTTACAGTTGCCATAGCCACCTATAAACGAAGACTACCAAAAACACCAACCCACTAAACCGCTATTCTCTTTCTCTTTTTTCTAATGTACATAGGACCGAAGACTGATGTTTCTTCTAAATTCTACTAATTCTTTTATTAAAGTATGTTCTAGGGTTAAAAATTTGGACTTCAAAGCTTTTTAGTTGTGGGTGTTCTTATTATTAGAATTACAGAGAACACTGGAAAGAAGGAGTGGTTTTGAGACAAGAGGAACTGGAGACATTAGTCATAGCGTTGCGTGAACTTGGCGTGAGTTACGATGAGACAATTAAA
>Ga0209636_10003133_pt1 | contig 16871 bp, 17 predicted proteins | sample DeeMarSWOR152_54_FD_187464 | JGI IMG/M metagenome (GOLD analysis project Ga0209636, IMG submission 187464) | Marine sediment microbial communities from White Oak River estuary, North Carolina - WOR-1-52-54 (SPAdes) (version 2) | ecosystem: Environmental > Aquatic > Marine > Intertidal zone >...
CCTTCGCCCGAAACATCGCGGGTAATAGAAGGATTATCCCCTTTACGGGCAATTTTATCAATCTCGTCAATGAAAACAATGCCTTTCTCAGCAGCTTCAACATTATAATCCGCAACCTGAAGAAGGCGTGTCAGAATACTTTCAATATCTTCACCAACATAGCCTGCTTCAGTAAGAACAGTAGCATCTACAATTGTAAAAGGTACATGAAGCATCCTCGCGATTGTTCTGGCTAAAAGTGTTTTACCAGTTCCTGTCTCACCAACGAGTATAATGTTTGATTTTTCAATCTCCACATCATCTCTCCCGGTCCTTTCTGAAGCCATTAATCTTTTATAGTGATTATAAACAGCAACGGATATATATTTTTTCGCAGTTTCCTGGCCGATTACATATTGATCAAGAAATTTCTTAATTTCTTCAGGTTTAAGAAGGGTAATCTGATTCAGGTCAAAATCACTTTTCTTCTTTATCTCTTCCTGCAGGATACTGTGAGCCTGTTCAATACAGCTATCGCAGATATGACCGGAGATACCAGCTATTAATAAATTGGTATCTCTTTTTTCCCGACCGCAGAATGAACATCTGTCCATGGTTATTTATCTTTAGGTTTTTGTTTTCCCATCACTTCATCAATCATCCCATATTCCAGTGCCTCATATGCTGTCATCCAATGATCCCTGTCTGCATCTTTTTCAATCTTTTCAAATGGATTACCGGAATGATTCGCCAGGATCATATACAATTCTTTCTTTAATTTAAGGATTTCCCGTGTTGTTATTTCTATATCTGAGGCAGCCCCCTGTACTCCTCCCATTGGCTGATGGATCATAATCCTGGAATGTTGCAGTGCAGAGCGTTTACCTATTGCACCGGCACAAAGTAATACAGCACCCATTGATGCAGCCATTCCTGTGCAAATTGTTGAAATCTCAGAGGTGATATACTGCATCGTATCATATATCCCAAGGCCCGCATGAACAGCTCCCCCCGGAGTATTAAAGTACATATGAATATCCTTGGAAGGATCGGCTGAGTCAAGAAACAATAACTGAGCCTGAATAATGTTTGCTACATAATCATCAATCGGTAATCCAAGGAAAATAATCCGGTCCATCATTAAACGGGAGAATACATCCATGGTGGCTATATTAAGTTGCCTCTCCTCAATAATTGTAGGTGATATATAATTGCCCCACATTGATGAATAGCGTTGAAGGGTCATGCTGCTGATACCCATATGACGGGTTGCATATTTTTGAAATTCATCAGAATAATTCATCTCTTATACATTTTAATCCCGTAAATTTAATTAATTATTAAACCTGTTATATGGTTTATGCATTCTATTATGTGTACAACATTCTTAATATAGCTTTTCCAAATTTTCCGGATATGAGTGTAAAAGTCTATATATCAATGATTTAATTTAAACCTCGCAACTTATTTAAGATCAAATAACCTGTTAAATTTTTCCAGGGTGATTTTCTTTTTATCTGTTTTTACATGTTCCTTTATATGATTAAAAACCCTTTCTTCGTAAAGCCTATCATATATCTTTTTCTTTTCCTCTTCATTTTTAAGCAGGTTATTTGTATATTGAATCAGTTGTTCTTCAGGCACATTTGTCAATCCATATTGCCGGAATTGTATAATAGCATATGATCGCGCGAATTCTTTTACCTCATCTTCATCAATCCTTATTCCATGATCTTTGATAATACTATTCTGAATCAGCTGCCATTTTAGGTCATTTTCGAATTTTGGATATTCTTTTTCGATTTGTTCTGCAGTTATTTTTTCTTTATTGACCGCTGCAAGCCATTTTTTCAGAAATTCCTCAGGCAGATTTATTTTTAACCTATTCATCAAAGTATTTTTCGCATCGATTTTAAACCTGTATTCACTGTTTTGTGCCAGTCTGGTTTTCAGCTCATCAGTTATTTTTCCGGTAAATTCTGCATCATTCTGAACTGCATCCTTGCCATATATTATGTCATAAAGCTCTTTGTTTAACTCTGCTTTCTGAAACCGGGAGATCTCCCTAATTGTGAAACGAAAATCAGGTGTAATCACAGGGATCTGTTCCTTTTCGATATTCAGTAGTGACGCAAGTTCGTTATTATCCGGAAAGGCTTTTCTGACATTTAAAAAAACAGTATCATCTGTCTTTTTACCAATAAAGGAATCTATCACGCTCTTATCTTTAATCACTTCAAGTGAAAAGGATGAGGCCTCGGCTGATATTCCTTCCTCCACAATCTTCCCAGTTTTATCTACCTGGTGGAAATCACCCTTAAGAACTTCGTTTCCGGTGATCTCATCTAATTTCAACATAGTACCAAAGCGCCTGGCATAATTATCCCTGGTCTCATCAATCATTTGATTATCTATTTGTATTTCATAAACTGGCACCTTATCCTTCGTTGAAATTTGTACCTCGATTTCTGGTGCAAGACCAAGATCAAATTCAAATTCGAAAGTTGTCTGGTTATCCCAATCAATTTCCTTGTTGTTATTTTCATTTGGAAGAGGTTCACCCAATATATTTAACTTCTCGTCTGTTAAATATTTTGATATTGATTCCGAAATGATTTTATTAATCTCTTCAATCAGAATAGATTTCCCATATAGTTTTTTGATAAGGCCTGCCGGTACTTTCCCGGGCCTGAATCCAGGCATCCTGACATTCTTCCGGTAATCCTTCAAAGTATTTTCAACGCGCTCCGCATAATCATCATGTTCAACTCGTACTTTCAGAATTGCGTTCAGCTCATTTACATTTTCCCTTGCGATATTCATTATTTTTAATTCAATATATTGCTGCTTTAAAAAAACCGCCAAATCAAAGAATTTATCTATAGTTTTGGCGGTTGAAACATACAGATGCGGATGAAGGGACTCGAACCCCCACGCCGTAAGGCACAAGATCCTAAATCTTGCGCGTCTACCAATTCCGCCACATCCGCCTATATTCAGGCTGCAAATTTATTCTTTTTTAATATAACTGGCAAATCGTTGGAGCATGGAGCATGGAGCATGGAGCATGGGGCATGGGGCATGGGGCATGGAGCATGGGGTGTGGAGCATGGGGTGTGGAGCATGGGGTAATGAGATTAAAGGAGAAATAAATTAACCGTTAAATGGTTAAAGCGCAAATGTTAAATGGTTTTCACAGCTCATGAAACAATTTAACAATTTAACAGTTTAACAATTTAACAATGTATACGATTACTGTTATCAAAAAGAATCATTTCATTATATTTGTGTGAATGTTATGGTTATTTTGTACCTGCCTTATATTTGGAAATGAGTAAGATTAAACTAAATGTGCTGGGAATATCCTACAGTCAAACACAATCAGGGGCTTATGCTCTTGTTCTGACTGAGGAAAACGGAGATAGAAGGATTCCCATTATAGTTGGTGGCTTTGAAGCCCAGTCTATTGCCATACAACTCGAAGGATTGAAACCTCCTCGTCCTTTGACACATGACTTATTTTTAAACTTTGCTGTTTCATTCAAAATAGACCTGCTTGAAGTAAATATCCATAAACTTGAAGAAGGTGTGTTTTACTCAAAGCTCATCTGTGATGATGGTAAAAACCGGCTTGCTGTTGATGCAAGAACATCCGATGCCATTGCCCTGGCATTACGTTTTAAATGCCCTATCTATACCACTGAAGAAATTATGGAAAGGGCAGGGATTGTTCTGGAATTCGGAAAAGAAAGCACAGGAAAGGGTACTCAAAAAGAAACCGGACAAATCAGCCCGGAGGATTCTTCTTATCCCAGCAAATCCATCGAGGAATTCAAGAACTATTCCAACGATGAATTAAAAGAAATGCTTCAAAATGCAATAAACAATGAGGACTATGAACGTGCTTCTATGATAAGGGATGAAATCAATAAGCGAAAGAACAGCTAATGCTGAAACCTGAATGAAAAAGATTCTTACCTTTCTTGTCCTAATCCTTATGATTTTTTGCAATGGTCTTTTTGCAACCTCCCACACTGCTGAAAATGCTATACTTTCCCAGGATTCATTAACAAATTCGCCAGATCAGGGATTACAAAAAGACACCACAGGAATGGATGATTTGGCGTCCGCTATGAAATCAAAATTGCTGGATGAAACAAACCAGGTTGTTCCCAGAACATTTCATTTTAGTTTTAACATTATCCGTATTTTACGCGGTATTGCCGGAATGATTATACTGGTTCTGATCGCATATCTTTTTAGTACAAACCGGAAAGCAGTATCGTGGAAAGTAGTTGGCACCGGACTTGCCATTCAACTCCTGCTTGCAATTTGTATCCTTTGGATCCCGGCAGTACAAGTATTCTTTGAATATGGAGGAAAAATATTTGTCAAGGTTATTGATTTTACCTATGCAGGAACAGAATTCCTTTTCAAATCTTCAGAAACAGGTAAAATTGAACCTCCCCTGTTAAATTTTGTTGTTACTATCCTGCCAACCATTATCTTTTTTTCTGCCTTAACAAGCGTTCTATTTTATTTTGGTATTATCCAGGGCATCGTTTATGCACTTGCCTGGGCACTCAGCAGAGCTCTTAAATTATCTGGTGCAGAGAGTCTGTCAGTTGCCGGTAATATTTTCCTTGGACAAACTGAATCACCACTTATGATTAAAGCCTACCTTGAGAAAATGAGTCATTCCGAGATCATGCTGGTTATGTCTGGAGGCATGGCAACACTTGCAGGCGGAGTTCTGGCAGTATATATTAATGTCCTTGGAGGGGACGATCCGGTTCGGCGATTAATTTTTGCTAAACATCTGCTTACCGCATCAGTCATGGCCGCTCCGGGAGTAGTGGTAATCTCAAAAGTACTGGTACCACAAACTCAGGATATTGAAAAAGGAATAAAAATCTCGAAAGACAGGATTGGTAAGAATGTCCTTGATGCCATTACAACAGGCACATATGAGGGATTACGACTGGCTGTGAATGTGGCCGCCATGTTGCTTGTATTTCTGGCATTCATCGCAATGATTAATTATATCTTTCTTAAGATTGGTGACTGGACTTCTTTAAATGGCATGATCGAGACAGCAACTCATGGACAGTTTCATGAATTATCCCTTCAATTTCTTCTTGGTTATTTATTTGCTCCCATCATTTGGCTTACAGGTGTTTGTGGAGAAGATATAACGCTGGTGGGAAGGCTCCTGGGTGAGAAAATTATTCTGACAGAGTTCATAAGCTATCTGAGCCTTGCAGATTTAAAATCAACTGCAGCATTTAGTGAAACCAAATCCATTATCATGGCAACCTATATATTATGTGGGTTTGCAAACTTTGCTTCAATCGGGATCCAAATAGGAGGTATTGGTGCATTGGCACCAGGACAGAGAGTTTTATTATCACGTTTCGGACTCCGGGCCCTGCTTGCCGGAACACTTGCTTCACTCCTGTCAGCCACAATTATTGGTATGATTATCGGGTAATCAGGTTATTATAAAAATTGACTGACATCATAATAGTCCATGCCTTTACTGTATGAATGAAATTAAATAATTTAAAAGGTACAAGGGAATTATCACAAGAATTTACCTTTGTCAAAAAATTCCTTTATATTGCCTTTTGCTATCTTAATGAGGTTCTCCAGACTTAAAATCATCCCTCAATAGGTTTAATAATTGCATAACAATGAAAAAGCAAAATTATGGCAGAAGAAAAAAAACAATTGGTTGATTGGAGCTCATATACAGTCCTGATTGCTGAAGACGATCCGGCAAATTACAAATTGCTGGAAAGTCTTCTGAAAAAAACAAATATCAATATTATTCATGCAGAATCAGGAATTGAAGCGGTTAATATCTGTGATGCATACAAAGAAATTGATATCGTTCTGATGGACATTCAACTGCCGGAATTGGATGGTTTTGAAGCAGCTCAAAGAATTAAAGTGAAAAAACCAGATATTCCTGTTATCATACTAACTGCAAGTGTTTTTAATGGTGAAACGGTAAAACCAAAGTATACATGCTATAATGGTTTTATATCTAAACCTTTCAACCTGAACCACTTAATTGAGACTGTCAGCAGCTTTTTATCCGATAGTTGATATACTTTTATGGTTTATTGTTGAAATGGTGAATTGGTCAATTGGTCAATTGGTCAATTGGTCAATTGGTATATTGTGTGAGGATTGGGAATTAGTGGTTGTCATGAATTGGCAATTTTGAATCTGGGTAAGGGCATAAGTTACTGCCGATTGCCAATCGGCAGCAGTCTTTACCCCGGGTGTAACAGAAAAGTCCGGTTGCTAACCAGATATATTCCAAAAACATGGTTGAAGGCAGAAAAGGGGTTGATTGCTGGTTGCATAATCCTCGTGTATGGTTATTTAATATTCTCTAACAATTGTGACCATTAAAACATTTAAGCCATTTGAGGCACTTGAGGCAATTAAGGCATTTAAAGCATTAAGACATTTGAGGGCATTCTACTATTAACATCCATACAGGATTGCTCTTTATCTAACTAAAGAATACTTAAACATTTGATTGCTTTCTGGACATTCATAACCATCATTAGTATATCCTATCTGCTGTTGATCGCTTCTTTTCTGGTTGGATGGATCAGGATTAAAGAATTCCGAAAAGCAGGGATTCATTCTCAACCCTACCTGTCTGTTGTCATACCGCTTAGAAATGAATCATTCAATATTCAAAACCTGTTAACTGACCTTTTAATACAGGATTACCCCAAAGAAAAGTTCAATGTTATCCTGGTTGATGATCACTCGAATGATTCCACATTAAAATTGATCAATCAGTTTAACAGAAAAATAAATTACCGGATCATTCAGCTTGCTGATAATGAATATGGAAAAAAAGCTGCATTAATCAAAGGATTAAAAGCATCAGATTCTGAACTGGTCCTGACTACAGATGGTGATTGCAGATTGAAAAAAAACTGGATATCCGAGATGGCGGAATTTTATTCATCCAGACCGGCAAAACTGATTTTTGGACCCGTACTTTATTCAGAAAGTAAAAGATTCTGGAATATGATGCAAAACCTGGAATTTCTAAGTCTTATTACCGGTGCAGCTGGTTTATCCGGTATACACAGGTCCATACTGTGCAATGCAGCGAATATGGGATTTGACAGAGCATCATATCTCCAGTTTGCAAATCATCACAAAACAGAAATAGTATCCGGCGATGATGTCTTCTATCTTCATTGGTTGAAAGAAAAATATCCTGATGAAATTCATTTTTTAAAATCACGATCTTCATTTGTTATAACATCCCCACCGAAAAGTCCCGGGGATTTTCTAAGTCAGCGTATCAGGTGGACATCAAAAAGCAGATATTACCGTGACCGCGATTTAATCATAACTGCACTTATTATATATTTTGTCTCATTTGTTTTACTGTGTTTACTGGCAGGTTCAATTTTCAGTAAATTATTCCTCCAGGGATTTCTGGTATTTTTTTTTGTTAAATGCATGGTTGATTTCATATTTCTTTATGAAATGGCTTCATTTTTTAAGATCAGGTATCTTCTGAAGGTATTTCTGCCTTTGGAATTTATTTATTTCTTCTATACCAGTATTATTGGCTTTGCCGGGAATCTGTTTTCATTCAGATGGAAGGGGAGAATAATTAATCCCATTTTAATGAACTTAAAAAAGTCTCTATAAATCAATCTTAAGCTGATCTGCAAAAATCTGTGGAAAAATCTTCGGAATACTTGTCCGCCACAGGCTGATCTGCAAGAAAATCTTATAACATTTCTCATATAACCCCGAATAAATCTATTTGTAATGCGGTATCAATGTTAGTCTTACAGATTCCTTCTTTTCAATAACAGCCAGGCAAGAAAAACAAACAGGATAGTATAACCGGCCGCAAGGATGATATTTACCAGGATTGGGAGCTCTTCAGGCATAATACCCATTTCACGCAAACTGTAGGTATCAATAGCCTGATTATCACCATTCATTTTACCTGCAAATATTGTAAGAAATTCAGGCATAGGAGTAAGATTTGAAATAACCTTAACAGGGAAATATAACCGGAAATTTTTGGGGAAAAAAAGACGAATAACAGGCTCTATGATAAAACGAAACAGGATAAAAAGGGTAATTGAAAGGCCGGTATTTTTGAACAGAACAGCAATAAAAAAGCCAAGTGCCATATACGCGATGGCCTGAAGGAAATAGACCAGCAGTATATAGATTTTTTCATAAAACACTGAGAATACATATTCCCGTGTGAAAATGAATCCAAAGATGATTGAAAATAAAAAAACCATCAGTGTGCTATATATTGCAATAATCACGATTAATGTGCCTTTCCCGGAAAGCAGTTGAATCCGGCTTAAACCGTTAATCACCTGCTGTCTGAATGTATGATAGGAATATTCATTACCAGTAAGCACAATGATCATGATAGCCAGTAATATGTTAAACCAGCTGGCCACCCATGGAAAAAATTCCCATACATTCGGGAATTGATACAGGTTATAGGTGCTGAATCCCGGTACCGTAATATCCAGCTGTGAAGTAACCAGGACAACGAGAAAAAATAATATAAAATGCAATAAAATCAATACCCTGAATACGCTGTAAGAAGCAATTTTAATAAATTCAATTTCTATTAATTTCTTCATGGAATTTCATTTAACCAGTTCCAGGAATTGTGATTCAAGGCTTCGCTTACGTTGTTCGAGTTTAGTAAGTATCAATCCTTTACTGAAAGCATATGCGTTAATGTCTGAAGTGCTATATCCTTTTTTCAGGATTACCATCAGATTATTATTTTCTCGCGTAACTGATTCTGATAATCCCGAGCGAATAATTTCTTCCTCCAGCAGATCAATGTTTTCTGCTGATACGATCACCGGATCTTTTGAAAGTAATAATTCATTCACCTTACCTTGTGCAATCATTTCACCATTTTTCAGAATTCCAACATGTGAGCATACTTTTTCAACCTCATCAAGTATATGACTGGCCAGAATGATTGTTTTATTCTTTTCAGCTTCATTGATTATGATCTGTCTGACTTCTGCAATTCCTTCAGGATCGAGGCCGTTTGCAGGTTCATCAAGTACCAGGACTTCAGGGTTGCCAAGCAAGACAGATGCAATGGCCAGACGCTGTTTCATCCCAAGTGAAAGTGTATCATAATGTGAATTTGTCCGGGCCGACAGGCCGGCAATATCAAGGACCCTGGGGATATCCTTATCCGGTACATCTTTTATCCTTGCTACAACTTTCAGATTTCTTTTAAGAGTCAGATAAGGATAAAAGTTCGGAATTTCAATCAATGAACCGATTTTTTTCCTTAAAACAGGAGATGATGTCTGTTCAAACCAGAAGAAAATACCTTTATCAGGTCTGATCACATCTGTAATAACTGCAAGTGTGGTTGTTTTTCCACTTCCATTTGGACCAAGGATACCAAAAACATTACCTTCATGAATGGTAAATGAAAGATTTTTGATAGCCGTAACGCGCCCGTAGCTTTTATGCAGATTGTTTGTTTGTAAAATTACTTTCAATGGGGGAATTGTTATTCAGCGTCTGAATCATATTTGAATGATATGAAAAATCGGTAATCAATGTCCCATTTCAGATAAAAACTTAATCCTGATCAAACGGATATCTTCTTCGGTGTATTCATCTTCACCCAGTTCCTGAAGGGCATCCTGAATAGATTCAGTTTCAGCTTCACGGAAGTAATCATATATCTCCTGCTGATGTTCTTCATCCAGGACTTCATTGATATAGTAGTTAATATTGAGTTTAGTACCGCTGTTCACGATGGCTTCTATCTCTTTGAGCAGTTCATTCATTTCAAGGTCTTTGGTTGCTGCAATATCATCAAGGGATATTTTCCTGTCGATGCTTTGTATGATGTTCACTTTAAGGGTTGACTTATTTATAACAGACTTAACGACCATATCCTGAGGCCGGATGATTTCTTTCTCATCAACATATGTTTTAATAACATCGACAAATTCTTTTCCATACCGTTGTGCTTTGCCTGCTCCAACTCCCTGGATATTTTGAAGTTCATCAAGATTGATCGGATACTGAATAGCCATATCTTCAAGTGAAGGATCCTGAAATATAACGAAAGGAGGAAGATTCAGTTTCTTTGAAATTTTCTTTCTCAAATCCTTCAGAATTTGGAATAATTCCTCATCAACCGCACCCGTACCTCCACCTGGAGTGGCAGCTCCCTGATCGTCTGTAATATCAAATTCGTGATCTTGCGTAATCATAAATGAAACAGGTTTGTTCAGGTATTCACGTCCGGTTTTTGTAATTTTTAACAGACCATAATTTTCAATATCCTTGGTGATGAATTGTGCAATTAAAGCTTGTCGCAACAAGGAATTCCAATGCTTTTTATCTTTATCACTACCTGCTCCAAATATAGTTAATTTATGATGTTTATATGATTTTATTGCTGAATTAATATTTCCTGAAAGAATATTTGCAATATGTTCAGCTTTGAATTTCTCTTTTACTTCGATGATTGTATTCAGTGCTAATATCATATCATCCTTTACCTCAATTTTTTCTTTAGGATGGAGGCAATTATCACAATTATCACAAGATTCTTCCATCACTTCACCGAAATAATTGAGTAACTGAATGGGTCTGCAGACAGATGATTCGGCATAAGCTACTGTTTCCAGCAGAAGTTGTTTACCGATCTCCTGTTCTGCCAGTGGTTTACCCTGCATGAATTTTTCCAGTTTTTGAATATCCTGATAACTGTAAAAAGCAATGCAACGTCCTTCACCTCCATCTCTGCCTGCCCTTCCGGTTTCCTGGTAATATCCTTCAAGGCTTTTGGGAATATCATAGTGTATAACAAATCTCACATCTGGTTTATCAATACCCATTCCAAAAGCAATCGTAGCGACAATCACATCGGCTTCCTCCATCAGGAATTTATCCTGGTTCTGAGTCCGGGTGGCAGAATCCATGCCAGCATGGTATGGCAATGCTTTTATGCCATTCACTCTCAAGGTTTCTGCCAGTTCCTCAACTTTTTTTCGGCTCAGACAATATACAATACCTGATTTCCCTGCATTATTAAGAATATATTTAATAATCTCTTTTGTAGCATTGACTTTCGGCCTTACTTCATAATACAGGTTATGTCTCCGGAAGGATGATTTAAAGACGTTTGCATCGAGCATATCCAGGTTTTTCTGAATATCATGCTGTACTTTTGGAGTGGCAGTTGCAGTAAGAGCAATAATTGGTGCAGGTCCTATTTCATTGATAATAGGTCTGATCCTCCTGTATTCCGGGCGGAAATCATGTCCCCATTCAGAGATACAATGTGCTTCGTCAACAGCATAGAATGATATCTTGATTCTTTTTAAAAAATCAATATTTTCCTGTTTGGTGAGCGATTCCGGTGCTACATACAGCAATTTCGTAACCTGAGCAAGGAGATCGGATTTTACTTTTTCAATCTGCATTTTTGTAAGGGAAGAATTCATGAAATGTGCAATGCCATCGGTAGTGCTGAAACTACGCATGGAATCCACCTGGTTCTTCATCAGGGCAATCAGCGGTGAAATGACAATAGCAGTCCCATCCATCAGAAGGGAAGGAAGCTGATAACACATAGATTTACCGCCACCGGTAGGCATTAATACAAATGTGTCATTGCCTGCCAGAACACTTCTGATAATAACTTCCTGGTTTCCCTTAAATGTATCAAAACCAAAATATTTCTTAAGGTACCCGGTTAAAGAAACATCAACTCCTGTGCTCATATCAAATATAATAAATCCTTAATTTCCGTTGTCCGGTTTAAGCATCTAACTCTCTATATATTAATAAATTTCGTGCTTTGTTCGCCGATATTTCAGTAAAGACTTATGCGTCAATATTTTCCCTTAAACCACACAACTAATTCCTTAATAATAAATTTAAACAAATTATACCGAAAATCAAAACTGATTTTTAGAATTTTAACTAATAAATAACTTATTGAAAAATAAAGTACTGATAGATGATTTAAGAAAAGCAGTTTGGAAGTAAATATAATTACCGCTTACATGAAATTTGAATTATATCAATACATTTGTATTTTCAAAAATCGCGCAAATATATAAAAAATAAAAAAACAATTAATTTATTTTTAAAATATCCGGATATCGGTATATCATTTCAGAAAGCAGAGGAAGATGGCGAAGCAGAATAACAATGAAATGTCATTTTTAGAACATCTTGAGGTTTTACGGTGGCATATTATCAAATCATTAGCTGCAATTTTAGTTATTGCAATTATTGCATTTATATTTAAGGATATTGTGTTCAATATAATCCTTCTCGAACCCAAGACGCCTGAATTTATTACCAACAGGCTCCTGTGTGATTTCGGAAGGATTGTAAACATTCCAAGATTGTGTATTAATTCGCGTCCGCTTGAGATTATCAGTATCAAGATGGCCGGTCAGTTTTCAATGCATATTATGGTTTCACTGGTTGCAGGATTAGTTCTGGCATTTCCTTATGTATTTTTTCAATTCTGGAGATTTATTGTACCAGCCCTTTATCCCAAAGAAAAAAAGCATGCCAGGGGAGCTGTGTTTTTCAGTTCCATGCTTTTTATACTTGGCGTGCTCTTTGGATATTTTATCATTACTCCCCTGTCAATACATTTTCTTGGATCTTACAGTGTAAGTGATCAGGTAACCAACCAGATCAATCTGATCTCATATGTGTCAACAATGGCATCAGTTGTCCTTGCAAGCGGAATCGTGTTTGAACTGCCCATCCTGGTATATTTTCTAAGCAAGGTTGGATTGGTAACTCCGAAATTCCTGAGGAAGTACCGGAAACATTCATTGATACTGATTCTTGCATTATCAGCAATTATCACACCTCCTGATATTTTTAGCCAGGTACTGGTTGCATTGCCACTTGTTGTGCTATATGAAGTAGGAATATATATCTCAAAAAGAATCGAGAACAAACAAAAAAAACAGGAGGAACTCGATGAAGCAGAATCCTGAATGATACCTGTTTTTCATAAAAATGATTCCTTATGAGGTTACATACAAAACATCTTGTTAAAAGGTACCGGAACAAAACAGTGGTTAAACGGGTTTCAATTGAAGTTGAACAGGGTGAGATTGTTGGACTGCTGGGACCCAATGGCGCGGGAAAGACAACCACTTTTTACATGATCGTGGGACTTATTGCCCCAAACTCTGGAAAAATATTCATCAATGAGGTTGATATTACAAAAGAACCTGTTTATAAAAGAGCAAGAATGGGAATCGGCTATCTGGCTCAGGAGGCATCTGTTTTCAGAAAACTGAGTGTTGAAGATAATCTTTATGCTATTCTCGAAATGTCTGACCTATCAAAAGAAGAACAGCATGAACGGGCTGAAACTTTATTGAAAGAATTCGGATTGGAAAAGATCAGGAAAAGCCTGGGAATCCAGTTGTCAGGAGGTGAAAGAAGAAGAACAGAAATAGCCAGGGCACTTGCATTAAAACCAAAATTTATCCTTCTCGATGAACCTTTCGCTGGTGTTGATCCGATTGCCGTGGAAGATATTCAGGATATCGTTTCCAACCTTCGTGAAAAAAACATCGGAATTCTGATTACCGACCATAACGTCCATGAAACCCTTTCAATTACTGATAGGGCTTACCTGCTGTTTGAGGGTACAATTATGAAATCCGGAACCTCCAATGAGCTGGCAAATGATGAACAGGTTCGAAGAGTCTACCTCGGACAAAAATTTGAACTGAGATAAGCAATTTATTTTTTTAATCAAGTAATCTTTTATATTTTTGCACACCTTTGAACAAACAGTTTAAATGATTGAGCGATGTATGCTATTGTGGATATTGCAGGACAACAGATTAAGGTAGAAAAGAACCAGAAGATATATGTACATCTTCTCGATGGAGATACCGGAGCACATGTGCACTTCAACAGGGTTTTACTAATTGATAATGACAAAAATATCCTAATTGGAAATCCCCTTCTTTCCGATGCATTGATAACAGGCAAAATCCTTTCCCATGTTAAAGGAGATAAAATTAAAGTTTTTAAGAAAAAACGCAGGAAAGGATTTAAAGTTCTGAAAGGACACCGGCAATTCTATACTGAAGTGCAGATTGAAGAAATTCTGGAAAAGGGTGGAAGTAAAATTCTGAAAGATCTAGTAACCAAAATTGAGGTAAAAAAATCATCAAAAACTGAAAAACCGAAAAAAACTGCCAAACCGGTCACCGAAGAATTAAAGACCTCTGCAGCTAAACATATGGAAATTTCTACTGAAGAAGAAATTAGTGTTGATAAGTCTGCTAAAATATCAGAATCAAAACCAAAAAAATCACCTGCAAAGACAACCAGAAAAAAACCTTCAGCTACCGGCCAGGTATCGAAAAGTAAAGCAAAAAAATCAGGATTTGTCACTTCCGACAAAACCGATACCAGTACAGCTACAAAAAAGAAAGCCAGTGAAACCAAAAAGGCTGCTACTGCGAAAAAATCAGATAAAAAAGAGAAAAAATAATTATTAAACCCAAAGACTATGGCACACAAGAAAGGAGCCGGAAGTTCAAGAAACGGCAGAGAATCAGAAAGCAAAAGACTTGGTGTGAAAATTTATGGCGGACAGTTGGCCAAAGCCGGCAATATCCTCGTCAGGCAAAGAGGTACTGTGCACTATCCGGGTGTAAATGTCGGTATGGGGAAGGATCATACTTTGTTCGCACTTTCCGATGGTATTGTAACTTTTAAAAAGAAGGCCAATAAAAAATCATTTGTTTCTGTTATTCCTGCTGAAGAATAATCAGATTTTATCAACAATTACGGGAACAAAATAGCTAAGTATTTGAAATGTAACTACTTAGCTATTTTATTTTTATGACATATTCTATCCAATATTCCGGGAGATTTTTTATTTTTATTAATTTCCCGAAAATCCAAATACATGCTAACTGTTTCATTCATCAGAGAAAACAAGGATATTGTTACCAAACGGCTGATGATTAAAAATTTTCATGACAGCCATTTAATTGACACCATTATCACACATGACAATGAACGCAGGCGTTTGCAGGCAAATACTGATTTGAAACAGGCTGAATTGAAAAATTTTTCCAGAGAGATCGGAAAACTGGTAAAATCCGGCAACCAGAAAGAGGCTGAAAAGGTTAAAGCCCGGATGATCAGTCTTAAAGAAGAGATCCGTTCACTCCAACAGCGGCATTCAGAAATTGTAGCCAACCTTAATGATTTATTGATCCAGATCCCAAATCTGCCACATGAAACAGTACCCTCCGGAAAAGGAGAAAAAGATAATCTGCTTGTCCGTTCAGGGGGAAAGATTCCTGAACATACGAAAGACACGTCGGCACATTGGGATCTGATAAAAAAATATGATATTATTGACTTTGATCTCGGAATCAAATTAACCGGTGCAGGTTTTCCTGTTTATAAAGGAAAAGGAGCAATATTACAACGAGCCCTTATCACCTTTTTCCTTGATGAAAATATCAGGGCTGGTTACCAGGAATTTTTACCTCCCCTGATGGTCAATGAAAATTCAGCATTTGGTACCGGACAACTGCCCGATAAGGAAGGGCAGATGTATACTGTGCCCTCAGACACTCTTTACCTTATTCCAACAGCAGAAGTTCCTGTTACCAACTTATTCAGGGATATCATCATCCAGGCTTCCGATTTACCGGTTAAATGTACCTCCTATACACCTTGTTTTCGCCGTGAAGCAGGCTCATGGGGTAAAGATGTCAGAGGATTAAACCGGCTGCATCAGTTCGATAAGGTTGAGATCGTCCAGATCCAGCATCCCGACAAATCTTATGAAACACTCGAAGAAATGGCCAGTCATATCGAAAGCCTGATTCGAAAACTCGACCTTCCATACCGGATCATGAAACTCTGTGGTGGCGATCTGAGCTTCACTTCTGCCATGACTTACGACTTTGAAGTATTTGCCTCCGGTCAGCAAAAGTGGCTTGAAGTGAGTTCTGTATCAAATTTCGAATCCTTCCAGGCGAACAGGCTGAAACTGAGAATCCGGGACGACAAGGGAAAAAAGCCCAGACTTGCACATACACTGAATGGTAGTGCATTAGCTCTACCCAGGATTGTTGCTGCTTTGCTTGAAAATAATCAAACTCCCAGAGGAATTAAAATTCCTGAGGTTTTATATCCTTATACTGGCTTTGAGATTATTGACTGAAAAGTTGTTTTCCAGACATTTTGCGAATGGCATGAAAGACAGTACAAATAAGCAATTCCATATAATAAATATCCTGCAGGTTTTTCAGATTCTGTTTATCATCTTTAATATAATCTTTGCTGGCTGTAAAAATGACCCTTCTGCTGACAAGATCATTGAAATTGACAGCCTTCTGGATGTGACATTGAACCTTCAGAAAATGATCAGTTCACCTGAAATGCAAAGACTCAACGATTTTAGCATTGAAATTGTAAATGATCTCTCAATTTTTACAGATTCTGTCCTGCAGGGATTCCCTCCCAATGTAATGACACAAGAACTTGAAAAATATATATCCCTCCAGGCAGAAATTGAAAATTGCCTGTCAGCCTGTAAAAACTATAATGAGGAAGTTTTCCTGATTGAAAACAACCTGACTGACCTTAGAAAAAAGCTTGTCGTTGATCCAACAAATCCTGAAGAGATCGTAGAATCGATCAATACAGAAAAAGAACTTCTTAATGATCTGTTTATAAGGATACAAAGTAATATCGGTAATATCGAGAAGCATATTGAAGAATTCTATTATTTGAAACCAAAAATTGATGAACTAAAACAAACCCGGACGGTGAATTAACGGGTC
>Ga0209636_10003134_pt1 | contig 16869 bp, 17 predicted proteins | sample DeeMarSWOR152_54_FD_187464 | JGI IMG/M metagenome (GOLD analysis project Ga0209636, IMG submission 187464) | Marine sediment microbial communities from White Oak River estuary, North Carolina - WOR-1-52-54 (SPAdes) (version 2) | ecosystem: Environmental > Aquatic > Marine > Intertidal zone >...
TCCGATGCCCGCTGAGCCAGCGCGCGCGCGCGCCTCTTAATCGCAATCGGACTCATCTGTCTGGTTGTGCCAGGCATTATTCTGGCGATTATGTTCTCGCTTATTGTACCTGCGATTGTCATCGAGCGGACAGGCGCATTAGAAAGCCTTTCCCGCAGCAGAAGATTAGTTGGAGGACGCTGGCTAAAGACTTTTGGACTCTTGCTGGCAATCTACGTTATTATTTTCGTTACAGGTTTGATTTTTGGTGTGGTCAGTAGTGTTTTTGGTCCCGTGGATTGGATCTTAAGTAGTGCTCTCGGAGCTTTAGTCTCGCCCATTCTTCCGATCGCCGTGACGTTGTATTACTATTCCATGGTTACAAGGGAACAGCCTACACGGCAGCCACCGCTACCAACTCCAACACTGCCTGCAGCTCCTGAACCTCAGCCTTCGCCTCCACAACCCTCAGCCAAAATACATTGCGTCTACTGTGGATCAGAAAACCAACCCGACGCTATATTTTGCCAAAAATGTGGAAACAAACTCATAAAACCTCCCTAGTCTACTGCATAAAGACAAACAAGAGAAACAAAAGGATAGAGCCATATTCGCGCGAAAATATGGGATTGCCATGGTAAATTCAAGGGAAAGGTAGGAATTTCATGGAAAACTTAAGGTTTAAACTTGGGTGTAGACGCGGTCGCTTGTGTATCTTCCGCTTTCCATTTCCTTTTCTATTTCACGCAAAAGCAAAACTCGCTTAAAAGTTGGTGGATGTGTCGAAAACCAAGTGTTTATTTTTGACCATGTTGTTCTGGCTTCCTTTTCCATGGCGAGTTCTAACTCTCTTTCGTCTAGTACTCCGTCTCTGTCTAGGTCGTATTCTTGTCTCTTAGCCATTATAGTCTGAATTTCCTGTTTGGCTAGTGCGGGGTCACCTATGTAGAAAGCCCTAGCTCCAGATGGCGGGTTCTGTGAAAGCGATAACCCGTAAGTGATTTTTGCAAGTGCGCTTTGTAGGTTTCTAGGAGAACTGGTTACGTAGGCTGAGTAGGCATCTGCGTAGTGCTCCCGCAGTCTGCTGAGCTTCATCACGCACAGAAGCGAAATGATGTAGACTATGTATGATATTACTCCAATTATGAATAATGCTGCTCTTATGCTTCCTCCTTCTTTTTTCCTTGATGAAGAACGAGCAAATCTTGTCGCCGTCCACGTTCCCCGGGCGATCAAATAGGCAAGTAGCGGTAAAGCTGAAAGCAGGGTCATCACAATGTAATCTTTGTGTCTTATGTGCCCCAGCTCATGACCGATTACTCCTTTCACTTCGTCCTTGTTTAGCTTTGTCAGTAATCCCGTATGAACCGCTAGAGTGGCGCCGCTTGCTGTTCTGCCGAAAACAAAAGCGTTTGGAGTATCATCCTGAACTATGGCTAGTTTCGGCATTGGTATTCCACTTTTGTCTGCCAACTCCTTTACGGTGGATTCGAGCCACGGGTTCTCTCCGGGTTTTAGATACTTTAGACGCGTTGAGCTTCTAACGATGGCTGGTCCGATGAGATATTCAAGGAGAACAAAGAGTACTGTGCCAATCAAAGCGTAGATTAATGGAAAATTCACAATGAACATTATCGCTGCCAAGAACAGAGCGAATATGAAGGCTGCTAGAAATATGGAGGTTCCCATTGCAAGCTTCAACTTAGCTAGTCCAGCCAAGGGTCTCCCAGCCATATCGATATGACAACATATTGAATTAAAGTTTTCTCAAGGCTTTTGGGAAAATCAAAATCATCCAACCATTGGCAGAGACACACCGCCAAACTTAATGGACATCGTCTTTCACACTGACTCTAGGAAGCATTAATCGAATTCTTTTCCGTCTTGAAGAAGTGAATACGTCGCTTTTTTCAGGTGAGTACATCAGTGGTTTCCTTCACTGTTTCGTACACTATGCAACTCAACGTGTTTTCTACTCCCTCAACCATCCGCAATTTGTCCATTACAAGCTTTCCCAAAGTGTCAACGTGGTCAGCCTTGACTTTGATGAGAATGTCCCAACCTCCGGTAATTATGTGTACTTCTTGTACTTCTGGGAATGCAACGATCTGTCTTGCTACGTCTCTCTGCGATAATGGTTTTTCTCTGCCTCCAGGTCGATAGGCGAATGACACCAGAATGAAAGCTGTTGTTCCTTTGTCGAGTTGCTTTGAATCTAATATAGCCTTGTACTGCTTTATTATTCCGAGTTGTTCCATTCTTTTTATCTTTGCGTAGACCGTGGTTATGGGGCTTCCGATGTTTTTGGCTATTTCCCTAGCTGTCATTTTGCAGTTTTTTTGCAGTAGCTTCAGTATTTTTACATCTCTTTTATCTAGGGGTTCCATAGTGTAATTTTTACGATACAAGAATAAAAATCTTATGCTATTTCGTGTTTTTTACACTATTTTTCGCAATAATTTTATCAAGGTCAGGGTATTAGTATTTTTATGAAACCGCAAGATTTGAGTTCATTGGAATCCGTTAGGCTAAGATATCGTGCCATAAGACACCCTAAGATGAAACTGGTCCTAAAAGTTCAGGACCAGATCCTCAGTTCCTTGAGGGATTTCTTGAGAAAAGAGGGGTTCACAGAGATACTGGCACCCATCATTGGTCCCGCAACTGATCCTGGAATAAGGGGGGCAAAACAAGTTTCCATTCAATACTACGGTGCACCATTCAAAATAATGAGCAGCATGATCCTTTACAAACAGATGATGATCTCATCGTTCGAAAAAATATTTGCCTTATCGCCAAACATTCGTTTAGAGCCCCTTGAAAGCGCAAAAACCGCTAGGCATCTGGCGGAGTTCAGACAGATCGACCTTGAGGTGGCGTATGCGAGTTACGACGAAGCTATGAACTTGGCGGAAGAACTGTTAACGTCGGCTGTGAAAGATGTGAGAGAAAATTGTAGCGAAGAGCTGAAAGGGTTAGGAAGGCAACTTAAAGAAGTGCATGGTCCCTTCAAAAGACTAACCCACAAGCAAGCTGTTGAGATGTCAAGATCGAACGGATACATGGTTAGTTATGTGACGGAAATTCCATGGGATGCAGAAGCAGCTCTATCCGCCATGCATGAGGCCCCCTTCTTTATCTACGATTATCCACTGGTATCCAGAGGTTTCTATGATAGAGAAGATCCGAACAGACCTGGAATACTGAGGGACTTTGACATGCTCTATCCAGAGGGTTTCGGCGAAGCCGTATCTGGAGGAGAGAGAGAACACACCTACGAAGGGGTCTTAAAAAGAATGAAACTGACTGGTGTTGATCCAGAAGAGTATGGCTGGTATTTGCAGATGCTTAAGGAAGGCGTCCCTTTTTCGGCTGGATTTGGAATTGGTGTTGAAAGATTGACAAGATGGATTTGTGGTTTGAAAACTATTTGGGAAGCAGTGCCTTTTCCCAAAGTCCCAGGAATTGCTTCCCCTTAAGCGCGCGCGAGAGCAGCAAAGAGTGGCCATTGTTCGAGCATTAACAAATAATCCCGCTATAGTTATGGCAGATGACCCTACAGGAAACCTAGATAAAAAACCAAGTGCGAAATCATCAGATTGCTGGGCAGACTTAATATTAACCAAGGAACTACGGTTATAATGGTAACCCACGATAGTCACATAGCTTCACATTTTCCTATTGCTGGCGAAAATTACCAGAAGATGCTGAATATTGTCTCCGTTGCGGTAAAAAATTGTGAGCAGAACAGGGAAATCATATTTGAAACGTCACCCTACTGAACGATGCTCTAGGTCTTCTCAGCTGTCTTATCTTCTTCTGGATTCTTCTACAAACAAGAAAGTTTTCGATGTTTCTTTTAATCTCTTTTAAACCACTTTCATGGGAGTGGTAAACGCTGAATTTTGGGTCAATAACTACTTTGAAGCCTCTAGCTACCATTTCCAAACCCCAGTCGTAATCTTCAAGTCCGTAACGTTTTGTTTGGGGAATCATTTTCGGTAAGTTCTCATCAAACGGATACTCTTTCCACAGAGTTTTCCTTATTATGCAATTAGTCGTTGCAAAACGATTCGTGTCTATGTTCAAAACAATTTTTTCAGCCAGATAATAAGCGGCCATGCTTAGTCTTTTCGCATAGTATACGTCTTGATGAGGATAGAAAAAGCCGGATACACACGCGACTTTTTCGTCCTTGAAGTGTTTAAGGCCGTCTTCAAGCCAGGAAAAGGAAATGGGGAGACTATGCGCATTCGTTATGCAAACAAATTCGTTTTCAGCTACGGAGATTCCAAGATTCGTGGAGTATGGATGCGAAAACTCATCGTCTGAAATAAGTGCCAACTTAATTTTAACCTCATATTTCTCAAGTTGATTCGCAAACATCGCTAGGCTTTTCTTTAAGACGTTCAAATTCTTTTTTGAAGAAAAATTGTCAACAACTATTATTTCCGATGGAAGAACGGATTGAAGAGAAAGCGTTTTGAATACTTTTTCAAAGTATTTTTCCTTATCCCTTGTCCTTACAACCACTGATATCTTCAACGTGCACACCAGAGAACCTTAAGGCTCTGACTGTCATCTGAAATAAGCATTGCCTTGTCAAAACTTTTGTGTTTTTCTCCGATTTTCCGCGTTTTGAGGACCGTGTCTCTTGTCGTAACTCTTTCTTGAAATCCTGGGTTCATAAGAGATGCTTATACAATTCAACAGTGCTCGTCTTAATGAAATCCCGGACCACCCTTTTCTCAAAAACCTCAAAACGAAATTTATGGTGCTCCGGCCGGGATTGGAACACGATTTTACCAGTAAAAATATGCCCAAGATATGCTTGGCACGACTTTGAAACTACCCTCGAGTGGGGGCTATAACTAGATAGAGGGCACGGCAGATTTGCAAAAAGTTGGGAATAATGAACCACACAGAGACACTGACGAGCAACTCAGGTCGCAGGCGTTATAGACCCGTTTACTCTCAAAGAAGCCCTACACCGGGCGACCATGCCTTTTGAATACGTGCACAGAGCTGAAAGTCGAAGGTTAGAACGTGAGGAAGAAGCTGACAGAATCTGGGCTTAAGCGGACTGAGTGACATAAATCTCATCGTGGATCGCGCACGAGTTTGAAAGGAAAACTTTAAGGAAATCCTAGACGGAGTAGAGTGGTAGGTGGTAAATTTGGTTGAGATAAGCAAGGACTTGAAGGAGATAGTTAGCACAACAATCGAGAGTATCAAAGAGGGTATGAAAGGTAAGGAATGTGGGGTAATTGGTCCGATTGAGTTTGAACTTGCAGTCATAAAGTCAAAGGAAGCAAAAGGAGGCTTGAAGTTCTTCATTGCAGATGCTTCTGGGAATTATTCTAAGGAAAGTATTTCCAAGATCAAATTTCAGGTTGGAGGTATAAGAACTCAACATGGTGCTTTTCCTTTGCTGTGGTTGACTGGAAGTAAATAGGGCGCGCTCAGTCCAGGATTGAAACAGATAGGTCTAATGTGTTCAAGTTTTCTGACTTCTTTGCTCCTTTACTTCAAGTCTTACAAGTCTCCGCAGTCTTAAGGTTCGGACAGCTTCATTCTCGACCTTATTTGCCAACTTTTCCAATTCAGAAGCAGCATCCCATAATTCCAGCAAGCTTTCAGCGATGTCCAATGGTCCCTTTTCTTTCTTCCTTGCCCTAGGTAGCGGTGGGATTTCGATCAATTGGTCGCGTGAAGGTCGTTTGTAGACTTTTTCAACAGACTCTAATTCTCCTCTTTTAGCCTTTTTAGCTACTTCACGAATATATTGGAGGGCGCTCTTGAACTTTGTTTTGGTCCTATCGAGTTCGGTTTTCCATGTTGGCATTTCTTCAGGCATGATTGTCCCGAGCAAATCTATTTCTTCGTCGATCGCTTGGGTTTCATAATTGAACCACTTGCGGGTTGTTTCAAGTACAGGATCCAAAGAATCTAGTAGAGTAGCTAAGAGAGTCTTACGCTTAGTTTTTCTTTCTTGCAGCAACAATTCCAGCTTGTCTAGAGGATTTTTGTCAGGCACCATCCATTTCCTCAATGTAAGTAGCTATCTTGCTCCATATAAAGCTACTTTGAGCTCTTCTTAGGTTAAGCCAGGCAAGGATGTCGGCACATTGTGTTTTGTCTTTGTCTTCATAGATTGTCAAGAATCGAAAGTAGAAAGGACGTATTTCTTTCCTAAGCAGAGCTTCTATGCCTATATCCACGTAGAATGTTGGGAGTCCCACCTTTCTATCCACAGAAGATCTGACGAGTTTATTGACCCAAGCAAGAACTTTGTTTTTCTTGCCACATATTAGTCTCACGTCTTGGGTTTCACTCAAGTTGCAGGATATATCCACGAAAAGCTTTGCAGTTTTCAGTTTCAAGCTTTTTTTGAGTTCTCTCATGTGTACAGTTTTTCCAATAGATTGTCTGATTGGGCGAACCAAGCGGCTTACGACTAACTCACTACCTATTATGATTGCTAGGTAGTCATCTGATTCGTCAATGAATACGGATATCTCACTCACACGCCATCCTCTAACCTATATTCTTGTTGCCAACGTTAATTAAGGCTAAGAAAGCATATGTGCTTTTGCAACACGCGCTACCGTAAGCCCATTAAGGTTTTTTTCAGAAAGGCATCTTACCAGGGCAGTGAAAAACGCGCTAAGAACGTGGCGGAGGTAACGTGGTGAGGGTAACCACGATGACGCTTCCCCCAATCTTTAAGTATGCCTAGGAAATGAAAAAATGTCAAGCACGTATACGCCTTTTCAAGCACTACTTTATATGTTTCCAAGTGAAATGCAAAATGGGTTTCAAGATGCAGTTTACAACAGATCAAATCAGAATTGCCAAGCGATTAACACTTGGGGCGTCAGTTTATCAAAACTACTACTTAAGGGATAACATGTTTAAAGACCAGTTTAAGGATAATTATAAAGCGTTAGTCTGCTTTCTTGAAAACTATGCATATGAACGCCAGGGGGCTGCGCGCGCGCTCTGAACAAGATAAACCTTCGAAAGCTCGAGGAGAAGTTGACCAAAACCGGTTTTCCTCTTGAACTCAGATGTACACACACGTTGCAGAGAAGAAACTGGGATGTAACGAATAACTTTATCTTTGAAGATCCTGAACAACAAAAACACAGAGAAATGGATATCTTTGCATGTGATGCTCCTACCATCTTTGATGACCAAAGATGCTTAACAGTCTACATTCTGATTGAGTGCAAGAAAAGCGAGTACCCATGGGTTTTTTATCCGTCAAGCAAAAAATTTGACAGAGTTATACTTGGTTTACATGATATGGTTTTCAGAGACGGGGAGAATAAAAGAACACATGATGAGTCCGATAGCTTGGTTTCTGATTTGATGTGGAACTCACGTTTCAACGATAGCAAGATTTTCTCATGGTTCTTCGAAACAGAAAAGAAAAAGCATGAGATGCACGACGCAATAAGTAAACTGGCTAAGGCCACCTATTATGCTACCGCAGGACAACGTGAGGATTTAAAACCCATGCATCCCCCATTGATCTATGTTATCTATCAAGCAATTGTTCTTGAGGGATTGTTGTGTAGTGCTTCAATACAAGGAAAAAAGATTCATCTATCACCCACAAAACATGTAATATTAGGAATGAATTTTATATGCCCCAGCTTTCGGACGCACATGCTTGTAGATGTAGTACAAGCTGGATACTTTTCCAAATACATTAGAACTCTTGAAGCAGAAAGAGACAAGTTCGTAAAAATAGCGACCAACTTCTACAAGGAGCATCCCGATTTCAGAGCCTCGCAGAGATCTGAACCCACGAAGCTTCTATGATAGGTTTCAAGAACGCGGTAGCGAAAATGCGAGTAAAACATAGTTGTTCTTATGACGATCTAATTAGTGCCTGCAAATTTGACAGTAAGTGAAGATGTTTGAACGAGAGTTTGAAACTGTGCCATCATTCTTGATGTTTTTACTAGTAAATGTGTGCTCCGATTTTAACCATACCTCCAGAAATGCTCAGATCAAGCTTTTCTAATAAAAATAAGACAGAAACAAGCCTGATCTTCATGGTGCTCCGGCCGGGATTCGAACCCGGGTCGGTGGCTTTCTCCGAAGGCTAATAACACGAGAGGCCACTATACTTGACCGGACTATACTACCGGAGCCTTGATTAAAATGAGCCTTATTTTCAGATTTAAACCTATTCACTTCAACTTCTAGGTAATTAGTCTGACCAGGATGGTCAATGTTATTTTGATCACTTTGATCAATCTGTCTCAACAACTTGAAAACGTGTTCTGGATCTTGCCTATGATACTTAAACAATGGTTTTCCATTCTTGAAACCAACATAATGTCGTGTACGATAATAGTTCTTAACAATATGTTGTAAATACCCTACAACTCCACAGATCTGGCATACAATTCTCGCAGTAATCACGCGCGCTAATATTCTGTCATTTTTCTGACATATTCTGTGGAAAAACATTCATCTTAGATGTACTCCTCAGTCTTAGCCTAATATTTGTTTTTCAAGAAACATAGGACTTACGATTCTCTTCAATTTTCTTCAGTGCTTCATTTTGAGCTTCTAGAAGTATCGTTAACCTTTCAATGTTTTTCTTGGTATTTTCAATGACCTTAGTCTTTTCTGACTTCACAATCTTCTCGTTGATATTGTCTACGGAGATTCTGAGAACCTTTACTTTGAAAGCGAACATTTGAAGAATGTACAAGAGACTCAATTGGGAAGATAGCCTTTCCAAACGGTCGTACTCAAGCATTCTTCCCAACGACGCTTTGACTTTTTGTACCTCAGAAGATTCTTTCGATCTCAGTATTTTCTCATAAACTTCTGTCTGTCTAGAGACTGAATGTTTCGTTTCATCAAGAATTTTCTGTGTCTTTTTAGTAACCGTTTCCAGCTTCTCCAAAATTTCATCCAATTATTCCACCTTCTTAATTGTTTATGGGGCAATGTTCTATTTCAGTTTTAGAAATATTAAGTTTAGAGGAGTAAAGTATTATCTATTAAGACATAATACAGATCTGGTGGATTCGATGTAAGATGAAGACCACTCTGGAAACCTTACTTGAAATTCCCTGTTTCAAATGTTTGTTTTGGGACCCAATAAGAGAGAGTAGCTTAAATTGCGATCCCAATAGATGTCAAGAGTTAACAGAATGGCTTCTCAAACAAGCAGAAAGTCAGGAAACTGAAAATAGACAGTTAATACTTAACATGAGGACTGAGAGTGTGAAAAATCCTATCGCAAAGTAGATTTACATGTGATTTCTTATAACAATCCAAGACTTATCTGCAATTCGTATCTACAACACATGAAACAATATCCTTGTGAAGTCTATAGAATGTTTGTGAATTCGATGTTGAGAAGAAAGGGATCAGAGTGATTGTTTCAGTTGTGCTATTGTTTCTAATACGAATATTCGGATTTTAGAAATATGCTTTCTACACGCTTGTTTCCACTCTGGAAACTTTGCTTTTAGACTACAAAAAGATACCATTACTAGTAGGGGAGAGAGGGGAAGGTGTTTCAAGAAATCGCATTAGAAGCAGTTAAAATGCTGATACTGCTTTTCTGGATTGTCTTAGCTTTTATTGTGGTTTGGGGTTGGGTGCTCTACAAAAGGAGATAGAAGAAAACGAGTAACATTGAAGAAGGAAAAAGATTCCTGCTCTGAACGGTACACTATTTTTCACGCTTTATTTGAAGCTTTGAAAGAGAAAGAGAATAAGAAACGCTAAATCACTTCAAAATTGAGACAAAGAAAAAGAGAATTACATTTTATGTTGAATAGCGCGCGCCAGCCATGATCAAAATGCTGTTTTATGGTTCAAATTTTTGATGTACAAAAAAGGAATAATTGTGGAGAGAAACGAAGAAATGTCTATTAGTATTCTTCGCTTTCAGGTCCGCCTGGCGGTTTCCCTGGTTCTTTTGGTTTTGTTGATGCTATTACGTCGTCTATGCGTAGTATCATTGACGCTGATTCCGCGGCTGACTTCACTGCTTGTACCTTGACGACCAATGGTTCGACAACTCCGTTATTAAGCATGTTCTCAACTTTTCCTGTGAAGACATTTACGCCCATGGATTGGCCATCTATTTTTTCATGAGCAGCCCTTAGTTCCACGATGATGTCTATGGATTCTAGGCCAGCATTCTCAGCCAAGGCTTTAGGTCCTATTTCGACGGCTTCAGCAAACGCTTCGATTGCCAATTGTTCTCTTCCACCAACTTTTGTGGCATATTTCCGCAGTTCTTTCGCCATTTCAACCTCTACTGCGCCGCCGCCTACAACAATTTTGTTGTCTTCTATTACGTCCGAAACCACTGATAGAGCATCATGCATTGCTCTTTCAGCTTCGTCAACCATTCTTTCCAGTCCAGCGCGGATGAGGACCGCGACCGAGCGGGGGTCTTTGCATTTCTCAACGAAAATCATCTTGTCTTCGCCGATTTTGCGTTCTTCAACGAGACCTGCCATGCCTAAGTCTTCGGGCCTCAAGTCGTCCAGATCTGTAACTATTCTTCCACCAGTTGCCCTTGCAAGCTTCTCCATGTCTGACTGTTTCACTCTTCTGGCTGCGAGTATTCCATCCTTTGCTAGGAAGTGTTGTGCCATGTCATCTAGGCCTTTCTGGCAGAAGACGACGCTTGCTCCTGCGGCCTTGACTTTTTTGACCATTTCTTTGAGCATTCGGGTTTCTTGGTCTAGGAAGGCTTTCATTTGTGTTGGGTCTCGTATTCTTATTTCGGCGCTGATTTCTGTTTTTTCGATTTCTAGTGGGCAGTCAAGCAACGCTATTTTCGCGTTTTCTATTTTTTTGGGCATGCCTGGGTGAACAGCTTCCTTGTCTATTATTACGCCTTGTACGAGTTCGGTTTCGAATAGGCTTTTTCCTTCTTTTTTTATGGTTTGGATGTTGTCTATGTCTGCAACTCTTCTTTCTCCGCGCTTCTCAACAATTTGTTTTACGGCGTCTATTGCTATTTCTGCCAGGTGTTGTTTTACTGGACCTACGGCCTTGCTTGCCATTGATGTTAACGCAACTTTTTTGAGTGTTTCACGGTCTTCGATGTTTACTGGTATTGCAACTTTGTTTATGGTTTTCATCGCGTTTTGCACTGCTTTGCGATAACCACTCACAATTATCGTTGGGTGGATGTTCTGGTCTAGTAGATCTTCTGCTTTTTTTAGAAGTTCGCCTGCTAGCACAACAGCGGTTGTTGTTCCATCACCCACCATGTCGTCCTGTGTTTTTGCGACCTCAACCATCATCTTGGCTGCTGGATGTTCAGCTTCTATTTCATCTAGGATTGCTGCTCCATCGTTGGTTATCGTGATGTCTCCTAGGCTGTCTATGAGCATCTTGTCCATGCCGCGTGGTCCAAGCGTGGTCTTTAGAACCTCGCCTATTACGCGGGCTGCCATTATGTTGTTTCTTTGTGCTTCTTTTCCTCTGCTTCTTGTTGTGCCTTCTTTAAGAATTAAGACTGGTTGTCCCGACTGGGTTGTTGTTAGGTAAGCCATACATTAATCCTCCGTTCAAATCTAGTATATTAATTCTGAATAAGCAAAAAGGCACTAAAATATAAACTTTTACTTCAGTTCGATGCGGTTCGTCGGTGACTGAGCAGCTGTCCGATGTTTTCTTATCTACAGATTACCGCAGACAGGACATTCTATGTTTCTCTTGACTTCCACAGTCTCAAACACCATTTCCTCTCCGTTTGCAAACAGCATTCGTCCGACAAGTGGCTCACCTATCCCGGTGATGAGTTTAACGGCTTCCATCACTTGTAGCGAGGCAAGTAAGGCTGGAGTGGCGCCTAGTACTGGAATCTTTTCAACTTCAGGCGGGTCTTTCGAGAATATACATCGCAAGCAAGGTCCTTTGCCTGGCACTATCGTGGTTATTTGTCCGTGTAGTGCAGAGACGCCTGCATGAATGAACGGTATGTTATGCGTCACGCAGTACTCATTTATTATGAATCTCGTTTTCCAATTGTCTTGTCCATCGACAACCACGTCAACGTCTCCAATCAAGTTGTATGCGTTTTCTTTTGTGATTTCTGCAACCACCGCCTCTACCTCTATTTCGGGATTTAACGCCTCAAGTTTTTCTTTGGCTACTTCTGCCTTAAACTTTCCAATGTCTCTCTGCCAGCAAAGAGTCTGTCGGTTCAGATTGTCTAGCTTGAATTTTCCCTTGTCTATGAGAATCATCCTTCCTACGCCGACAGCAGTGAGGTAGATTGATGCTGAGCATCCCAATCCGCCGATGCCCACTACCGCAGTTTTTGCGGATTTCAGCTTTTTCTGTCCCTCTACTCCCCAACCGGAAATCAGCATCTGTCTCTCATACCGCTCCAACTCTGATGATGATAAGCTCATTCAAGCATCCTTCCATAAAACTAAGTTTACGCTAGCATGCATAATAGTTTTTCATGTTAAAAAGCGTCAAAGACAGATAAGATGTCAGAATAGAATGTTGACCGGCATTCGGTCATGTGTGACAAGCGTGCGCTTGAGGGAATGAAAAAATTGGGACTGCTAAAATAAGTTAACATATAACAACTTCAAACGGTTGAAACATGCGAAACAAAACTGACACAGAGGCTAATCAAATTGCACATATCCACCCAAGCTGATAAAATAAAAGCGTAACTTCCCTATACAAGGCCAAAGAAAAAGCAAGGGCTACGGGTTTAGCCTATTCTTATCTGTCCTTTGTTGGTTAGTTCTTTCTAATCAGTTAATTAACAATTGAATTCCATTCTTAGAAGCATTTCAGTTACGTTAGATTCAGTCTTTGTCTATGCTGCATTAAGGCTTCTTTTCCTTTGTAAGCCAGTCTGCCAATGTAATCCTATTGGTGTTGTAATATTTCTCGGCTGAAACGATTCCTCTTTTGGCTAACCTGAGAAGTATTCGATGCGTCTTCACTCGTGATAGACCAGTCTTCCAGCGAATATCCTTCTGTAACATAGTTCCACCCTCAGCAGCCAAAGTGTCTATCACCTTTCTCTCATCCTCATTCAAAACTCGCAGAACTGCATCAAGGGCAGCCACACCCTTCTCAACTGTTGGCGCAGAAGAAGGCTTTGCCCTAAGCTTATCTTCGCTGAGTTCTGGGAAAACGAGAGCGTATCCAAACACACTCACAGCAATAACAAGCGGAACAACAAACAAAACAAGCCAGAAAGACCTCGTAATCTCCTCGTCACCCATTCCATGACCTCTTCCTCCAAAACCGCCTTCGAATACAAAAAAGAACAAGCCGAGGACACTAACCATAAGCAAAATGGCCAGAATGAAAATCAAAGTTCTGGAGCGCATGTTTCACTCATAAAGTCTAAAGGTGAAACACTCCTTATAAGCTGTTTCAATTTTTGAAACGTTTTGTTACACCTAACATCTAAACCGCGCGGTAACCATGTTTTCTTGTAAGCAAAAGAATGGAGGTGGTAAATAGTGAATGGTAAAATGATTGTGGGAATGGCTTTAATCGTAGGCATTGTGTCTATAGTTTTCCTCGCTGCACCCATACAAGCCTATGTCAACGGAACTGGCAATGGCGATTTATTTCAAACACAGCAACGAGATAAATTGAGAGCACAGAACCGTGACTGCAATGGTGATTGCGTACACACGCAATACCGTGAAAGGCAAAGATTCAATGAATGTGCCACGAACAGAATTTGCAACTGCACAATGAATTTAGAACAGTATAGATACAAAAACAGAGAGAGCGCAAGAAGCCTGGGACACTGATGATTTTACGTTAAACCAGTTTCATCTTCCTTTTATTTTTTGAAACCTTAGAACAAGAGTTCACCCAAACTGGCCGGATTTATGTTGCGACTAGAGGATTGGATTATCAATGTTTATGGAACAAATACTGTTCCCAGTTTTCCTTTTAGGTTAGGAGTTGGATGAAGTCCGCTATGTAGTGAGAGATTATGGCTCCTAGGATGGCGAGTAAAGCGTATTTTAGTCCTGTTTTGTATGGGTTTTCATGGCTTATTTTGCCTACGTAGCTTCCTAGAATAAACGCCATTACGGTTCCGATTATAAACGTGAGTGTTGCGGCGTGACTCATGTAGAGACATGTGAATGGGGATAGTAGAACTAGTGTAGCGGCGATTGTTGATGCGAATGAGAAGAGGCTGTTTGTAAATATCTCCCTTTTCGAATGTATTCTTGTTGTTGAACCGTGTTCTGTTGTTTGAATCTGCAATGCCCTCTCGGCTGATTGGGACATGAAGAATCCGATGGAATTTCCAAATGCGTTGGCAAAGCCTCCGATTATTCCAGTGATTATCACGAGTCGAGTGTTGGAAGTAGCCTCGGCAACCCCTATTATCAAACCTAAACACATGATCAAACCATCTGCCAACCCGAAGGCGATTCCTTCCAAACGATAGCTTTCCTCTGATCGATAATCAGTCATCTTCCAACACTTTCTTTCAAATACTCCTGATGACTGAGCGATATATACATTATGTTCACAAAATTCCGGGAACTTAGCGTGTACTGAGATGTAAAAGCTAACAAAATCATTTAAGCTGAGAAAAGCTTCAACTTTCCGATCAGCGAAAAAGAAAAGGCAATGGGGTTTTTAGCATATTCGTAGCATCACAAATTAAGCATTCTTTAGTAGTCTTCTTAATTATTTCTTTAGGTGGATAAGGGTAATGTTTCCGCTAACTTCTTCTTGAATGTCTTTTCCGTCAATTCTTATGGTTGGTGAACCTAAAAAGTTGTATTTTCTGGTTTTTTCCTCTTAATCAATCAAGATATTTTTAATATTGGCTTTTGCTTCAAGCTTCCAAACTGCCTTTCTCTTTCATTGAACTTCAGCTTTTCTCGCGTTTTAACTTTCTTTTTGTTTCTTGGAAACAGATGGCGCGTTCGTAGACCAAGCCTTACGAGAGACAGCATTAACGGAACTTCCATTAGAGGCCCTATCACTGTAGCCAAGGCGGCGCCTGAATTAAGACCATAGAGGGTTGTTGCGACTGCGATGGCGACTTCGAAGTGGCTGCTTGAACCGATGAGAGTGGTGTCTATTGACGTTGCGTAGTCCCATTTTGACAGCCAAGATATTCCATATGTTATTGCAATCATTGTAGCATAGATGAGCAGATTTGGAACCGCAAGGTAAGCCACTAGAAGCGGATTGTTAAGGATGATTTCTCCTTGAAATGAAAACATGACGATTAGGGTAAGCAGTAACGCGATGATGGATATTTTGCGCACAAGTTCAAGATAACTGTAGTTGAACCACTCCTTACCTTTTCTGCCTATTAGGAACTTTCTGGAAACTGCCCCTAAGGATACTGGGAGTGCTATGAAGATGATTACGCTCATTGCGATCAGATCCCATGGTACAGGTATGCCGCTTACGCCGAGGTAGAAGGCTGATTGAGGTGCGTAAAGAATTAGCATCAGTAGCGCGTTGATGGCTGTGTTTACTAGTCCTTGGGCTAGGTCTCCTTTAGCGAGCATAATCCACCACATAACCATGGCTGTGCATGGGGACATGCCTAGAAGTATGACCCCGGCAATATACTGCGGGTTTCCTTGAAGGATCAGGTTCGCGTAGAGTGTCATCAAAGGTGGAGTAATGACCCAGTTCGCAATTATGGTGAAAAGCATAGGTTTTGGTTTTCTCACCGCCTTCTTAACATCACTGAGGGCTATGCCCACCACGGTGGGGTACATCATGAAAAACAAGCAGATGCCCATTGGAATAGATAATTGAGCAAACTTCAAGGAGTCCAAATATTGACCAAAGCTTGGAAGAAGCCTTCCTATTAAGAGACCAACAACTATACAAATGGCGATCCACAAAGTAAGATATTTCTCGAAAACACCAAGTTTCGCTTCCTTTTTCTGTGCCAACGTTGTCTTCTCCTGACGAGCTTCTTGTTTACTTTACGATGAGGACGCTGAGCGCGTGCGCTCTAACTAGGCGTATGAGAGACACATTCACATATTTAAATTTATTGTTACTATTATGGCAAACCAGCGCTCTTTGGGCAGGCTGTTTGTTTTCCTACACATAATGGTGGATGGCGACATGTGGGCGGACTTAAAGGTTCTTGCAGAGAGGCCAAAAAATGAAGTTGTGCGCCCTTATTTTCGTTGTTCGCAATAAATTCTGTGTTATAGTTAGCTAGAGAATACCCGCTTCGTGCATGTTTTCAATCAGTTTCTGATCTGATATGCTGTAGAAAACCCATTTTCCATCTTTTCTGTCCTTAACCAATCCCGCGTTTTCTAGGATCCCCAAATGATGAGAAGCTGTAGGTTGAGTTAGGCCTAGCGCAACCATCACCTCGCAAACGCACATCTCCCGGGCTTCAAGAAGCTTGACAATTCTCAGTCTTGTCTCATCAGCCAGCGCCTTGAAAAACCTACTTTGTTTGTCAGCTGTCTTGCTGTCTGCAATTTCATCTGCAAGTTGCTTTAGCTCATTTGCATATTTCGATGCATCTTCGGCAGGACAGATTCCTGAATCAACCAGTCGGGCCAGTCTCTTGCCTACTCTAGGTTTAGACATCACTCGATACATCCTCCAATAATTAATAAAATAACATATTTAAATACATTCACTAGAAAACTAGGTTAACCCTTCGTTAGACTGAATTTGGTTTTTCATCGATTAAACTCATGAAAATTTTTGTGGCGCCACTGACGAAATTGCTGCATTTTTCTTTGTGCACGTTCTCTTTTCTGAATCTTCTTATGCCCTCTATGGTGGAAAGATCGCATCCACTCAGTTCTTTACAAACGATGCTTCCAAACTTTTCTTGAAACTGTTTGCAGAACTCTACTACGGGATTGTATGTTTTTGCTC
>Ga0209636_10003135_pt1 | contig 16866 bp, 18 predicted proteins | sample DeeMarSWOR152_54_FD_187464 | JGI IMG/M metagenome (GOLD analysis project Ga0209636, IMG submission 187464) | Marine sediment microbial communities from White Oak River estuary, North Carolina - WOR-1-52-54 (SPAdes) (version 2) | ecosystem: Environmental > Aquatic > Marine > Intertidal zone >...
TAGATCTTTGTCAACTTTCCCGTGGTAGACTCTCTCTATGATGTTGCATAGGTTTAGAGCGATCTCAGTTGTCGCTACAACGTGCTCAATAAAGCCGCCAGGATAGCTGTGATGACGAGACATGCCAGCCGGAGAAATATCCAACAGCATTCCCGTGTAAACTTTGCCACCAATTTCGATGGCAGGGTTTTCAAGAAACTGGATCACCTTTTCTCGAAGAGTTTCGTCTTTGATTTTGTTAGCAAGTTTCTCAAGCTGAGGATGCAAACCAGTTCCTCCGTCAACCTAACAACCATCATATGCTCTCTTCTTATATTATTTGGTGAAGTTTGCCATCCGCCCCTAAAACTTGAATCTTTAGATAAGCTAAGCATTGCTTAGAAAATCTCAATTTCCAAAGTTTAATCAATTGATTAATTTTTGATCTTCTATTCGTCAACTTTTCGTTCCCTCTTTCTACGTCGTAGCAACCGTATGACCCCGAGAACGAAATTCATTCTTGGCACCTTTTCCATGTAGCGTTTGTAGTCATCGCCAAATTTCTCAATATTTCGCTGGTCACCTGATAGAATAATTAGGTAGCAGCAAACAATAGCTACAATAGTGCCAATTGCAACTATCCAATTTTGACCTAAGAAAATGTGAGAAAAGAACATCCCCATCGCACCTAAATACATTGGATGTCGAGCAATACCGTAAATTCCGCTCTCAACGATGTTACTAACACCTTTTCTACGAAGCGTAAATACGGATAGAACGTAAAATAACGCACCAACTCCGAATATTATCCATCCTACAACTACCAATTCTTCGATAGTTGGAGGAAATAAGTTAATGGAAATAATATTTAGAAAAAAAGCAATTCCTAAAATAATCATTAAAATGTTGTCTTTTGTCTCTCGCCTCATACTCCTTCACCTTTTCCTTCGTCGAAGCATCCTAATAATCCCCAACAAATTACTCATCCTCGGCACCCTTTGCATGTAACGTTTATAGTCATCGCCAAACTGATCGAGGAGCGATTGATCATCTTGTCGTGCTTGCATGTAAATTGTCAACATAGAAGCAAGCCCAATAATCGCGACTATCCAGTCTTGGGCAACAAGAATGACTGCAGCGTTGAAAAATAGCCAACACAAATACTGCGGATGTCGTACAATGGCATAGATTCCGCTGGTAACTATAGTTGTGGTCCCTACCCCAAACCGGGAAGACCTTTTTCCCTTTTGCACTCCACCCATTTTTTTGAGGGTGGAGACACCCATTCCACCTATCACAAATCCGACTATCATGATTATCCATCCGAGGATGGCTACTACTAAGAGACCCTTTCGGTTGTATAGGAGAAAGCCTGCGATGATCTGAAGAATCAACAAAATGGACCACGAAACCCACCAGATGTTCTCTTTCCAACTAAATTCTTTCTCGCTCATTTTTCAAACCACATTCCAAGTCAATATGTACTATTTTTGCGAATTTTCTTCTTTTCTTCAGCGGCTATTATGTGGGCTCTCCTGGTGGGTTCTGGAATCCTGTAAGTTCGTGTACAGTTCCTAACGATGTCTATAGCCCTTTTTAATGACACTCGATGACCAATGCTGACGTATACTGGCTTGGTTCCAGGTTTTGTAACAATTTCGGCGCCGATGATTTCTCCTCTATCCGTAAGAGGTGCCCATCCATGCTCGCTAACTGGCTCCACCTTACCGCAAAGCAGACTTTTTGCAACACCAATTGTTGGTTTATCTATTGCCAAGCCTAGATGTGTGGCGAATCCTAGGCGGTAGGGATGGGCGAATCCTTGTCCGTCAACGAGAAAAACGTCTGGTTGCGTTTGCAGTTTTTTTATAGCTGAGTAGGCTGGCGGGATTTCTCTAAACGACAGGAGGGTGGGTATGTAGGGGAATCGTGTTTTCAGGTGGACTACCTGAGATTCTACGAGGGATAGGGAGGCGAAATCTAGGACAGCTACTGCGCCAATAGAGATTTCCTTTGTATATGCAACGTCTACTCCTGCTACGTAGTTAATAGTCTCAGGCAGCGTATCTTCATGTATAACCTGTTTAGACAAACGCAACTGCATCGCGTGAGCTTTTTTCGCAGAAAACCTTGGGCTAAGCTTGATCGGCAATTTCTACTTGAACCTCAAATTGCTTCAATTTTTCTTTAGGCTTCAGTTTTTCTAACCTTCTTTTTATTACCAATTGTCTCTTCTAGCTTTAGAATAGAATGTTCTAGGGCGGTTCTTCGAGCCTCGATGGTGACGTCTCCTCTAGTAATTTCGATGAGGTGCCTCGCAACGTCGCATTTTCTCCGAAGCCCTGAAACAAGGAGGTAGGCGTCGTCCATAGCCGTCAGTTCAGAGTAGATATGTTCCATCGTTTCTAGACATTTCTCCGCCGTTTCTACCTTTCCCTTCCGAATCGAGTCGAGGGCTCTACGCCTTAGCTCCCCAACCACGTCACCTAAACCTAGCACGTAAGAAACCGCGGGGACACCGAGTTCTTCAGAACCGATAAACCTGTCTTCCTCAATCAACATGAATAAAGTGTGAGCTTCAGTGTATTCCTCGAAGGCGACACTAACCAAACCGCTATAAAATAAATCCGGATAATCCTTCGATACCTCTCGGAGTTTGGCGAAAAGCTTGCTAGCTTCTTCAAGCAAATTTTTTGCATCCCCAAATCTTTCTTGATGAGTAAAAAGGATGGCTTGTTTAGACAAGCGGGTTGCTCTTCGCATGTCTTTTTGAACTTTCTCTCGAACATCTTCTCTTTTCCTTAATTCTTCCTGAATTTTGTCGAGAATTGATTTTAACGACACATTGTTCACAACCAAGAGATGCTTCCAAAATGATGCATCAAGCAAGCTTAATAGAGTTATCGTTGATTTTGAAGATTTCTGTTAAGGTCCATATGGGTGCAAATCATTTATAATAAGCATGTTGTTACAAGATGTGGGTGTTGATTTTCGTGGGTATAGTGTTTGCTGTAAGACATATAATGACAAAAAACATCATCTCGGTGAAAAACAATGTTTCTGTTGTCGAAGCTGCTTCCGTTATGGTTAAAAACGATATCGGGTCCGTTGTCGTCACCAAAGATGGAAAATCAGTGGGAATAATAACTGAAAGGGATATCTTGAAGAGGTGTTGTGTTGGAAAATTGTGTGGTGAAGATTTAAGAGCTGAAGAAATCATGAGTGCCCCGGTCATAACGATTGAAGCCGACGCGTCCCTTGGCGAAGCGGCTATGCTAATGTCGGACAAAAAAATAAGAAGGCTTTTGGTCACAGAAAAAGGAAAAATTGTAGGGATAGTTACTGAAAAAGATGTGTTACGGGGAACGCTAAGCTATTTCGAGAGCGTAGTCTCTTTATGAAAAATGATGCCTCAAGCTAGTTTGATAGGTTTTTCTAAACGGCTCAGCAAAACCACTCGGCTTTCTGGTGCTTCATCGAGAATGTTGTAGCCCATTTCTTCAGCTAACTGAGCTGCAAAGTTCTGAATCTCTCGATGGGTTGGCATGTTTTTGAATCCTAAACGCAGTCGCGAAAAGCCCACGTGCATGTAAGCTTTGGGCTCTACATACGTTGGGTTAGCTTTCTCAATCAACCGAGCGTATAGTTCAGGGTGTTTCAGGTTTAGGTGCTGCGCCAAAGTCAGCCTGATTACTGTGGGGCATTTGAAGCTTGATAGCAGAGATAGGGTTTCGTTGAGTTTTTTCCAAGCCTCTGGAACGTGCGGTCGACAAACTTGTGAGAACATTTTCTGATTGAAGGCGGAAATCGAGATGTACAGTTGTGTGGGTTCCTCACCTAATCTAGACAGGGTTTCTGGGACTGTTCCGTTAGAGACCAAGAACGTGGTGAAGCCTCGTCTATGAAAGTCTTGGATCAAGTCATCTATGGGAGAGTATAGGGTGGGTTCGCCTGTTAGACTTATGGCTGCGTGCTTGGGCGTTAAGGCCTCTCGGTATTTCTCTGCATTGGCTTTAGGATTTCCTTTGTATCCGCTCAAAATTTTGAGTTGCTCTTCAATGCAGCCCTCAACTATGTCTTCTGGAGCGTCCCAGTTGGGTAGTTGCGTTTCTTCCCATTTTAATCCAAGGTCTCCGCTTTGGGCGCGCCAACAAAAGCGACAGCGCATGGTGCAATAAAAAACTGCGGGGGTCATCTGAAGGCATTGGTGGCTCTTTATTCCATAGAACTTTTGTTTGTAGCATGGTCGATCGTGGACGAGGGCTTCGTAGAGCCATCTGCAACGTTTGACAGCCGAGTGTCTTCCCACCAAGTGATATTTTTGGTTCTTTAGCATGCGAAGGATTTCGTTGGGAACTAAAGGTTGCAATGTCTCAAACATCCGCGCTTTTCCTGAAGACATAAAAATATGTCCATTAGATAAACCTTGCAATTTCTTTAGAAAGAAGAAACATGTGTACAGTCATATTTTCGCGCGCATTGTCCAAATTTTGAAGTGATTCAGATAGATTATGTCTTTTTTCCGTAATTTTTTGTCAATCTCTCTCAGTGAGATTCGGGTCTTCTTTTTATAAGTTTTCTTCCTATTCTTACTTTGGGCATGCTTAGACAATATGAAATATTTGAACAATCAAAGGAGTTTGAACCATAGATGAGTATAGCTATAACTAAAATGTTTGACTTGGGGACATTAAGTTGGAATCCTCTGGGCGGTGGATGCCCATACAACTGTATCTATTGTTGGAGTATGGGTGAGAAAGGGCTTGTGAAACGATACAAGATGAAAAAATATCAAGGACCACCACGATTAATGGAGAAGGAGTTTAAAACATTCAAAGAAGGTGAGTTTGTTTTTGTTCAAGACATGTCAGATTTGCTTGCAGAAACAGTTCCAAAAGAATTTATAGAACGGATATTGGAGCATGCAAAAAAATTCCCCAAAACCACTTTCCTTCTACTAACGAAGAATCCTGAACGTTATTGGGAATTTAAAGACAGAATACCAAGCAATTGTATTTGTGGAGCTACCGTAGAAACAAACAGGGACAAGGAATACCGCAAAATTAGTCGCGCACCATTACCAACAGACCGTTTAGTGGCAATGCGTCTTCTTAGAAATGATGTGAGAAAAATGATTTCTATTGAACCGATTATGGATTTTGACTTAGACGATTTTGTAAACGAAATAGAGGCAATAAGACCAAGTTTTGTTTATATCGGCTATGACAACTACAATTATGGTCTTTCAGAACCTTTGTTGCCCAAAACTAAAGAACTAGTTACGGAGTTACAAGAGTTTACTGAGGTTAGAACTAAAAGCTATTCAAAAGCTACTTGTGAAAGCAACATGTATTTGAAAACACTATTACGTGGACGGGGCGTTTACGGCAGACAGTTTATTATACGCGCAGAGTGGCTCAAACAACAAAAGTAGCTCTTCTTGGGATTTGTGTGCATAAAGAAAAAGAAAGGCGGGGTCTATTGTCTCTTTCTTTTCTTAAGATAGACAACTGTTATTACAGCCACGGCTAACAGTATTGCAAATCCGATGTAGGGAGCCAGCAACTCAAGCTTTTTAACTGGAACGTAGACGCCTCTAACCGGTGATGCGGGTTCGCCAAAAGCATAAACATCGCCATCATACGATCCTATATAGACCATGCCACCCGCAACGGCTGGAGAAGAAACTACATAGCCGCCTGTTGTGTACTCCAAATCTTGCGCGTGCTATCTTTAAGTATCCAGAGACTAATCGCCATTTCTATAAAGATTTAAAAACAAGTCTTTGTAATAAAATGCTCTACACATTTGGATAGAAGAGGTGTATTGATGTGGCTTACCAGAAGATTGTTAAGACGATTCCGGTTGAAAAACGAGAAAAGCTTTCAGACAAACTTCTAAACTTCATCCTCAAATCTAAGAAAGAGAGCAAAATGCCTGGCGACTTGGCGAACACCCTGCTTAGCCAATGGCAGCTGGGTGCCCTCACAACCGAAGCGGGTCTAGCAACGCTCCTTGAAGCGGCTGTTCTCCTTGAATCTGAGAAAACTGTGGAATTGTTGGAGCAGGAGCTGCAATTGGTGGATGTTGCAAAAGCGGTTAAAGAAATGGAATGATCTGGGAGGTGTTTGGCATGGTTAAGTTTGGAATAGAATTTGTTCCCCGCGAGGCCTATTGGAAAACAATTTTCTATGCTATTCAAGCTGAGAAGAGAGGATTCGACAACCTTTGGATAACCGACCACTACAACAACCGCAACGTTTACGTCACTCTGACAGAGGCGGCGATTTACACCAAAAAAATCGTGTTTGGTCCAGGAGTAACCAACCCCTACCTCGTCAACCCCGTTATGACGGTGCAGTCCCTTGCGTCGTTAGACGAGTTGGCTCCGGGACGAGTGGTTCTGGGTATAGGTGCAGGAGACAAGACAACTCTGGCGGCTACTGGGGTGGAAATGCGGAAACCCCTCACGGCAGTTGTAGAAACCATTGAAATCTTTAGGAAAATGTTGGAGGGAAAAAGCGTTACTTTTGAGGGACAAGTTTTCTCAGCGAAGGGCACCCGTTTCAACTTCAAACCAAGAGGGCAGATTCCGATTTATGTGGGTGCCCAGGGACCCAAAATGCTTGAGACCGCTGGAAAAATTGGCGACGGAGTTCTGATAAATGCCTCTCATCCTAAAGACGTGGACTATGCGGTGGGTCGCATAAAGAAGGGAGTCAGCGAAGCTGGAAAGAAGTTAGCCGACGTAGATGTCACTGCTTACACGTCTTTCTCGGTGCACGAGAAGCCGGAAAAAGCTACGCAGGCAGCGGTTCCCGTTGTTGCCTTTATAGCTGCTGGCAGTCCAAACGTGATCTTGGAAAGACATGGCGTAGACCTGAAAAAAGTTGATAAGATTCGAGGGGCTTTGAAAGCGGGTGATTTTGGTCAAGCCTTTGGCTCGGTGTCTCCGGAAATGATAGATGCCTTCTCTGTTTGCGGCACTCCTGACCTGTGCATCGAACAGATCAACAGACTTCTAAAAGCCGGTATCTCCCAATTCGTTGTAGGGTCACCTATAGGTCCCAACGTCCGAAAATCCATTGACCTCATAAGCGAAAAGATAATCCCCCACTTCAAAAAGTGAATTGTAAGTTCGTTGCAGAAGGCACCAAGTCAGTTTCAGCCGTTAGCGTAGGGGTAATATTAGAAGCAATATTCGATTTCCTGAAATTCTTTAACGAATTTCATAACGTCCTCTTTAACACTATTTGGGTCTTCATCGTCAACAACCATCCTTTTTATGAAAAGCGCGATTCTCTGCATTTCATCTTCCTTCATTCTCCTCCGAGTTACTTCACTAACTCCGAGTCTAACACCGCTGTCAACGATGATGTTTGCCTTTTCGAGCTTTCTGGCTATAACTCCACCCTTCTTGTAGCCACCATAATCGAGGAGAACCTGATGGGATTGCGTATACCCAAGCTGGGAGCACACCACGGGAAAACCGTCTTCAGCTAGAGCCTTGGCAAGAGTTTGTGCATTCCGAATCACCTGTTTAGCGTATTCTTTTCCGTAAGTCTTCATTTCTGCAAGGACCAAGGTCAAGGCGGCTATTCGGTTCCAGTGGGCATTATCCACGAACTCTGGGTGAATTCGTTTCTTGACCGCTTCACCATGCTCCTTGTCGGCGAGAATTATTCCGCCTTGAGGCCCAAAGAAAGTTTTGTGGGTGGAACCGAAGAGAGCTTGGGAGCCTTCTCGAAGCGGGTCTTGAAACTCTCCTCCCGCTATTAAGCCCAGTACATGAGAGCCGTCGTATGCGACGTGGGCGCCGATGTCATGGGCAGCCTTTGCAACCGTCCTCACGGGATGAGGAAACAAAAATATGCTTGCTCCGAAAATAACCACTTTTGGTTTCTCTCGCAGGATCAAATCTGTAGCTTCTTCGACTTTGATATTCATGTTTTCCTTTGAAAAGGGAACTCCAATCACTCTAAGCTTCAGCAACCTTGACAATCCCAGTTCCCAGAATCCCGGATATCCTCCGTCATCGGGTGAAACACACAAAACCGTATCTCCAGGCTTTGTGAAACAGGCGAGAAAAGCGAGGTCAGCTATGTGACCTGAGAGGGGACGCAAATCCGCTGTTTCAGATCTGAATAGGCTTTTGGCAAGTTCCTCCCCGTACTGTTCGATTTCGTCGATAAAACGGGTGCCCATATAGAATTTCTCCCTTGAAGTGTATCGATGCCCAAAATCAGAGGAAAGTAGGGAGCGAACCGCGGGGCTCATAACGTTTTCCGCGGGAATCAAGTTGACGCATTCCCGCCCACGCCACTGCTCATGTCTTTCAACTAAACTCAAGAGTTCGTCAATCATGATTAACACCTAGACCTCTTTGCCCTCCACTTTAGTTGAACAAATACTTGACAGTTACGACTATAAAGGTCGTAGGAATGGTTGGAAAGAAGATAAAGCTTAAAACGTTCATTGCTATGAAATGTTCACATCCTTAAGAAGACGAGGTTACGTATCGAAAAGTTTGGGAAAAGAGGGGAAACGTGTGCACGAACACTTATCAAACAGAGGAAAAGTCGCGGCAACCTTCATGACGATGTTGCTGATAATAACGTTCACAGCGGCGCTCTTGCCCAAAGCAACAGCCACCCCAACATTAACGATCAATATTTATCCAGTCAGAGGGACCGTTGGAATGGAGGTGGAAGTCAACGGAACAATTGACACGCTTAACGGAAGCTATACAATCAGGTGGGATGGAACGCTCAATGTAACCGGCTTTGCCACAGGATATAACGTTACCACGTCATTTGTCATCCCCCCAACCGTTGGAGCACCTTTCCCAGGACGTGTCGTTTTCATAGAATTGATCGACAACAACAAAACAGTAGGAGTGAATGCCACGTTTGAACTCTATACAGAATATCATATAGACGCTGTTGTTCCTTCACCGCCATCCCAACTGCAAGAAGGGCAAACAACAGAAATACGGGTGAACGTAACTGGGGGAGAAGCAAACACCGTTTATTCTGCAAACATAACCGTGACAGATCCTTCAGGCGCAGTCTACTACAACGACACCCTTCAACTTACGAACACCACGAACACGGGATACGGTAAAGGAAACATAACATATCCTGCAAACTTTACAGACTACGTTGGCTTATACACTATAGCCTTCAATGGAACCCTTCCACCTGGAAACTTCACAGTTGGATTGACCGATAAGACTGAATATCCAAGAATGCGAACAGTCAACATTCAAGGCTCTGGATACGCTCCTTCCGAAAAGGTTGCCGTTGACATTATGAAGGATGGATTATCTGTTGTGGACTTTCCGAGGAATCGAACAGCTGACTCAGATGGTGTGGTCACTGATTCTTGGGATATTCCTATGAACGCCACACCTGGAGCTTACAGAGTAACTTTGACAAACGCTTCCACATCTGGCACCATTAAAACAATCCCTGATGTTCAAGACTTTACGGTTCTCGAGACAATAATTCCCTTTTCAATTGATCCACCCAGCGGAGGGTGGGGAACGGAGATAAGGGTTGTCGGTGAAATTGTTACATTAAATGGCTCCTACGAAATCCGTTGGGATGGAAAGAGCATAAAAGATGGAACTTGCGTTCCAGGTAGCGCAGAAGTTGATGACGCCTTCACGGTTCCTCCAGTTACTCAAGGCAGTTATAACGTAACCTTGTATGATGTTAACGCGAGTATAGAATCTGTGTCCTCTGTATTCAACGTTACAGCATCCTTCTGTTACGTGTCGGCGGACCCAACTCGAATACAGGAGGGCCTCAACACAGCCATAACCGTTACTGTGGACGAAGCAGAAGCAAATGCAACTCTAACTTTCACGATTAATGTAACCCATCCACGACTCGCCTTTCACACCGCAACTCTAAATGTGCCAACCGACGCTACAGGATCAGGGTCCAACTCCAAGTCATATTATAGCGATTTTTCAGCGGGCGCGAACACCAGTTATGTTGGCACCTACAATATCTCGGTTGTAGGTTTTAACGAAATACTTGCCACAGGGAACTTCACCGTTGGCCTAACCGACAAGTTAGAGTATGGAAGAACAGAAACTACGCCGGAGTATGAGGGAACAAGAGTTGTTATTCAAGGCGCTGGATACGTTCCTAATGAATTGGTGCAGGTTAACATCACGTTTGCTGGAGACCCCGTTGGGAGTGGCCTAACGGTAGCCGATGACGGCGGTGTGTTCATATATCTCTGGCGAATTCCGAAAGATGCCCAGCTCGGAACATACACTGTAACCTCAACCAATGAAACCGGAGTTCAGATCAAGCCAATACATGATATTCAAAACTTTACAGTCGTTGAAGTTATCGTTCACTGTCAAACTCAAAATAAATACGACAAAGAAGATCTTTTAGCTGACGTAACCGTTGAAGCCTATCTTATCCCAGAACTAGTCTATCTTGACATAGAACTAGTCGACAGCGGAAAAACCAATAAAACAGGGTTCGTTGACCTTCAGCTTGACTTCGGCAACTACACCTTCAGGGCTCTCTGGAGAGGGTATGATGTTGGCATCTTAGAAAATCAAAGCGTTACGGGAAACATTACCCTTCCATTTTTGTTAGAATGCGCACTTGCCTCCGTTAAGATAACGGTAAATGATGCGGCTGGTCGCCCGCTTCCCTTGATTGACTTAACCTTGACATCTAACGAAACAGGCCCTCTACCGTTGCCCGAAACAGGTAGCACAGGGACGGTAGCAACGAACGCGTTCACAAATGTTAGTTACTGGCTTGAGGCTCGGCGTTATGGTCGTTTGTTTTTCAATCAGTCAATCGGAAACCTAACCTTTGCGCGTTGGATTAACATAACTTGTCCAACCCTTGCTCTGTTTGTTAACGTAACGGATTCAAACGGACTTTCGCTTCAGAATGTTCAAGTAGTGGTTTATGAATGGGGTAGCGAGCGCGTTACTGGATCAAGTACTACAGATGCCGATGGAAGCGTTTCTCTTGGTGTCACGTTTGGAAGATACACAATTAGGGTGTGCAATTATAGCGCAGAGTGGAAACGCTTGGTTGTCTTTAATGAAACCGTCATATACTTAACTGAAGATCAACAGTCCGTTGAGATTCGTTGTAGAATTTGCAACCTAGAACTTTCTGTAGTTGTTACTGACTACTTTGGGCAGCCCATCCCCAACGCCATGGTAAAAGTTGAACGGGAATTTGGAGAGGAATACGTGAACATAGCTAACTTAACGACCAGATCAGACGGAACGGTCTTTCTACCTAAAATTGGCGGCACATATCGAATTTCCATATATGTAGGGGACAAGCTTTTTGCCATCAACACCCTGTACTTAGACAAGTCGAAAGTCATCGAATTTGGGATAAACAAACTTGTAGTGGTTGGCGGATATCCACTGGAAACTACTCAGTTTCTCGCATGCATTTTGCTGGGCATAATGGTTATTGTGTTTGCTTTAATCTTGATATACAGAAGACTTCGCCTTAGAAAAGTCCGTAAAGGAGAAGAAAAAGAAAAAAGTTTATAAAATCCGCCGCCCAAGCCATAATTAAGCAACGACACCAGATTCAAGAAAATTTTTGTTCAAGTTAAGGTTGTGCTCGTGTTGTCTGAACCAAAACATTGTTCTCCGAAATGCGAAATGTTTCGATGCGGAAAAAAAGCTGTCATATACCGTGGAAACAGAGTATGGTGCAAATGGACCGATGAAGAATGCGAGATCGCGAATTGCAGCTATGCGACATGCGTGAAAAGACGGTTACTTCCCGGGGGCATCTGCGGAGAAAGCGTGAAACGAAAAACCGTCGAGAGAGAACCTGAAGAAGCGTTAATTCCAGTGGTGAAGCTTAGAGGGAAGACTTTACGAAAGGTAGGCGAGAAAGAAATCTTCTAGCAATGAAGACTTTGCTGTTCATTGGTTCCCGTTGATTGCTGTAAAGAGCCAAAAAAGTTGGAGTTACTTAGCTGCTACGCGTTTTACCACGGGTGGTCTTATTTTCTTGAGAACTCTGTAGCCACAGACGGTGCACTTTATTCCTCCACCGCGCAACTCAAGTTCTTTGATTTCTACCCTGGCACCGCACTTCACACATTCATAGGCAAAACCGTGTTCAGGTTTCTCCGACATTAGGCAGGCCCTCTAAACTTGGTAACGAGTTTACGAACATTTAAACGTTTTTCATCAGGAGATTAGAAGGACAAGTATATAACTCCTTAAACAAGTGAATTGTTAGGGAAACGAAGTGCAAAGCCGCGTACTGATTCTTGCTGGTGGAGGGGGACACACCGGAATTGCGTACGCTCTAGCCCAAGCACTTCAAAAAAAAGTATCCTTATCATTCCTTGCACCCGAAGGAGATTCCTTTAGCGGAAAGAGACTTAGCAAATTTGGTGAAGTCAAGTTTCTCATCAAGCCTAGAGGTCCAAAAACTCCAGCATATATTTTTGCAGCGCGCCTCACCAAAGCTTTGATGGATTCCGCAAGACAACCATTCCACAAATTTGACGTTGTAGTGAGCACTGGCAGCAATTTCTGCGTCCCTCCAGCAATTTTTGCTTGGGTAAGAAGAATTCCTGTGGTCAACGTTGAAAGCCTAGTTCGTTTCACAAGTCCGTCAAAAGCCACTCGCATAATACAGCCTTTTTCAACACTAACAGCGTTGCATTGGGAAGAACAAAGGAGATTTCTGAAGGGTGTAGTTGTTGGTCCCACGCTTTCCCAACCGCAGCCTAAACCATGGAATGGAGGATACATTTTAGTCAGCGGAGGCACCTATGGACATAAACTTTTGTTTGACGCCTTCTCGGAAAGCAACTTAAACAATGTAGTTTTACAGACGGGCGAGATTAACCCCGAACCATACATTAAGAAACATCCCGAGTGGAAGGTAATCACCCTAACAACAAGTTTCCACGAGCTTCTAGCGGGCGCCGAACTCGTAGCAACGCATTCTGGTCACACAGCGTTGGAAGCAGCCCTTTACAAAAAACCTGTTGTGTTGGCTCCGAACCCGGAATGGACAAGAACAGCTGGAATGAAAGACTCGGAATATTTGGCGAGGAAATTAAATGCTGTGCTAGTTCACGAAATAAACTTAGAAAATATTCTGGAAGCCATAAGTGAAGCAAGAAAGAGTAAGGTTTCAACTTTGCCGAATGGAGCTGAAAAACTTGCTAACATAATAGTCAAGCTATCTCAAGGCTGTAGAAAAGTTGAACTTGCAAATTGATTTATGTGGTTATACTAGAGAGATGCTGTACATTTGCCTCCAGATATGCATGGAATAATCTACATACCCTTCACTGTATCTGTGAAAGAATGTCGCGACAAAATAATCAAAGAGCTGAAGGAAGCTGGTTACGAAATCAAAAAGAAATTAGTGGACAGACAAAGAAGCGGTCAAGCATATGGAAGGACGCCTAAAACTAAAATTTTCTAGTTATGATCATTGAAATAGAGTTCCAGTAAACAAGATTTTCATTGAACAGAATAGTATAGAACCTAAAGTTAAAGTCCTTATTCCCATGTACAAGCCATTAGAAGTTGCTAAATGTAAGAAATGCGGAAAAGTTTACGAAATCTGGAGAGATGATGATTGAATGATTTGGTTCCAGTCCGTATATATGCTAAGTTGTTTTCGGCTTCATATCTAAATAGAAAGAGAGTTCGAATACCAGACTTTGCCAATTTAGTTGATTTTATGGCATGGGAAAGACTGGAGAACGGAGAGGGGATTGTCGTCTATTCTCTTGACTATAGCCTTCTTTCACATTTGAAGGACTTGGTGGAAAAGATAGGCTTTATGTTACTGTCACACGACATTTTGAAAGAGAGCAGAAAGAAACATCGAAGTCTTATGAGATTGCCTTTCGAGGAGAGATTTAAAAAAGCTAGAGCAGAATGGAAGACTGATAAATTCAAGAATAACAAATACTACCTATATAATTTCATCATCTATACAAAAGCCTCTTTGGACTCAATTGCTGTAACCCTCAACTCGTTCTTTGGCTTTGGTTTCAAGAAGGGACAGATAGATTTCGGGAAGCGGGCTTTTATCAGAAAACTTGGAAGCTCTTTGAAAGAGTTCAAGAACTTCTCCCAAATATATCAAGACTGGATAGACAAAATAATAGAATATAGAGATGCAGTAATTCATCAGAAAAGTATCGATATATTTCCTGCTGGTGGCAAGCGTTGGACAAGAATGATTCCACTGCATCCTTTGAGTGAACATGAACTTCGTGAACTTCGTGAAAAATATGATGAACTTAACAGTGCAGTTCAAAAGCGTCGGATTTCGAAATATCTCGATTTGGTGAGTTTGAACTCATTCATGAAAACTAGCATAAAGAACATCCTGACTATAACGAGTTTGCTCTCGGCTGAAATCCTTCGTGAATTGAAGATAAAGTATCCACATCATAAACCTTCAAAGACCGATTATCACTAAGAACCATAGACTCAGCAAACTTTTATGTAGACTTCAACACAGATAAGATGGGAAACAAGAATGTTTAGAATAATCAAGAACGTAAGAAATAGGATACAAAACCTCAGAGAGTTTGAACTTAGCAAAGTGGTAATCAACGGTCGTTTCTTTGAAGCACATCTTACAAAGAAGAAAAAGTGAAGGCAAGAATGAGAAAGATTGACTTGCCTTCATTGCCATATCCGAAATGCGGAACTATGAATGAAATTGAAATTGGTTAAGAACGTTGCATGGGCTAGAAGACCGTATAGGTATCAACCTTACTGTCCAACTTGCAAGAAAATGAGGAAAAAGCGAATAAACATTCCTAGTCTCTAAATTAAAAATTCCGAGAAAAGCATTCTATGCAAGTTTCTAAATGTGAGAAATATAGAAAAGTTATAGCAAAACCAAAAGAACTAATTAGATATGGAGGATAACTTTGAAGAATTTGTTATGTAAAATGGGTATTCACAAATGGAGTAAACCCAGATGTATCCACCACGCTAGTTCTAATGTTAAAGATTGTGAAGCTTATTGTAGAAGATGTGGTAAGAAAAAAACTTGGATAGAAATTGTGAAGTAGCAATTTTTATTCCTATGTATGAATCATTAGAAGTTACTGAATGTGAGAAATGGAGATTTGCGGGGTTAAGGTCTTAGATTTAAGAATGATGTGTGTATGCATAAGATATGGTGAAGAAAGATGAAGACAAAAACGCAAATCAAAACAAAGAGGGCAAAATACCAAGAACTTTACGCTTTTAATTTAATGGAATTTAGAAAGGAAAAAGAAAAATCACTGAACAACATTTCGTTGTGGAATCTCCTAACCCTTCAACAGAAACTTGAAATATTGAAGGAAAAAATCGAACTGTTAAACTGGATGTTAGAAGAGCAATTGAAAGAAAGAAGAGAGTAGAGAAATTTTCCCAGAACAGACCTCTTCAAGTCATCAAATGTGGAAAAATAATTACTCATACACAATAAAGCAGAATATATAGCCATAATTCATAAGCTTCTTTTGTGACGAATAGCCAACCTTCTTATGGTAGCCTTGGATGGGCAGAAGGGTAGTCACAGTTAAGGTGATATGGAAATGAGCCGCCCAGAAAAAATTGTGCGCGAGTGTGCTAAATGTGGAGTAAAATTCATGGCTGAGAAAGAAGGTAGCGACTATCAAAAATTCTGTTGTAATTGCCAAGAAAACGGAAAACGGAGAAATGAGAAAAGAAAGAGAGATACAGAAATTATCTCTTAAACAAACAATTAAAGAATCAGTTAGATGTGTGTATAGTTGGTTCTTTCCTCGCAAACCCTTCTCTAGCAAAGTTAGAAGAGAGCTAATGGCTGGAGTGATACAGTTAAGCAAAACATCATATATCACTTCATACTTGAGAAGGATTAATAGATGAGAAGAGAATGACCTATGATCTCATTAGGGTTCTATTTGGCTATATACCTATTTTTTATGTACGATCTAATATTAGTATAACCGTTTAGTGAGGGACCACTATGGTGAGAATCGCTATTATTGGGTGTGGAAAAATTGGTATACGACACCTTGAAGCTTACAGGGACATCGAGAATGCAAATGTAGTTGAATTGTGCGACGCCGACGATAAGCTTGTTAGAGAAATGTCCCGTAGATACGGTGTAAGCAGCTGTAACAATTACAAGGAAACCATCGGAAGAGACGATGTAGATGCGGTGGACGTATGCGTTCCCACCCGATTTCACCACAAGGTTGTCCTCGAAGCGTTGGCCAGCGATAAGAACGTTTTTTGTGAGAAACCTCTTACTCACAAACTTGAGTATGCCGAAGAAATTAAGATGAAGCAGAAAGAAACGGGAAAATTGGTCATGGTTGGTTACCTTTATAGATTTCATCCGTCCCTTCAGCGTCTCAAGAGGATTTTGGAGGGATGGCGTAATAGGGGTTCCGTATTATGCCATTTTTCGAATAGGAGGAAGGGGAGGTTATCGTGTTTGGAAACATAAAAAGAATGAGGGAGGCGGGGCGATGCTGGACATGATGGTTCACATGCTGGACTTGTGTGACTGGTATTTTGGTGAGCCTGATACGGTTGATCCGTTTTTGTTGGAAACTGTTCTGAAGAAGCGGATGATAGAAGGAAACGAGGTTGACGTTGACGCTGAAGACTTGGCCTTGTTGAGGCTGAAAACAAAGAGCGGCGTACAGGTTCTTTGCGAAGCTGACCTTATAACGCCTTCATACATGAATACTGTGGAGGTTCATGGGGATAACGGGTCTTTTTTCGGGAGCATTCTTGACTATTTACCTACAATTGTTTATTGTGTGAGGCGTCATGGGTTATATGATCGGGGTAAGAATGTTTTAGAGAATCCTTATGTTAATTTGGTTGAG
>Ga0209636_10003138_pt1 | contig 16863 bp, 12 predicted proteins | sample DeeMarSWOR152_54_FD_187464 | JGI IMG/M metagenome (GOLD analysis project Ga0209636, IMG submission 187464) | Marine sediment microbial communities from White Oak River estuary, North Carolina - WOR-1-52-54 (SPAdes) (version 2) | ecosystem: Environmental > Aquatic > Marine > Intertidal zone >...
TCCTTGGTAATGATGGTCAATCCTTTATCCGTTACCTCCACATATTCTTTAACCCCACTGATCATGGTCACGCCTTTTTTCCAGAACCACATAAAAAGGTGTGACATAAGAACATCTACCATTCCCTCCCCCAGAGCATCTCCTGCTTCCACAATAGTAACCTCTCTGCCTCGCTTGGTGAGAAACTCGCCAAGTTCGCAGCCCTGTATTGCACCACCGATAATAACAACCTTTTTCCCGATGGGCATATAAAAACTTGTCAGCCTCCTCAGGGCATTTGGCCCGAAAAATCTCAAATAGCGTTTCAGCCTACTATGCAAGTCGGCACCGCTGATTACATTAGGCTTATGTATTCCCGTTATCTCCGGAATGGTAGGTGTACCTCCTGTAGCCAGGATAACCACATCTGGCTTAATCTCCTCGATTGTAGAGATATCAACCTCTCTACCAAGCTTCGTTTCTACCCCAAGCTTATTAATCTGACCTTTCAGATAGCGGACCATGGCTAGGAGATCTTCAGGGTGAACTCCCTTTACCATTGCCGCCAGGGGCAGTAATCCACCTAACGTTGATGATTTCTCGTAGAGTGTAACATCGTGGCCTCGGAGCGCAGCTACCCTGGCTGCCTCCATCCCTGCCGGTCCGCCGCCAATAACCAGTACCTTTTTCCTCTTCTCCGCTTTTCCAATTGTGTTGTGCTCTGTTCCCAGAAGGGCATTTATCCTGCACCGGCCACTCCCCAGGCAATTATCACAGGCCGTGCAGGGTGCGATATCATCTAACCTTCCTGAGGCAACCTTATTGGGAAGCTCAGGGTCTGCCAGCAAACGCCTGGTCATGCCGATAAAATCCGCCTTGCCCTCTCGCAGGACTTTCTCCCCAAGATCAGGGTCAAGTCTGCCCACAACCATAACGGGAATAGACACTTCCTTTTTTATTCCCGCAACCAATGGCACGTTGGCACCCGCTCCTTTGCGGCTGGCATCATATTCTTTTGGGAAGGATTTCACAGAAATGGGAGGTTCCGGATAGAAAAGCGCTTCAGTAAGATAAGCGCCAGAGTGATATCCCAGCCAGTGACTCCTAACGTGAAGGGCATCAGCGCCGGCCTCCTGTAATAATCGGGCTATTCCCCCACTATCTTGAGGAGTGAGGCATTTGTCATCTTCAACGCCCATAACCCGACCGATTTCCATGCCGTTGAAGATGACAGAGACCGGGAAGTCCTGCCCCAGACGCCTTTTGATTTCCCGAATGATCTGCGTCACAAAACGGGCTCTGTTTTCCAGGCTGCCTCCATAGGCATCCTGGCGCCTATTCCAGAAGGGAGATAGGAAGTTATGCAACAGATGACTACTCGCGGCATTGATATCTACTCCGTCAAATCCCGCCTTCTGGGCCCGCACTGCAGCACTGGCGAACTTATCAACAATCTCCTCAATTTCGGGAATGGCCAGTTCTCTGGGCACCTCATTGTGAAAATCATTTTTTGACTCCATGCTCACTGGAGAAGCGGCTATCGGCGGACCGGAGAAAAGGGGCGCCGGTGCAAAGGGAAGCCTTGCCTGCCAGGGCCCATCATGGTTCATTTGCATAAATGTCGGGCAACCATGTTTGTGGATAACCTGAACCAACTCGCTGAGACCTTGTATGTATTTGTCATCGTCTATTCGATACCGTTCCCTCCAGCGTGCGCCTAAAGGGTAATCGATAGTGGGGGATTCTACAATCAGCAGACCGACACCGCCTCTGGCTATTGCTTCATAAAGGGCTTTGACCGGCTCGTTCATGTGGAGGTCGTCTTCGTGCCACATGAGCATCGCCGAACCTGTTTTTACTATCCGATTTCTGGTCTTTACTTGCCCTATGTGACCAGGCTCGAGCAATTTTTCAAATCTTTTTTTGCGAATCATTTGCCTTTTTCCCTTTTTGGCTAACAGTTGAGACGCCTTCACTATTCCATCGACATTGTTACTCCATTTCTTGTACGCAATCCCTTTCCGCACGACTGTTGAAGCATGTACTCAGGTTCGCCGAGATCACCCACTGGCGGGCTCTCACGATCGTTACATCCACCGGTGTTGATCAGTTCTAATGAATCTCCTGTGTATGCATGATGTGAAAACCGCAATTCACAACGAGGTTATGACCGGTTATGGCGCTGGAATCATCCGATGCGAGAAACAGGGCCGCGGCAGCTACTTCGGATGGTTCGATTAATCTCTTGAGGGAATACGCGCTTAAGATTCTCCGCATCAGCTCTTCATAGGAAAGGCCTATGGTTTGAGCCCTGGCCCTTATGGCATTCCTAAATCGTTCGCTGTTTGTAGCGGCGGGGCTGATGCAGTTCACGCGGATATTATACTCACCGACCTCAATAGCCAGTGTCTCAGTCAAACCAATAATGCCCCACTTACTTACGCAGTAGGCACTTCTCATAGGAGATCCGGACATTCCCGCCGCGCTGCTGACATTTACGATACTACCGCTCTTGCGTGCAATCATGTCCTTAAGCACCTCTCTCGTGCAGAGCATCGTTCCGGTGAGATTGACATTGAGCACCATATTCCAGTCCTCCAGAATCATATCGACCACATTAAGATCACCTGTTGGAGGAGCGGCACTATTATTGACCAATATATCGATCTGTCCATACTCATCGAGCGTTTGAGCGACCATTCCCCGCACCTGCTTTTCATCGGAAATATCGGTTTGTATTGCTTTTGCCTTACCTCCCCTGGATTTGATGCCCTCAGCGACTTCCTCTAACCTGGAAAGCGTACGGGCGGCTATCACAACTGTAGCCCCCTCGGAGGCAAAGGTAGAGGAAATCGCCTTGCCTATGCCCGTTCCACCTCCGGTAATTACGGCGACTTTATCCTTCAACCTCATACATTCGACCTCCCTCAATTGTCAAGTTCGGTTTCCCCCAATACTGAGGGTTATTTCCTGCTGATTCTTCCCCATGGTGATTAATCTTGATGGCTTCGTAAAAAGTCCAACTTCCATTCGACAGGCCATTCGACAAGCTCACGGTCCTGAGCAGGGTCGAAGGACTCACGGCCCTGAGCAAAGCCGAAGGGCCGTTCGACAGGCTCACGGTCCTGAGCAATGTCGAGGGACTGCGTTGCGCTGCATCCTTCGTCACTGCAGCGTACTGTAAGTACGCCTCATTCCTCAAGATTTGCACGCCTTGAATTTGGAGCTTTTTACTTTGCCATCGAATTTTGACCGGCAGGTGCCCCGCAAGCCCGCCTTGTAGGTGGGGTTGAGAGGCCCAATGGGTTGAGAAGCCCAATGGGTCAAGAGGCACAATAAAAAATGATATTTCATTAGCTCGCATTCTGCTCGCCACTGCGTGCCCGGGAAGCCCCGCCCTGTGGGCGGGGAGCTTCACTTTTTACAAGATCAGCAATCTTAATATTGCCTATCGTTTCCACAATCCTGGGCGACACGTTGAAGCGGGGTAGGGAAGGGGAGGTAACGCCGCTTTCATCAAAACAGTGCCCCTGAACCGAAACCCTCCCTTCCGGATCCCTGGAGAGGATCTCTTAAGGCATCCTGCGGTTTTTCTTGCCAGCAGGGCTATCGCGCTCTCCGCTGAGGGTTTCTGTTGATTAGATGAACTGGTAAGAAGTTTTTTTCTATGGGCTGGAGTATAGGGTGAACTGAATTGTGTGTCAAGGGACTGTTGCCTAAAACCCCTGGAGCGAACAAATATATAGTTTTGTAGTCATGCAGTGCTGCGGTGCTGCAGTCGGAAAGAGGAAAGAGGTTAGAGGTCGGAGGCGGAAGGCAAAATGTCAAAGTTCAAAATTCAAATCAAAAGAATACCAAATGCCAAATGCCAAATAACTGATAACAAATAGCTAATAACTAATATAAGGATACGATCACGGACACGTTTCACGAACACGAACACACGAACTGAGACCGAAAGGGGGTTTGGGCAACAGCCCCCTGAGATCAAATTGATCGGGTAATGAACGATCGATGCTCAGGCTTGACAAAATCACCCCTCTCCATGTTTGATTAATGGTATGGGTGTATTACATAAGCGATCTATCCCAGACCTCTTACTGGTCAATGCACATATCATAACCCTAAACCCCGTTCAGCCTGAAGCCAGTTGGTTGGCCCTCGGCGGTGGCAAAATAGTAGGCCTAGGAGGTCCAAAGGAATTAATGCTTTCTCACATGGCCGAGTCTGAAATCATCGACTGCCAGGGCAAAACCATTTTGCCCGGCTTTATAGATGCTCACCTCCACTTACTCTCCTTTGCTGAGAGTCTTGTGACCTTAGATTTGAAGCATGGCAGTGGGATCCACTCAATAGCTGACATTCAATCAAAGATCCTTCAATGGTCACACGATATACCCCCAGGGACGTGGATTAGAGGAGGGGGATATAGTGAATTCCATCTCACCGAAAAGCGCCATCCAAACCGTTGGGATTTGGATGAAGTCGTCCCGAATCATCCGGTAAAGCTCACCCATCGTTCTGGACATGCCCACGTCTTGAACAGCCTTGCCCTAAAGCAGGCAGGCATCACGAGGGAAACCCCGGATCCCTCCGGTGGTATTATCGAACGGAATCTCGATACCGGCATGCCCACTGGATTGCTCTATGAAATGGGGGATTTCCTCTCCGTGCGAGTACCACCTCTGGACAATAAGGAGGTGGAAAAAGGGATAACAATGGCGGATCAAGAGCTCATTTCATATGGAATCACCTCAATCCATGATGCCTCCTCCCGAAATGATAGAGAGCGATGGAACCTTTTCAAATCATGGAAGGAGAGGGGAATGCTTCACCCGAGATTACATATGATGCTCGGAGTGGGAGGTTTTGAGGAACAGGGATTAGAGAGCTACTCAACTCCTGTGGAACCGGATCAGCTACACGTGAACGGCGTTAAAATTCTCTTGGATGAAACTACTGGACGACTCCATCCACCACAGGCAACATTGGATGAGTTAGTCCTAAGAATCCATGCATCCGGAATGCAGGTAGCCATTCACGCTATTGAAGAGAAGGCGATTGAATCCGCATGTATTGCAATTGAAAACTCCCTCAAGCAGATCCCCAGATCGGATCATAGGCATCGTATTGAGCATTGTTCGATATGTCCCCCATCCCTGGCAGAGCATATCGCTCGTCTTGGGATTGGGGTCGTTACCCAGCCCGCTTTTCTCTATTGCAACGGTGATCGGTACCTCGAAACCGTTGAGTATGAGCAGTTAAGGCATTTGTACCCATACGGTTCCCTTTTAAGGAGCGGGGTTCGCGTTGCGGGGAGTTCGGATTGTCCCTTTGCGTCCCTTAATCCTTTGATCGCCATCTATGCCGCCGTTTCAAGAAAGTCCGAAAACGGAAAGAGGGTCATGCAAAATGAGGGGATACGAGCTATCGATGCGGTGCGGATGTACACGAAATATGGGGCGGAAATTACTTTTTCTGAGGGGATAAAGGGATCCATCTCGCCGGGGAAACTGGCCGACCTGGTGGTTTTAAACGGTGATCCCATCGCGCTTCCCCCTGATGAGGTCAAGGACCTCAAAGTGGAGATGACCATCATTAACGGGAGAGTGGTATGGGATGGAGGTCATTAAGCGATAATTCCCTTTGACATACAGGAACGTATTGTATCCTCTGATAGGCCAAGCAATTCACCGTAGACGTAGTAATTGTCCTCTCCCAGTAATGGAGAAGCCTTCCAAGGCCCTTTCCCGCTGTCTTTTAACGTAATGGGACATGTATCGGTCTTGATCGTTCCCAGGAGCGGATGTTTTATCTCTCCGAAAAAGTCTCTTGCCAAGAGATGCGGGTCATTGGCCAGGTCCTCAGCGTCCTGAACCACACCCGATGAAACATGTGCCTCTTGAAGCCGTTGAACAATCTCTTCAGCGGTATGTTTGATCGTCCATTTTTCAATGTACCCATCAAGCTCTGATTCGTGCATCTTCCTGTTCGACATTGTTGAAAACTTATCTTCCCTGGCCCAGGGTGGATCCCCCATTACGTCACGGAGGTTATTCCATTCAACCTCATTAAACACCGCAATCACACACCACCTGTCATCCCCAAGGCATTGGTAGCATCCATAGGGAGCGGCCGGAATATAATACGATTTATTACCCTGAGGCGTAATCTCTCTTTGATTAACGGTAAGGTCTAAAAGTGCTGGCCCGATCAACGTGCACGCCGCCTCATACTCTGATAGATCGATAAACTGACCGAGACCTGTTTTGTCCCTGTATTCCAGAGCGGCTAAAACAGCGAATGCGCAGTAAAGGCCGGCAATCGTATCCACATAGGAATACCCTAAGCCGATGGGAGAGCCTTTGTCGTAAGACGTAAGAAACGTAATACCTCCAAGTGATTGAATGGTGGGTCCAAAAGCCACGAAATCCTTCCAGGGGCCCGTTTGCCCCATACCCGACATACTGACCATAATGACGTCTTCCCTTACTTCTCTGAGTTCCTCATAGCTCAATCCCCAATTTGACATAACGCGAGGTGAGAAATTTTCAATGATCACATCGCTTATAGCCGTTAGCTTTAAGGCAAATTCCCTTGCTTCCGGATAACTCATATCCAAGGTGATACTGAGCTTGTTACGATTCCAGGTAGTAAAAGATGCTTCAGAATTATCTTCCGCCCCGCTTGCCCCCTTTTTTGATTGAACCTTAATGATTTCCGCTCCAAAATCTCCAAGTATCCTTGTAGCATAGGGCCCAGCGAGTACCCTGGTAAAATCCACTATCCTTATGCCGTAAAGAATATCTCTATCCATTCAACAACCCCCACTAAATGACCCCTGCGGATGAAAGGCTTGCCAGATCCTCATCTTGAAGGCCTAACTCTCTCTGATACACGTTGGCGTTATCTTCGCCTATCAAGGGAGCGGGCTTACATGGGGACGAGAATAATGTGCCGAACGTGTATGGTAATCCTGGATACTTGAGCATGCTGGGAACTTCAGGCCCTTCACAATGCACAAAGAATCCTCGCGATTTCAGCTGGGGGCTGGCCAAGACTTCCTCCGGCGAATGGATTGGTGCCCATGGAAACCGCATAAGCTGTCCTAATTCGAAAAGCTCATGAGCTGTGTGAGTCATCGTCCACTCCTGGAGAACCTCGATAACGTGGTCGGCATGTTCAATACGATAGCCTTCATCTCTCCATTTTTCCTCGTGGAGATCTCTCGCCATTCCTTCGCTGTCCAACCATTCAACAAGGGTCTCCCAGTACTGAAACGGTGTCAAATGAATGAAACCGTCTTTACATGGGAGGATAGAAAAAAAGTCATTCCAGTGCCGGTTCCCTTGCCTCTTGGTGATAACGTGTTCATGGAAATACCGAATCATTACATGATCGAGCGTGGAGATAGCCGCCTCCTGTAATGAGATATCAATATGCTCACTCTTCCCATTCCTGGCTCTCCCCTGAAGCGCCAAAAGGATCCCAACAGCGGCGAAAAGCGAGGCAGCGAAATAGGATTGCTCCCCAAAAGGTTTAATCGGAGGCAAGGATGGAGACCCGGAAATAGCGATCTGACCTCCAAATGCAGAAGCCACCAAATCACATGATTTGAAATCCTTCCGGGGGCCGGTCTGTCCGAAACCGGTGATAGAGGCCATGATAAGCCTTGGGTTTATTTCGCTCAGAGCATCAAAGCCTAAGCCGAGTGTATCAAGGTATCCAGGTGGGAAGGATTCTACAACGACATCGGTCTTGCTGATGAGCTGAGCAAGTAGTTCCCTGCCGGCATCGCACTCCAAATTTAGGGTAATACCAAACTTATTGGTATTATTGTAGAAAAAAGATAGACTCCTTTCGGGATGTGGGGAGCCGCCCCAGAACGGTCCAATCATTCTGGATGAATTCCCTCCTGGTTTCTCCACCTTAATGACGTATGCACCCATATCTGCTAACAGCTTTGAGCAGAAGCTGCCCTTTTCGTCGGATAAATCCAGCACTCTGATTTCCGTCAGTAACCCCTTTTTTTCCCTTTTTGCTGATCCTTTATCGCCCACTCCTATGACCCTTTCGCTCACATAAACCTCTCGCTCACATTTGAGATAGAAGCCTCTTCATAACCATTTCATATCCTTCGACAAGTCTCTGAACGACCAAGGCAGCGGGGACTATTTCCTTAATGAGGCCGGCCGAAGCCCCACAGTAAACCTCGCCATTGGTCAGGTCCCCTTCCAGCTGCCCTTTCCGAGCGCGGCGATAACCCAGAAATGTTCTGATTTCATCTGGAGAAGCACCGGATTCGTCCATCTCTAAGAGCTTCTTTGAAAACACCGTTCTCAAGCTCCTCGTTGGCAGGAGCTTGCGACAGGTGACTACCGTATCTGTGTCCTTTGCGTCTAAGATAGCCTGCTGGTATTTCGGATGAGCGATACATTCCTTCACCGCGACGAAGCGAGTACCCATTTGTACGCCCCCAGCTCCAAGAGCCATGGCCGCAACGAGGCCCCTTCCATCTACAATTCCCCCGGCAGCGACTACCGGAATGGAGATTGCGTCAACGACTTGGGGAATCAATGAAAATAATGGCAGTTGATCAAATCCGCTGTGACCAGCAGCTTCCACACCTTCAGCGATTATAGCATCCACTTTGCAAGTCGCTGCTTTACGCGCTTGTTTCACGGAACTGACAACGTGGAGGACCTTGATTCCCTGTTGCTTCAACACTCCGGTATAATGATCAGGATTTCCTGCCGCCGTAATGACTATGCCAACTCCTTGCCTGAGTATGATGTCTATGAGAACTCCGCTCTGTTCGAGATCAAGGGGTAGGTTCACGCCAAAGGGCTTCTCCGTCAAGTTTCTAACCCTCTTAATCAACATTTGCATATGACCCGCGGGATCTCCGTGCTCCTCCATTCCGGCAAAGGGACTAATAACGCCCAAAGCGCCGGCCTCGGATACTGCTGCCGCAAGCTCAGCCGTTGCAAGCCAGAGCATTCCTCCCTGGATGATCGGGTATTGGACGCCTAAGAGGTCGCAAATTCGGTTTTTTTTCATCCCGCTTCCTCAAGCTAAGCGAAGTACCGCACTACTTCAGTGTATTCATCCGGTCCAGTACAATAGCCTTGTTGAGTACGGCCCTTTCATAGTGGGGATTCAGTTCTAGAGCTGAATTATACTTTCCCAACGCTTCCGAAAACTCTCCCTTCTCGAAAAGCTCATTACCCACACTATGATAAATATCCGCAACGAGTTCCCTGTCACCCCATATTACCCTGGAAGGGTCGCTTTTGTGGCCCCTGTAATCAAAACCTCCCGGAAGAATGTTCTCAATATCTATGCTATCATCACCTATGTTGAGTAGGGTCAATAGGTGGGGACCGAGGCCAAAGGCATTTTCTAAATATACCGCCTCAGCTTCAATTCCGATCCTCCGCAAAAGGCAATTATACAAAAGGGTCAAACCCAGGCAATTTCCAACAGCGGGTGTTCTCTCTTTGATCTGAGCATCGATTACGTGATGTAGTCGGTAATTCCCTTGACGCCGGTAGCGGGTAGGCCTGTCTTTCCACAGCCAATCGAAAAGGCCTCTTGCCCTTGTCAGGGCCGAAGAAGGCAATCTTTCCTGGGATATAAATTGCATTGAGAGAGAAGAAAGCTTGCCAAGATATTCGGCAATTCGATTCTCCTCCCCAAGACCTGACGCGATCAGAGCCTGTCTTTCGAGATCAAACTGCATGTAAACAGGTACGCCGCCGGGACTTTAGAGCGGATCATTCAACGGCAGGCTTAAGAGGCAGGGTTCATGAGCCAGCTAGCACCTCAATAATACCGGGAATGAGTAAGGTGGCGAGATCCCTACCGCTTCCCCCACATAAAACAGTGATCAGCCGGCCATTGCAAACCTCGTCAGCCACTTTTTTTACCTCTGAGGCCAGCCGTGGATGGAATTCCAGGGTTAGACCGATGTCACCATACTCTCCAATTGTTCCGTCATAACCCCAATTCCAAAAAATCATCTCGGGGTCGAACACCTTAAGCCACTTCTCGAATCCATTCTTTACAAGGTCGAGGTACACATCGTCGCCAACCCAGGGAGGCACATGGATATTAACATTTCCATTGCCCTCTCGTGATACTCCGGCACAAAAACAGAGGTAGAGCACATCGGGTTCCCCCTGAAAGAGCTCCCACGTTCCATCTCCATGGTGAGCATCCGTATCAATAATAGCAAAACGCTTTCCATGAGATCTTTCTTTCAATTCATGGATGGCAATTGCCGCGCCGTTCAAGTAGCACCCCCCACCGAAGAAGGTGCTTCCGGCATGATGATCTCCATACCCGGTAAACACAAAAGCGTTTTTGAGCTCACCAGAGGATATTTTCAGCGCGGCAGATAGTGTTCCGGCCGCTGAAAACAGAGCACCTTCATACACTCCGATAGCCCTAATGCTCTCCACCATTTCAGGTGTATGCACTTTATAGATAATTTCAATGGGGATCGGCTTCAGGTCAAAGGAGGACTCAGGTTTTGAGGGGTAAAAAGCATCGAAAAAAAGCACATTGTTCATACTGAGGATTCCGTCCAGGGCCTCCGGAAAGTCCCTGAGCCTCTCCCCCTGTTGGTAATGAAAAAAAACACCGGTGGACATAAGAGACCCTAAAACCTCTCAATCCGAGGAAGGTAAAGGCCTAGGCTCCTGAACTTGCATCTCCTTTTCACAACATACGGGATTCCCTTCACCTGCCTTCGTACAGAGGACTTCAGTCCCGCACGCTTCACAACGATATCTTTTTCCCAGTTGCGCCATGTGTATCACCTCTATTCAATAACCTGTAAAATAGTTACTATGCCCAAAGAACTATTTTTTCAGTTCCATCGGTTGCCCGCAGCAGTGTAACGTCCCCTCACCACCCCGGGTCACAATAAATTCTGCGCCACATTTTTTACAGATATACCTCTTTCCAACTTGATTAGCCATCGTGTCCAACGCCTCCTCTTTTTCTCATGTAGGCGATCAAGGCTGCCCATACTTCTCTCGAAGTTCCCTTTTCAGGACTTTCCCCATCGGATTACGTGGCAAGGAATCGAGAAAGATTACCGACCTTGGCCGCTTAAAGCCCGCCAATCTTGATCGACAGTATTCCATAATTTCATCCGCAGTAATATCTTTCCCTCTTTTCAGAACGACAATCGCTCTAGGCTCTTGGCCCCACTCTGGATCAGGAACACCAATAACCGCCGCCTCTTCGATGTCAGAATGAGAATGGAGGACATTCTCTATTTCCTCGGGTGAAATATTTTCCCCCCCCCGTATGATTATGTCGTCACCGCGACCTGACAAGTAAATATACCCATCCTCATCCATCCAGCCCTTGTCAGCCGTACGAAGCCACCCATCTTTAGTCATAACCTGTGACGTCTTTGCCTCATCTCTCCAGTACCCGGTCATAATACGTGGCCCTCTGGCCAAAATCTCTCCCACTTCAAAAGGGGGTAAGATATTTCCTTTCTCATCAACAATCTTCACTTCCACATCAGGCAAAGGCCTTCCAATGGAGGATGTAAGTCTCTTCAGTTTTTTCTCTATCTCCTCTTCAGTACCTTCAATCATGTGGTCTTCAGGCCCCAGAGTCGTTATGGTTGAAGCTGTCTCTGTCTGTCCAAAGGCATTGATAAACCGCACCCAAGGCATCTCCTGGATCGCCTTTTTTATCACCTCGAACGGCATTGGAGCGGCTCCATAGGTTATTACGTGAAGGCTGTTCAAATCATATTTCTTGAAGTCGGGATCATCAATAATCCACTTCAGCATGGTCGGGACTAACATTGCTCGTGTAACTCTCTCCTGTTGGACCGTTTCCAGCCATTCTTTGACTTCAAACTGCCTCATCATCACCAATGACCGTCCGCCGTATACGCCTGCCAGCATCGCCTGCATTCCGGCGACATGATAGAGAGGCACGGTCAAGAGGTTTTTCTCCTCTATTTCCGGGCTCGCAGGGTCCACGTTGTCCAGTACGTAAGCGACAAACCCGCTGTGTTTCAAAGGAACTCCCTTTGGTCGGCCGGTGGTGCCCGCTGTGTACAGCAAAATCGTTACATCATCATCCCCTATTTCTACGGTAAAATCGTCTGAAGTAGAAGATTCAATGAGGTCCTCATAATAAAGGTGCCTACTCTTGTCGGCCTCTAAGGAAATGCATTGTTCGACTGATGGCAATTCAGGTAACATACTAGTTACCATCTCAAGATACCGATTCCCCACGAACATGAGTTTTGCCTCGGCGTTGGATATCATATACGATAACTCACTGGATTTTGCCCTGAAGTTAAGCGGGACGAAAATGGCACCCAGCTTGGCGGCAGCAAAATAGGCCTCTACGTATTGATTACAGTTCACCTCGAGGAAGCCAATCCGGTCACCTTTTTGGATGCCTAACTTCCTTAAAGCATTCGTCAATCGGTTTACTCGCTCACTGGTTTGAGTAAACGTCAACCTCTTACCCTCAAATACGATAAGGTCCCTTTCAGGGCATATCGCATTCCCTATGCTCAGGAAATCCGTCGTGTTCATTCCCGTATCCTCTTGTATGAAGATTCGCTTAGCTTTTGCCGCTATTCCTCGCTCTTTAAGCACTTCCCGCGAGACGCGCTGCAAGCCTTTTTTCCAAATTTAAACCTTGAGCGAGCGTTAGATCCAATCCTTTTACGACCGCCTGCTTCGCATACCGAACCGCTCCTGGATCATGAGAGGCGATCTTTTTCGCCATTTCCTCAGCCTCCTGCAGTAATGTTTCCTTGGGAACTACGTGATTCACTAACCCTATTCTGTAGGCCTCCTCAGCGTCTATCCACCGATTCGTGAGGAGCATTTCAAGCGCCTTCCCCCTTCCTATTAAACGAGGGAGGGTCTGCGTCCCCCCTGCAGCCGGTATAATACCCAGCCCAATTTCAGGCAGGCCGAACCGCACGTCCTCGGAGGCAATTCTGATATCGCAGCATAGCGCCATCTCGATCCCGGACCCCAACACGTATCCGTGAAGGGCGGCAATAAGAGGCTGGGGTATGCTCAGGAAAAGCCCCCAAACATCACGCTGCCAGCGCACTTGGCGGGCGATTACGGGTGGCGGAGCGGTAAGGAACTCACTCAAGTCAGCCCCCGCGCAGAAGGCTTTTTCTCCAGCGCCTCTGAAAATGCCGATCTTTACGTCCCTATCGTCCTTAATGGCCCTGAGGATCTCATACAGATCGTCTCGCATCTGAATAGTATAGACGTTCAGGCTCTCTGGACGGTTCAGGGTCAAAAATGCGATCCCATCTCTTTTTTCATAGATCAACGTCTTAAAGCCATCCATTAGCCACTCTCCAGGAACTGTTTTCATTTACCCTTGAATTGAGGCTTCCTCTTTTCCCGAAAGGCCCGAATCCCTTCCGTGCGATCCCGGCTCGTATGGAGCAACATGTAGAGGTCAGCCTCCAAGTGCAACCCCTGTTCAAGGGTCAAATCCATCCCGGTATTTATGGCTTCCTTGGCGTATTTTAGAGCTATTGGCCCTTTAGAGGCCATTTCCCCCGCCATATGCATTACCGTCTTCTCCAGTTCCTTGCTCGGAACAACCTTATTTACTAAACCAACCCTATAGGCCTCTTGGACATCTATCGTTACTCCGGTAAGAATCATTTCAAGTGCTTTGCCCTTTCCCACCAAACGCGTCAACCGTTGTGTCCCGCCGTTCCGAGGAATCAAGCCCTTCTCCACTTGAGGCAACCCAAATCGAGATTTTTCCGTGGCGATTCTTATGTCACAGGCTAAAATCAATTCAAGAGCCTGGCCAAGTGCATTCCCGTTGATCCCCACGATAACCGGCTTTTCAATATTTGCGATCGGTTCAGTCACGGATAATGATCTACTATCCTCCATCCCTCCAATCTCCAAAATGTCCGCCATCAAATCACTTTCCAGTAAGGAGGGATTCTTGCCTACTTCGGTCAGAACGACTACCCATATATCGTCATCCGAGGTAATAGCAGCGCTAACCTCAGATATCTCATATGGCAGGCGAGCAATTGCCTCTTGATTTTTGACATCGTCCCTGAGTTGAATGAGGCCCACATGATCTATCTTGCGATATTCTATTGTCTTATGAACCATTCGCTTTTCCTTGCCTCTTTCTGCTCGTTGATGAAATACGATTATATGACGAGGTCCACTCCTTTTCAATACAGAATCGAAAGTCAGACAGTATCTCCTACCTTTCCCTTTTTCACGGTCTTAAAGCACCATCTCCTACACATCTCAATCCTAAAACTACCTAGAGTTTCAAGAGCTTTGGAAAACACAATTGTTCCTGAGTGCACATTCCTTGAGAGATAGTGTCCCCATCGAGGGTAATCGATACATCGGATGTTGCCCGGGTTCCTGAAGCCGGCCTTACGCGACCGACTATTTGCTTTGCCGGTTATTGATTAAGATATCTTTGAACGATTCGAGCTGTATCTTATATCGCTCTTCGTTGTACATGCGAGGGTCAAAGCCCTCCCATTCAAACAAGAGAACGGGTATGCCCAGTTCCCTTGATATGGCGTCTTTGATTATCAAGGCATCACCTACGTTGGTACGACACCCAACGTGATATTTACCCAATACCCCATTTACCTTGAGTCTCTTGCATGCTTCGATCATAATAGCGGTTCTTGCGCTGAGATTCTGGGACAGTGAACTGTGCAATCCCTGTGATAAGAGTTCGTAGGGGTCTTCCGGTTTTCCCTGCCCAATATCAATACTGCGTTCCCCACGCAAGGGGAAAAACTCGATTTCTGAAGCTACCATAGCTATCCCGATCTCACATGGCAGGTGTTCCCACCTCGGATCCGTGAAATGATGAGGAACAAGGGACAGGACTCTTGGAGCCCCCTTTCTAACCGTGCCATCTCCCTTTTTAACCCTATCGTTTAGTTCCTCATATACGGTATTCAAAACAGCAGCCGGTTCCCTAAGATCGGATATGCTGTGGGGTAATGTGGCCGCACAATGCCAGAGCATTTCATGAGTAGCACTTATCGGTATCGGGTCGCTGGTTTCCTGTAAGTTCTGAAGATTTCCTAAGGCTTTTCCTATTTCACTCCTGGCATTGATAGATTCACGTACCATATCTTCTGTTATCTCAAATCCAATCACTTCCTCTAGTTTGCGTGCCAGTCGCCTCATGCTTTTCGCATACAAATCAATCACTCGCTTTGCATTGGGATACTCCTTAAATTCTCTATCCTGACAGGTATCATAGCTCCATGTCGGTATGTCATATAATTCCTGAATGAGATCGATTGTCTTTGGGGCGGTATCACATAACTCACCAGAAGTCACCAAGAGGTCCGGTTTTGGTAGCAAGTCCAGGGCAAGGAGACCGACTAATGTCTTGACATTCCCACAATGATTGACCTTGCCCGCCTTTAGCCATTTCTGTTCAGCGGCCTCTAAAATGGGGACCATTTTATTGAATATACATCCCAGGACAAACTGTAAACATGCCGCAATATACGAAACAAATATGTCTTTTGACTTTGAGACCAAAGCGGTCCCCAGTATTTCAAAGCCCGGCGACATAAAACCATACAGAATCTTCTGCTTGCCCTCTTCCCTTGCCAGTACGGTGTCAACAACCTCCTTTATACACAGTGCAAGTGCCTTCCGTACGCCCTCTAATTCCAAATCATAATATGTGTTAAGCCGATATTTACCCCGGTCTATATCCTCGCCGTCTATCCCCAACCGTTTAAACACCTTCTCCACCCGGGGAAGTTCCGACTCAATGTCCTGTGCTTCAAAACCACATGATCTCAGGAGTTCAATCATAATCCACTACCTCGCTTATCTGTTCAATAAATGCTTCAATTCGATTCCTTAGTTGACCAATATCCAACGTACCGTAATCTGATTCCAGAATAAGCATCGGTATCTTATGCTCACGCATTCTTTGGGTAAAAAAGTAGGACTCAGAGTCATACGTCTCGCAATTGAGCAGCTCATACCATATGACGCCAGACACAGCGAAATCCTTGACGAGGTTGAGCGCAAAATCGAGTCTCCTTTTTGCTGAATGTCTCATAAAAGCGCATGGTAATCTATCCCTCAGATACCCTGCTGCCAAAGAATACAGAAGATCGCCATCGCTTTTAATATCTTGCCAATAGTATCGAGTGCCTTCGCATAGTTCTTCAACGACAATCTCTCCGCCAGCTGATTCGACCAATTCAAGAATTTTGTAATCTCCATAGGCCACATTCGGCCCGAGCAGCAAAAGCCTTGGTTTATTCACTTCCATACCCTGTTGTGCGCTCAGTGCCTCTTCATAAACAGCCTCGAGCGTGTCTACCATGAAATTTGGATCGGCATAGAATGATGCATGATTCAGCTTAAGAAATTCGAGAGTACGAATAGGGGGATGGAGATTGCGGCGTAGAAGACTGATCTTTCTCAGGATGGCTCGCATTCTATTGTAGAGACCAACTGCTTCACTGAGTCTCTCACCGGTCACTTCATTTCCGGTAATTGCCTCCACCCTGTCCTTTAACGCTTTTACCCTATCAACATAGTATTGTAGTCCAAAGTCAGTTTCATACTGATGGGGAATTCCAAGTTTACATATCTCTATATCAGCGTGGTATTCCCATATCTCGGCGGCCTTTTTTAAGTGCTGGCATGTAATTGGGGCTATAAGCATATCTATCATACGGTAATATGGGGTCTTCTCTAGTAGCCGCTCCCCAACCTGGGCTCGTGAGAATGGGCACATGATGGTCGGTACTTCTTCCAAAGAAGCATCGACCATATCGGAACCGCCGCCATGAACGAGGCATATCGGTATGGCTCCAGAAGC
>Ga0209636_10003139_pt1 | contig 16854 bp, 12 predicted proteins | sample DeeMarSWOR152_54_FD_187464 | JGI IMG/M metagenome (GOLD analysis project Ga0209636, IMG submission 187464) | Marine sediment microbial communities from White Oak River estuary, North Carolina - WOR-1-52-54 (SPAdes) (version 2) | ecosystem: Environmental > Aquatic > Marine > Intertidal zone >...
GGTGAAGTATGTGGAGAAAGCCAAGAACAAAAAAGAATAGGCCCCTTCCCTTCTTGGTTCACCTCGCAATACGACAGCTGATCACAAATCTGGTTCAGCTACAGCAGGGGAAGAGCTAGGCCCTCTCCATACTGGTCTGACACTCTATACGATCTTGAATGTGCCGCACTGTCGCCTTCCTGATACGCATTATCCGCATTCCTTTTTCTACTCGAACGCTGTCACTGTTAAGTGGTCCTGTCGAACATACCGGAAACGGCATTGACATTCAGACGCTGCGTGGAGTTGTGGTGACAAATCAGAAAATTGCCTCCACCACAACTGTGATAGAAATTGGCATGCATGCATGACTGTCTGCGCTAGCCTAGTCTCTCGATTTTGAATATGACCGGTCGAAACCAATCATTGCAACCTGCAAGTACAATCCCTGGCTGTTTGGCTCCAATCAGATTCGCTCCGGACGCAACGCTGAGAATGGCTTTATAGATGTCAGCCCACGCCCACGGACAACGGTTGCAGAATTCCCCAGGTGCTTTCGACGGATCGACGATGAATTCTTGTCCTTCTTGGAAACGTTCACAAGGTCCTTGCGGTTTGCAGCCTTCTTTCAAATAAGTATTAACTAGATCTTGATGAAAGGTCCTTTTGAGCACAGTTATTTTGCAGCGGGGTATCTTCATGGCCAATGGTGGTTCACCGAATTCCTTTTGCATTTGCCAAGATTTATAGATTAAACTCCCAACGATATCTCTGCGCACGCAGAGACAAAGATTCGTCCTTTTTAAGAGTGAATCCTTAAGATCGCATGTATGCATTAGAGATGGAAACAGTAGAATTGCTGAGAATCTGCCTGATTCCCTTGACAATGGCTTTTCTATCAGTTACTCTGCCGTACGTAGAGCCCTAATTCTGTCCACAGAAGTATGGGAATGCATATCGAGAATATATGAATAGGACACATAGATGGATAGGAATACCGAAATCGAGGAAAAAGTGATTCTTTCAGCATTTTGATTGTGGCCAAACGAGCCTGAGTGGCCTTTCGTTGCGAATATCCGGTAATCATTTCCCTTGTAGGTTTGAAGTCTCAATGTTTAGATTTGGGATTCGCTTGCATCTTGAAGGTGAGCTGGTATGGTGCAAGAGCGTCATTCAATGTGGTGATGAAGGCTTCGCTGAACTGGTCAATCAGCTCTGTTGACAATAAATGCTCGCGATAAGGTATTGTTATATCGAGTTTACCAACTATTCCTGATGCTCCCATTGCAAAGACGCCTCCTACCGATCCGGGTGGTAGGAAGATTACAGTGTCTAGCATGTATGGGCCATATTGCTTTGGAATACGTGTTCCCCCTAGGTTTGTGAGAACAGCTCCCACCGAGCTCCCTTTGCTGTATGCCTTTACAACTTTCTTTATGATTGGGTCTTCAAAATCTCCGAGAACGGAGAATAACAGTGCATCTATTACGGTCGGGTCAAGTGTGAGTAGGATGGTTCTGCGTTCGAAAAGAGCTTTGTCATCCTGGAGCTTCTCTTGAGAGTGCTGGTGAACTGCTCGCGCATTATCCCAAAAGGATCCGGACTCCTCGAATTTCGGTTTGAGTGTGACTCCTGTAGCATAGAAGCCGCAGGCTTCACCAGGATCGACTGGAAGGCGATCTCTTGCGTTCACGGCGAATCCGATCTCGTCCCCGCGTTTTGCTAGTTCGGGTATCTGCCTCTTTGCGGTGAGAATCGCAGTGATTATTGCTGAGTTGATAGTCACATCCTCAGCTCGACACCTGTCCTTAAGCGCGATGGTGTCCTGCATGGAGAAGCCAACGTGAACGTGTTTATCGGGATGAACCTTCTTGTGTAGTCTGAGAAGATCATCTTCATCAAAGATCACCTTTCTTTTGGCCCATTTAGAGTTGAGTCTCCTCATCATGAACCTCTTAAGGAAGCTTGGTGGATAGGCGTCCAATAGCTGTTCGGAGTAGGAAATTGGCTCGATCACCTCGACGTCCATATCAGGATGAGCCAAGAATTCCATTAGGTGGCGAATCAAGTATACTAGTGATAGTCCATCACATATGACATGGTGTGCATATACAACGATGTCAGGGCGCGTTGCCGACTCAAGTAAGATGATTCTCGCTAACGGTCCCTTATCCATCTCGAAAGGGATCTGGTCTTCTTCCTCAATCACCTTTACGTAGTCATCATCTGATGTCTTTTGATGTGCCTTTAGCCTCATTTCTTGGGCGGCATCGGTCGTGAAGTAGGCGGTTCCATCATCACGTAGAACAATCCTGGAACGTAAGAAGGCGTGTTTCCGACAGACTTTCTCGACGGCCCTCTTGAGCGTGGATCGATTGACCGGGGACTGTAGTCTGACGATCATCTTTATCACGTTGAGTGGATATCTGTATAAGAGCCGTTCAATCGCCAATTCCCTTTGGAACGACCGGCTTGGTTCTCGACCCTTTTCAACCAACATAGCTGGGAGTCCCCATAATAAATGAGCAAAGACTCAGTTATAAAGGTTCCTAAATGAGCGGCTGCTCATTTACAAAGACTAAAATAAAGCCGCTCCCAATATTTGATGTCGATGGGTCGTGAGAAAGCAGAAGTTCAGACGCGACAAGGAGTCAAAGATTAGAGCCATAACCGAAGCCACGCTAGGGTTGGCTCTGGAAAAAGGGCCGAGCAACTTTAGTGTGAATGAGATCCCCGGGAAAGCTGGACTCAGCATCGGTACTGTCTACCGCTACTTCCCGAGAGGCAAGGCTGACATTCTAAGCGAGATTCTGCGAAGGAACATCAGCGAGTTTCTTGGTTCAATCAAAAAAGACGCTTTAGATACAACGTCCTTCAAGCAGATGTGGGCGAATGTCATAAGTGAGTATGTAGAACTGAAGCGGGATTATCTTCCTGTAAGCGACCTGCTCGTACAGACTGCATCGCAAAATGCTGAATTGTATAACGAGTTGTCTCCTATCGTCCTAGGTTTCTACAGAAGCTTTGCACAGAACATCAGAAAATTTGATTCCTGCAAGGGCTTGTCTAACGATGAGCTTGTTCAGCGAGTTGGGCTCTCATTTGCAGTAATGCAGACCGTTCTACGTGCGCATTCTAATTATCATGTTTTTCGAAGTGATGATGAGTACAAGAATTATCTTCTCAAAGTTGTGTTAGCAGCATTTGAACCCTGATTAGAATCATAAATCACTCAAGGAAAATGCATGCATGAGATCGTGCTGGGGGCTGTTACTGTTGGCAGGAAACTCACGATTACTGTCAACTACATTGAAGAAAATATTAATAAGGCAACAGCAAGCGCCATCAAAGACCGAGCGATGAAGTATCTGCATAGCAGCAACTAGATAGTAAGAATGCTTGCATTCGGAAGGCGGCGTACATGACCTTAACCGCCTGTGGCTTTACCGTTGACCGTACCTTGGTTGGTTGGGTTGAAATTTAAGCCCAACTCCTTTGGCTGGTCGTTTCCTCTAGGTTGGTTGGGTAAAGCTTTAAGTGGTTCAAGGCTTAATAGCGAAACCTGCTTAAGATGATTAATGTAGGTGAGAGCCATTGCCCGAATGGATATGCCTGAAGTGTGGCAAAAAATGGGTTGAAGAAGGAGACGTGGAGCCGAGATACTGCCCAACATGCGGCAGCGGCAACATTTACGTGCCGAAAGTCACAAAACCACCCGACTACCACACGTAGAAGATCTAGAAAAGCTATACGAAGCTGCTCATAAAGAGGCACTCGCTCGCAGCGATCAACAACAACTCCGGATCGACTTCTTCAGCTAACGAGATAGGCACCTGCTTCGCAAGAAGCGCAGGCATCCGCGCCTCCGTTTCTCCCATCACCAGATGCGCGGCACCTGCAAGATCATCCGCCAACGCATGCCGCGTTATCCGCACCTCTTTGCCGTAAAGGTCTTTTTTCGCTCTACAATCTCGTATTGGGTTGAATCCTGCGATCCCGATGGCTACGCCCGTTGTGCCCATGCGAAGAGGCGTAACTCGGCTGTCAGCAATCAAAACGCCGATCCTTCTAACGGCTTTCTCTAGAATTTCTGCCCGAATCTTCTCCGCGGTTTTATGAGGGTTCTCCGGCCACAGCGCAACAAATCCCACCGGAGCATTCTTGCGATCTACGCCTGCATTGGGTATCAAAACGCCGTCTTTCAAGGTAAGCAGTGCCCCAGGAACCCCTCCAAAGACTTCCTCTGCCTCCGATAAGACAACCTCTGCAAAACGCGAATCCAGCTCATACTTCTCAGCCAGCTTCTTCGCTTCCTCTGAGGGATTTATCGTGTCCAGCCTTGTGAGACGACCCTGCGCCATAGACACAACCTTACTGGCAACCACCAGCACGTCTCCATCATCAATCATCAACCCCTGCCTACTTAGAGCCTCCAGAATTATGCTGACCAAGTCGTCCTTGGGCTCAATAAGCCTAGTTCGTATTCCGAAAAGCTGCATTCCACCTCAACTCATTTAGGCTTAAATCTAATCGCCTGAAACGTCTTAATCAATGGCACTCCTATAAGCGTAGCCAACGCCGTAATTACAATTCTCTCAATCGGATACGCAAACGTAAGAAATTGCCATGTCGACTGCCAAAAATCCAGCTGCGGAAAGACCAGCGGCCAACTCGTAATCTCGAACACTAAGCAGCCGACGACATGGGCAAACATGGTCGCTATAAAACAGATTACAGAAATCCCGAGAATCAGCTTTGTCGAGCTTTGCTGGTTGTTTGTGAAAGATATAGCTTTTGACCGCAGAGGCGATATCAGAATGATAAGTCCCGCAACTTGGAACCAAGCGAAAGAGGGATACAGCCAGATTGGCCCTACCGGCGGATAGAGGATCAATGCCAACAGAAACACGGAATACAGCAGAATACATGCTCTCGCTTTCTGATTATACAACAGACCCGCACAGAACGCCGCCGCCGTTCCAGGCAAGAAACTAATGGGATTGAATGCGCCTCCCTGCGCAAGTGACGCTCCAACGATTCCACCTAAACCTGCCGCGGCCGCTCCCAGATACGGACCGAGCAACACCCCAACTAACGGCGCCATAACCGCCGCCATCGTAATCGATTTCCCAACAACCCCAATCATCGGCGCCAACGGCCAGAACGAGAAAAGCGTGTACAACGGGGCAAAACAGCACACCAACGCCAGATCTCTCGTAGCTGGACTCAGATCAGGCGCTTTCATCCCTTGTCTCATCCCTCACGGCTGCAAATCGTAGCTATAGCTAAGCTCAAGGCGTTAAAGCATTTCCGCAGCGCCTAGAGAGACGGAAGAGGACAGATCGATCACTCGCTTTCCGTGAGCACCTTCAATCCATGCGATTTCAAGGGTCCTATGACTTCCGGTCTGCTCAGGATAAGGAGCAAGCTATAGCCGATGACTGCGATGGCGATCAGACTGCTAATCGTAATGCTGACAATCATCCCCAGCCACACCGGCATGAACGCCAAGACCTCGGGCGCCTCAAAGAACCACCACAGATATCCGCCGACGATAAAGCCAACCGGCAACGCACCAACCACACACGCCAACAACTGACGCCGCCACAGCAAAAACACCAGACCCGCAGCGACAAAATTCGCAATTGGCCCCACCACGATGTCCACTGGTCCCAAGAAATACATCATGTTACTCAACACATTGCTCACCACACAGCCAAGCGTCACGCCAAACACCACCGGCAACCCAAACAACGCCGCCAACGCAATCAAACAATCCGCAATCCGCAACTGCACCGGTCCCGAAACCAGCGGATTGCCCACCGAAAACATCTGAACCACATTAACCACCACATACAATGCCGCAAAAAGCGCTGTCAAACTCACGTCTCGACTATCCAACTTCGACTTCTCACCTCCCTACTCCGGGGTCTTGAGCGGGTCCAGAAGCGAATTTATACTGTACCCCTTTTTCCTGTCGCGAAAATCGTTTTTGTAGTCTCTGCAATTTTGAATCTCTCCCTTTTGGGGTTTATTTTGCGGAACGGAGGGAGTAAACCACCCGCTCACTCAACCAGAGTTAGATCTTCTTCCTTAAAAGTTGCATGCATGAAAAGAAGAGGAAGCTATAGGTGGGAGAGTATGTGTTCCGCTGATTCGATTAGGAGTTCTGCTGCTTCTGATGTTATGTGGATTTCTGTTAGATTCTGGACTTGTTGGATGAATGCTCTTTCCAAGATGTTTCTTGCTTCATCTATCTTTCCTTTATCTACCAATTTCTGAGCTGCATTCAGTTTAGCAATGAGGCTTCTAACTATGCCGTGATTGGCGATTTTACCTTCAGAGCCTAGTTCTTCTATCTCTGTCTTCAGTTCATCTATTGTCCCTGGGAGTGGTGTCCAAGGTTCCATCAGCGGATAGTTGTCTTTCTGCGTGCGCCATTCAGGTGGCACATCTGGATCTGTCCACTGAGCCAACAAGTAGGGAGTATCTCCTATTCCATCACTTCCGGTTTCATTTTGATAGGGTCCGCTGTACACGTCTTCGCCTGTGTAGTCGCTCCAGTAGTTTCCGCCAGAAGGATAACCATCATCCCAAGAGTTGAGCGAACCGATCACCAACTGGAATAACGTGTTGTTGATGAGGTTGTTGTGATAGATGGTGTTGTTGCCACGTCGAGCCATCAAACCGACAGTCATTCCAATCGCATTGTTGCCTATGGTGTTTTTCACTACGAGATTGTTGGAGCTTTCTATGCAGATGCCAACAGGACCTACATAGACGACGGGTGAATACCACGACCACGCGTCGAGTGTGCCTGCTCGTCGAGGATCAAGGCGCACGCGCCAATCCAGAGATACAGAAGTAGAGTTCGTCACAGTATTGCCGGAAGTCATGCTACACTGCGCAGCTCTCACATGGATTCCAGCCAGATTGCAGTAGAGATCATTGCAGGAAGCTGTGTGGCCTTCACCAGAATGAAGCAGAATTCCGACACCAGATCCAACAATAGTGTTGTCGCGGACTGTGATGTTGGTTGAAGGATATGGTTCACTTGGGATTTGTTCGTAGCTCTGCAATACAGTTATGCCCGATGAGCAATTGGCTATGTTGTTGCCATTAATTAGAGAATTGTTGGATGATACAACTAGTATGCCATGCAGGTTATTGCTGATGTCGAGATTCCCAATTGTGATGTCTGATGAATTTATTATGGTCGCACACCCCGCGTTCTCTGGCACTTGCCTCCCGTGCTCGTTCACCCAATAGATGATCGGCTTTCCGTCCACCCTGTTCGAATCATCTATGTTGTGAACGAATTGTGAAAACCTCAGTGCGTAAATTGCGAAATTGAAGGTGTTGCCTATCATTGTGTTGTTTCGCAGAGTGTTGTTGCCACAACCAGCCAGAAAAACACCGAAGTCGCTGTCAACCATCGTGTTTCCGATGATGGTATTTGATGACGCCTGCTTTAGATTCAATGCTCCAGAAGACCATCCATAGCTGAAGCTCAATCTTCCGTAGATCACCCCGGTGCCACTGGGAAGATTACCAAGAATTGCTCGCGTGTTATTCCACAATTCGTTGTTAGCGACGGTATTCAAGTTGCTATCTATAAGCCACAAGCCCAGTCCGTTGTCTGAGAGGGTGTTGTCTCTAAATTCGTTTCGGTTGGATGAGATTGCTTCAAGGCCGATGACATTGTGAACCAGTGTATTGTTCAACAGAGTGTTGCCTTCTCCTCCCTGCAGCAATATGCCCTGTCCGTTGCCAGAGAGAACAAGGTCTCTTACGGTTGTGTTTTGGCAGTTTATCAATGCCAGATACCCTGGGTTCGGATAGTTGACAGGGTCAACTAGGATGTTGCTCTGATTGACTACAAAATGGATTGGTCGACCATTGATAGTGTTTAATGTATCTATATTATTCGGGTGGGCACCTGTCAGGCCAAATCCAAAATTGTAGATGTTGTCACGCAGCGTGTTGTTTGATAATGTGTTGTTGTGAGAACCTACGTGCATGCCAACTCCGCCATCTTCCACATGATTGTCCAGAACCGTCGTGTTGCCGCTATGGCTACTCAGAAGAATCCCCACATCGTTATCGATTAACCTGTTTCCAATAATCTTGTTGCCTGCGCTCCCAAAGATGTTGATGCCAATGCTAGTGTTAATGACGATGTTTTCTTCGATTTTGTTGTTGCCAAAATATACATCTGATGGACCCGACTGGGCGGAGATGCGAATTCCCCCGTTTGCCAATGTGTTTTCTCGGATAGTGATGCATGTATGCATGCCAACAATAACGTTTCCGTCTTGGATCGTGAAATTTTGAATGATGATGTTATTGGTTTCGGTTGAAATGTCCCCGAGAACGACAGCGTCCCTGCTTTCTCCAATGAGCACCACAGCTTTGTGCACAATCAGCCGTTCCGAGTAGTTTCCATTGTCAACGACTATCGTATGCCCATAATGAGTTTGAGAGGCATCTATGGCGTCTTGAATTTTCAAGTAGTCTAAGCCAGTATCGATGTTGTGGACGGGTAGTTCAGTAACGTAGACAATCCCGTTTTGGATGGCGTAAGGAATCCGTTTTCCCCCGTCATTCAAGAGGATGACGTCTCTGAACTCTAGAGGGGTCGTTCCCCTTGCGATGCCAACAAAGTTCAGTTCAACAATTACTTCGTCACCATTGAAGGGTGCGGCTGAGCCACTCATTGCCATACTTGTCCAAAATCGCCCTCTTTCGTTATCCACAATGGGATAGCCATCAGGTTTGACGGGACCGATATATTCCGTCCAGAGAGGGGTGAACGTGAAAAATTCATCACAGACTAAGACTGCAGGGTCCCAACAGAGTTTAAACTCCCAGCTTGCCAGATCTTCTACAGCAGTAATGTTAACCCTGATCTGGAATTCATCTCCCACCGCGGGTACTCGAATAATAGTAGGGAACACTCCGAAATCACAAGGCTCTAACAAACTGGTGAAGTAACCACTTTCTGCTGTAAAAGGAATGTTACGAAACTTTGGAGGCGGGTTGGGGCTTATTTGCGCCGTTAGAAAAGTTGGATATACCCATGTGCCTGTCGCATTAATATAGACAGGCTCGATTTCGAACTCCAGGAGGGATTCGCCCTCTGCCAGCACTTCATACTCCAGTGTCGCCAAAGCTCCACTGCCACTAACTCCAATATAGGGGCCTTTGGTGGACCACCCAAACAATATCGAGCGGGATCTAACGCGTTGCACGCCAAATGTTCCTTCAGGCTGACCCTTTAGAAAGTCTCCTTCCGTAACGTTGACGAATGCTAGAACATCTGGATCGAAGCTTATGTTTGCCTGCCAACAATAAAGATACTCAACATCAGCAACAATTACGTCAACCGTGAAAGACTCACCCGGACTTGCGTAGCATATGAGTGGATTCACATAGATTTCTGCAATGGAGGAAGCAGATATCGGGACCGCAAATTCGGTATTTAACATCGATGCCACGATCAGCATTAGCACCATACCCGAAACTGCTTTCATATTCATTTTTTCTCTCTCTATTCAACAGGTGTCGACTTTGAATCATTTAAGCCTTCAGAAACATAGTTCTATCACTGCATGCATGCAAAGAATGTATTTGCCTAACTGAAGACTGAATGAGGGTATTCTTAAACTGAACTTGTGCACACACGTTTTCTTCTGTAGGCTACAGCTGCCAGCAACGTCAACATCATGAACAGTGGCAGAACAAGCTGAGATGGAAATTCAGGGATAACTTCAAATGAGATGAAGCCTATGTCGACACCCTCCTCAGGAACGTCTATTACGACTATATCGTATTGCCACTTGCCGGTCTCAGGATTTCTGATCAGGTAGTACCAGTAGTTCTCAAGCATGAAATAATTGACGTTAGAGGTTTGGTTGGCTGACTCAGGTGTGATCTTAATTCCTGTCGGGCTTACCAAGGTAAAGTTGAAGTCGCAGGAGGGGAAGACGATTCCGACCTCCAGAAGATCATATTCGTCAGCGACTTGAAATGTGCCATTCACGGTGTCTCCTAACATCGCAGCCAGTTGGGCATATTCCAGAACTTCACGGATATAGGTGTCATCAGAGTCCTCACTCTCTGGGCAGTTGCAGCTAATTGTTAAGGGATCAGGAACTGAATCTTGAAGAATTGGTAACACAATTCGATTGTACATATCTTCCGCGAGTGCACTAACTATTTGATTATGACTAAGTCCAACACAGTAAATCGGGGCTCCTTTAGATTCCAGGCTTGCACTGTCAACTGTCACTACCCCATCATTGTGCCCAGATGTGCGTGTGCCCAATAAGCGTGAAGTGAGTGACAAGACTCCAGTATGTCTTGTTCCAGCAATGACGAAGTATCTAGTACCTAGCTTACTCAGATCAAGACCACTATTCAGGTTTTCCAGAGTGGGATTATCTGTGGTTCTGAGGTGATAAGTGGAGTCCATAGTTCGTGGATTAGATCCAAAGAACTTTTTAATCAGCAAAGGCATCCATGCGTTAAGAAATTCAGTTATTGATTTTGCGAGAAGGTCTTCAGGATCCGTCAGAATGTCAGCTAGTTCGGAGCCATGGTTGGGCGTGGCCAACATGATTAGCTTTCTTATATATTCATTACCTCCCATCGCCTCAATGTAGTATCTCGAAACCAGCCCACCATAACTGTGAGCGATTATGTCAATTTTGTCTGAATAAAGAAGCATCTCCTGCACTTTCTGACTTAACTCTCTAGCTGCCACGTCAATGTATTCAGAATTGTCATACTCAAGAACCTCAACATGGTACCCATCTGCTTCTAGCCATTTTTTGAACTCATCCCAGCTGCGTGCACTACCCAGCCCCCAACCATGAACTAGCAGCACTGGAACGCGGTCAGCATTAACTGTGAAGCTGCCGCGGATTCTGAGGTTGCTGAATCGCCATTCTGCAACAGCGTCTAACCACAGATAGTCTCGGGTTAGCCCGCCCGTGAATGGGTTGATTCTAGCCACATACTCCTTATACTGGAAACTCCAAACTGCAAACTCTTCTTCAACACTGCTGTTGAAAGTTCCCCAAATCTCAGTTCCCTCAATCTCATCATCGTGAAGTGTCCCTTGATAGAAGCCTATGAGTTCTGCAGGAAGAGTGTAGTAGACAGTTCCTTCCATCTCGGTCATTACGTCGCACCGGTTGAGAGGCATCGAGTAGTCCTGCAAACCGGACGGCAAGTGATATGCTATTGTGAAGGAAACTTGGTCGCCAACGATGCTGCCGCTTAGATCAGCTGTGATAAGATGACCAGTATAGTCGTGGGTGAACTCGAATGACGAAGAGATATCGTCGCCAGTCCGCGCGACTTCTATCTCCAGCGGCTTATCTCCAATCGGCACAATCGGGAACAGATTTCCCGCAAACTCGCTGAGTTCAGGAATCTGCTCAGGATCAAAATCTCCACAACCCGACACCGGCGGATCGTGATCTGGGTGAAGATACGAGATACTAAGACATTCGAAACAGATGTACGCAGCTGGAAGACGGAGAGTGAAATTGAAACTCCAGGTTTCCACCGTGTCCTCGCCTGCGGATCCGATCTGATTGCTCGCAGCTGTAGGCAAGGCTGTGTTTGAGATCAACGAGGATAAAAAAAGGACGACTGGCAACACAAACGCAGTTCTACCCTTCATGATGAACACGATGATATTCGGTGATGTGCTCTTATACCTTGCGGAGCGACATGCTGTCCATAAGTCATATAAACAAACGCAGTCGCACACGCTTCTCGGATTGGCTGTCCAGTCCAAACCAGAGAATTCACTGCAAATCCGCTGGAAACTAGCATTACAAAGAACCTCGTGCTAGGCTCTCAAGAATCTTCAGTCAGCTGCTCATGCATACATGAAGTATACTCTGGGATTATTGGATAGTGGTCTGCGTTACTCTCGCTAATTTTGTAAGGCTGGCTAGCTTCTCGCGCAAAACTAATCAATTGGATTTGGGGCCATAGTCTCAAACAGGAGATGAAGCAAGTGTTAATGTCGAGGATCTTTTATGGAATCAGTTTGGTATCACTGTTGGTTGCTTTTTCACTTCCCTGGTATTCCACTGGCACCAGTGGTGACTGGCATGAAAAGTTCCTTCCAAGCCCTTTCGAACGTTTTTTCATTGGAAGCGAACCTTACACGGGGTGGGATGTGCTTCCCTTGACGGCGCCAAGTCTTGTAGGCTTTTTGTTGGGGGCGATTGTCTTGTTTTCCAAATGCAGACCAGTGATTGCGGTAATCTCTGGATTCTCAATGCTTATTGGCGTAGCAATTGGCTTTTTAGGCGCTCCTCACGTTATTAAGACTTGGACTACGCTTGGAGCCATTCACGGGACGTCTTGGGCAGGTCTCGAGACCTTCTACGTATTTGCCGCTGCAATGTCCATTGTTTTCCTAGTTATCAGCTTCTTTGTGGCGATTGAGCTAGAAAAGGAAAGAAACGAGATCGCTGTCGTGGCAAAGTACAGAGACCAGAATAACCAATAGTTATCTCTTCAAATCGAATACTTAGCAGTGCTGACTTACACGTGGAAGTGTGTACTACCCCTCTCTTCTCCTGGCCGCCTCTATAGCTTCAACCCAAGGTTTAAAGCTCCTCACAGCAGTTCCCTTTGCAAACCCTGCGGTGATTTCTTCATCTTTAGTTTTCCATGTGATGTGAAAGAATGGGGCACCCCATCCAAACCTTCTATGCGTACGCAGATTAGCAATGGAAGCTAATGACACTTTGAAACTCCCTTCGTTTTTCATCGCTTCTTCCAACTCTTCAGGTTTGACCATGGTCGAGTCAGCCAGGACCTTCTGCGACAATCCCAAAGGCATAAACGTGCTTTTCAACTGTTTTCGCAACCCGTGCTTCACAGTGGCATAGATGACGTGCTTATTAGTGAGAATCAATGTTCCGACTGGTTGATTCCACCTGAATTTCTTTCCAGCAAACTCAGTTAAGAACAAACCGCCTTCCGCCTTGATCACTGTCTCAGAATCTTCTGACATTCAAACCACCTTCCTATCACATTTTGAATGTTCTCCATTTGACGCGACGTAGTGTTTTCAAATCCTCTATATATTAATTTCCTGACCTTCAATCCGAGGTTCATTCCCTTTCTTATACAGTAAATAGTAGATTGCTCCACCCAATAGAACTATTAACGCTATGTCTGATTCCATGCTGATAAACGGTTTCCCGAAGAGCAGATACCATCCCATGAAGACTACTTCAAAAGGAACTAAGATCCCAAGACCGATCGCGCGCTTTCTTGACCGGTCGAGGATTCGTGAGCTTGAATACACTATTGGTGGACTACCGTATATCGCTAAGGCATAAGCTATGTGTGAGAGGCCACCTGACTGCCAACCTTGAAGAGTGAGTATCCAAATCAATGGCAGAGAAAGTAGACCTGAGAGCACAGCGTCAACCCAACTCAACGGGTTTCTTGCGTTTTCGTCGTTTTGTAGCATGCAATCCTCTTGTTTGGGTTTGGTATTTTAGCTTTCTAGCAAGAAACGCGCACAAGAACCTACGTGCAAACGTTAGCATGTCAGACCAACAACCTGTAGAAAGCCTGGGAGATCACCGAAAAATCGCATGCGGCTAATAGGGATGAATGGCGGGCATGGCTTAGAGAATATCATGGCACTAAGGGGGGTTTGTATGCAGGCGAGGAACGATACTGAACATTCGTTGGGCATTCGTAGAAAAGGTTATTTGGTGAATCGCATGTAAATCCAAAGATCAAGATCTAGCATGTTGTGTACGTTGTGTGGCTGGGTTGAGGGAGAACACAAGAAGTGCAAGGCGTGTTATGTATGCGGCAATTGCCTTTGTTACGCTAGCTGCCTTGAACATGATCCCTGTGCATGCTCAATATGTGGGGTCGGGGAGTCTTGCTGAGCATGACATTGACTATTGGTGGATTGCCATTGGCAAGGATGATCTGGTTCTGCTGAGTATTGCCGCAGATACTCCTTTCAGTTGGGTATCCGAACTGTACTATTCCAATTTGACGCTGGTTCAGACGGTATCTGACGATTTTACTCACAACTACCAGTTCTATGCGAATGCAACTGATGACTACTTGCTGAAGCTCTCTTCTGGTTACTACAGTTTCAACTACACCGTTGAATGCACTCATCCGATTTCAGAACAATCCATGACCGATGTGGGGTCGGGGAGTCTTGCTGAGCATGACATTGACTATTGGTGGATTGCCATTGGCAAGGATGATCTGGTTCTGCTGAGTATTGCCGCAGATACTCCTTTCAGTTGGGTATCCGAACTGTACTATTCCAATTTGACGCTGGTTCAGACGGTATCTGACGATTTTACTCACAACTACCAGTTCTATGCGAATGCAACTGATGACTACTTGCTGAAGCTCTCTTCTGGTTACTACAGTTTCAACTACACCGTTGAATGCGCTTACCCAGTTTCAGAACAACCAACGCCCGTTGATAGTACAACGCCCATCGCTCATGCAGGGACAGACCAGACAGTCAATGAAGATGCTTTGGTGACTTTCAATGGCACAAACTCAGCGGACAACCTGGAGATAGTGAAGTACACTTGGACCTTCACCGATGTTACACCGAGAACTCTAACTGGCGTAAGCCCAACCTACAACTTCACTACTCCCGGGGTCTATCCAATTACGTTGAACGTTACAGATGCAGCGGGCAACTGGGCTACAGACACAGTTTTGATTCATGTTCTTCCTGTTGAATTCATGCGTGAACCTTCATCAGTGGTCGTGGTGGCTGCAGTAGGAACCGGTGTGACTGTAATAACTGCCTTATTGGATGTCTTCAGGAGTTTAGGTCACTCCTTACGTTCACCTGTTTCAAAGCTACCAATCCCTGACCAGCTTAAACAATTCCTGCAGCTTTATGGTGAAGAAGTATTCGAAACGGTCGACAAAGTGAAATTGGCGGCCTTGGAGAAAGCGTCCTTCATTGCAAAAGAAGAAGTAGTGGCCCTTGGCGCTTCGATTTTTATTGTGACAACTGTATTTGGCTTCGTTGAAGCAAACGGCCTGCCTCACTTCCTAAATCCAACAGTATTTGCTGCCGTATTTCCATCAGTGTTGATTTCCACATGTGTGGTGAAGGTCGCTGAGGAATTTTGTGACGCTCTTTGCGCACGAGTTAGCGGAGTCTACAGAAGATTTTGTCTTTGGATGTATGGAACTGCAGCGTTTCTGATTTCCGGTTTTGTGTTTCTGTTTCCTTTCTCAACTCCGGGAATCACCAGATACCAAAGCGGTCAGATCTCTAACCAGACCAAAGCACTAATCGTTCTCTCAAGGATGCTTGTACTTTTGACACTGACGATTCCATTTGCAGGTTTGTTTGCTCTTGGCTTCAAGGTTGTGGGGGACGCCGGGTTACTACAGACCTTAATGACTGTTTGGTTCTTGCTTTTTCCGATAAGACCTCTTCCCGGAAAAGCTGTTTTCGACTATCGACGAGAGCTTTCTCTGATAGCTTTGGTTCTGGCAGGGATCATTTTCTACAGTTTTGCCCTTAACCTTTTAACTCACGTTACTTACCTTGCAGTAGGAGTAGTTTCAGCGATTCTAGCAGCGATCACCATATATATGTCAAGAAGAGCATACCCGAAATAATGCGGAGCTTCTATGAGAAACACTGTATGCATGCTAACCAGAAATGCATGCATGCAAAAATTATATGTAGGCTCGATGCTGTCCGCTTGACGTGACGATTTCAAGGCGATCAGGCTTGAACCGGGATTACGATCTTGCCAACGGGAAGTTTCTGCACATAATCCTAGAAGGCACAGTTTACGAAGTAGGCAAGAAGCAAGGGAAGACCTTCAAAAATGATCGATCGAGTAGGTCATAAGCTCATTGAAAGATGCTTAGATTGGACCAAGGAGAAAGGTGCACGGCTCATTTACACAGAAACCGGAAGAGGCAACGAGAGAGCAATCGGACTTTGTCAGAGACATGGCTTAAGATTACGGGCGAAATTCCTGACTATTATGCATGCAGGAAAATTATATACGCTTTCTTCCACTAGGTAGTTAGTTGCCATTTTGAGAAGGAAGACTTCTTTGCCTATCGATCCTAAGTTCCAGAAGAATAGGAAGAAGGTCGGAAACGAGGAAGGCGTAGCGGTTTGGGGACCTGTGGATCCCCCTGAGACACTTGGCATACGTGGAACCTACGTAGCGGTTGACTGGGACATCTGCACAGGGTGTGGCGTATGTCTGAAGGTTTGTCCACAGCAGTTGTACGAGTGGGTAGCGACTGCTGGTCACCCAACTTCGGCGAAGAAGGCGTTTCCCGCCCGAGAATCAGATTGCGGACAATGCTATAAATGTGAAACGCAGTGTCCCATGCAAGCGATAAGAATCGTGTATCCGGAGCTAACTGGCTGGGTGAACTTGCTGGCCTGGTTGACGTTTCCTTTACTTTTTGCGCAACTGATTGGAGGCATTATTTATGGGCTCTTGTTTGGGCCTTCGTTAGGTCTGCAGGCACTCTTCTATGCTGGATGGGGTGTCCTAGTGCTTGGTGGTCTATTCCTTCTCTCATCGTTAATATATTTCAGGAAAAGGGGAAAGCCAGTCGAGGGTAGAGGTATTATGTGTACCACGGTGCTCGTCGAGAGTGGAACGTACGGAATTGTGCGCCATCCGCAATTTCTTGGCGCGGTACTAATGATGTGTGGCTCTATCTTAGTTTCCCAACATTGGGTATTTGTAATAATAGGGGTTCCTCTCATAGCGTCGATGGCTAAATGGATTCAAGAAGCAGAAGGGCATCTTGTCGCAAAGTTTGGAGATGACTACAAACGCTATATGC
>Ga0209636_10003140_pt1 | contig 16850 bp, 17 predicted proteins | sample DeeMarSWOR152_54_FD_187464 | JGI IMG/M metagenome (GOLD analysis project Ga0209636, IMG submission 187464) | Marine sediment microbial communities from White Oak River estuary, North Carolina - WOR-1-52-54 (SPAdes) (version 2) | ecosystem: Environmental > Aquatic > Marine > Intertidal zone >...
AGGAAGGAAGCCGTCACAGCCAACAAGAAAGATAGACCCAACACTTCCAAGGGAATGCGCCTGAGGATTTTTTCCTCGACTGGATCGGCGTTTGACATGGTGCTAATTTCTGTCATCAGGTTTCAGTGTCCTCTGGTCTTTTCTCGTTTTCCAGTCGGCTCAATCCTCGCAGAAGGCTGTAGACACCAGAGGCAGTGCCAAGGAGGAGGAAGGTGAATATCATCCACGGGCGTGTTCCCAGGATTTTGTCGAGGAGATATCCAAGAAAAAGGCCGACAGCAATGGAGGAAGGCAGCATAAGACCTAGAGAGCTTAGGGCCATTACTTTTCGGGTTTCGGCTTTCCACTGTCTCTTTCTTGCCATCTGCCTTATCCATGAAAGAATCACATGGATTTGAAAATTCTCTAAGGATTATTATCGTGTGATAGTTGAATAGAGTCAAGTCAGGCAGGATGAACAGGTTGATTCCTTCAGGAAGGTGAGTTACAATCTTTGATTAGTGTGAGATGCTGCTAGATGGTTAGATCTAGGTCATTCTTGTTGATAGTTTTGTCCACCCTCTTCACTTGGGGTTTAATCTTTAGTCAGCAGGAGCAGATAGAAGCAGAGGGGGTCAAAATAATCGCTCGATACTATGATAAAACAGAGGAACGCGTTTTTGCCAAGGGAGATGTAGAAGTCCATTATAAAAATATTACTCTGTTAGCCGATTGGATCGAGTATATTATTGAAACTAAAGATGTCCATGCTTGGGGCAATGTGACCATTCGTATGCCTGATGAGGTGGTGAGCTGTGACGAGGTTCGGTTCAACTTGGAATCTTCCGAAGGGGAGCTAAAAAAAGTATTTGGTATGATCCAGCCGACCATTTCCTACCAAGCCGAATCGATAAATCGCAAGAGCGAAGACCTTTACGCTTTCGAGCGCGCAAAAATCACATCCTGCACCCAGCCTGTGCCGCGCTGGCAATTTTCCTGCTCCCGGGCGAACTTTAAAAAAGACGATTACATGGAGATGTACAACGCGGTTTTTAGGATAAAAAAAATTCCAATTTTTTACCTGCCCTATATGCGCTATCCCCTAGACAAAGAGAGATCGACAGGTTTGCTCACCCCTCAAGCCGGATTTTCGGGCCAGAAAGGTCTCTTTTATTCCCAAAGCTTTTACTGGGCTATGAAAAGGAATATGGATGCCACGTTCAATATGGATTATTTTTTAAACAGAGGATTGGGCGGAGGGCTCGAGTACAGATATCTCTTTTCTGAGGGAACTGGAGGCCTATTCAATCTTTATTATTTTAAATTCAACAACAGGGCTCCGCTCGGATCACCTGAAAACGCCTATATCATTCGTGCCAAACACAATCAGTCCCTTCCTCTGAATTTCAACGTTGTGGCAGATGTCGATTATCAGAGTTCTTATGATTTTCTGAGAGAGTTTGATAACGATTTCAGGCGCGCTGTGGTTTCCAATCGTCGTTCCCAAGTGTATCTTTCACGAGCCTGGTCTTATTTCAATTTCAATATGCGTGTGTCTCGGTTCGAAACCTATTATAAACAGTTGGATGACTCCATCATTCGGAATGATATGCCCCAGATCGGGTTCAGTTCATCCAAGTTGAAAATCATTTCCCCCGTATATTTTTCTTTCAGTACCTTTTTTGAAAGCTGGGAATACGGATGGAAATCGCAATACGAAACAGATAGTCAAAGGAAATCGCAGAGTCTGGCTTTCAGCCCTACTTTCACCATTCCTTTTACTTCCATCCCTTGGCTGACCTTGAATTCTTCCTTTTCCACAAATTTTAACTATTATTTCAAGAGCTATGCACCTGGGAAAAACACAGTCGTGGACGAACCCATCCTGAGTCACAATTATACAATTCATCTGGAATTCATAGGCCCTGTTTTCTCTAAAATTTATTACGGCGCCCAGCACACGCCCAAACTCAAGCACATCATCGAACCAACCTTTTCCTACAGGTACGAAAGCCCTGTGGCGTTATCTGACCGAATCATCGCCCAGCGCTTTTTCTATATCGACCATTACGCCCGCTACGGACTTGTCAATCGTTTGCTCACCAAGAAAGATGGCATGCCAAGGGAAATCTGTACTCTGGGATTGAACCAGGCCTATTATTTTGATCCAGAAAACAGCCCGATGAAATATTATGAAGTCGATGGAGAGCCGCCTCAATTTTCGGATGTCAATGGATATTTCAGGTTCTATCCTGCGAGCCAGTACAGCGTGGATCTCTCAGCATCCTTTAACACCTATTATAAAAAGTTCTCCCAGCTAAGGCTTGGGGTAAATCTTGGCTCTCTATATGATTCTTCCTTCCTGAGAATAAACTGGTACAAAAGTACCGACCCTTATCAGGAATCATCCTTATGGGCTCGCCATCAGATAGGCTTTTATGGCGGAGTGAAAATCCCTCGCCTTTCCCTGGAGGCTCAAGCTGAACTGGATTTTAATATATTAGAAAAGCAGATGCTGTACTCCGCATTTGTTTTGGTCTACCACTATCAGTGTCTTGATTTTAGGACTGAACTTAAGATATTCTATTTCCGAGATAAACCCGAGACACAGTTCAGGTTTTCCTTTGGACTGGGTAATATCGGGAAAAGTACGGACTTTTTAGGAGGATTGGGCTTTGGCTTTTAACATGAGAGGATTGATACTCAGCGGCGGTAAGGGAACAAGGCTTCGGCCCTTGACCTTCACTCAGGCCAAACAATTGGTTCCTGTAGCGAACAAGCCCGTTCTTTTTTACGGAATCGAGGCTCTCAAGGAAGCTGGCATCGAGAATATCGGCATTATTGTCGGTGATACCAAAGAAGAGATTCAACGAGCGGTAGGAGATGGCTCACGGTGGCAGGTGAATATCTCTTATATCGAGCAGGAAGATCCTTTGGGATTGGCTCATGCCGTTAAGATTTCTGAGGATTTTTTGGGAAAAGATCCTTTTGTCATGTACCTCGGGGACAATATCCTGAAAAGCGGAATCAAGTCACTCGTAGAAGAATTCCAAGAGAAGAAACCCAATTCTTTGATTCTTCTCACAGAGGTTCCCAATCCACAGATGTTTGGAGTGGCCGAGCTTGAAGGGGGACGAGTGGTAAGGCTTGTGGAGAAGCCTAAAGAACCGGTCAGCAACCTGGCTTTAGTGGGCGTCTATATGTTTGATTTTCATATTTTTGAAGCTGTGAAAGCCATAAAACCATCCTGGCGGAATGAGCTGGAAATCACGGATGCGATTCAATATCTTGTCGAAAACGGTTATGAGGTCCAGCCTCACCTTGTCACGGGATGGTGGAAAGACACGGGGAAGATAGAAGATATTCTTGAGGCAAACCGCCTGATATTGGAATCGATTTCAGGAGAAATTCAGGGAGACGTCGATGAAGCTTCTAAGATCAACGGACAGGTGAAGATTGAAAAAAACGTAGTTGTGAAAAATAGTATCATTCGGGGGCCGGCCATCATAGGGGCCCATTCAGAGATCGTCGATTCATACATCGGCCCTTTCACATCCATCCAGAATAATTGCAAAATCGTCCAGACAGAGATTGAGCACAGTATCGTTTTGGAGGGAAGTGAAATCAGAGAAGTCGGGAGCCGGATTGACGAGAGCTTGATCGGGAGAGAAGTGAAGATTTTTAAATGTCCTCCTAAGCCCTCTGTCTACAGGTTCATAGTCGGCGACAAAAGTGAGATAGGGATTAAATAGTTCTGTGGTGTCTTTACACTTCTTCATGGATCCTTGTGTTCCATCCAAAGGAGACAAACATGATTGAAGGGGTAAAAATAAAAAAGTTAAAGGTCATTCCCGATGAAAGGGGAAGGCTGATGGAAATTCTTCGCAGTGATGACGACCTCTTCCTCCAGTTTGGCCAGGTTTATGTAACCACTACCTATCCCGGGGTTGTCAAGGCCTGGCATTTGCATAAAAAACAGACAGACAATGTGGCCTGTATTCAGGGTATGATCAAATTGGCGCTCTATGATCCGAGGGAGAACTCCTCCACGTTTAAACAAGTCAATCAGTTCTATATCGGCGTTCACAATCCCCTTCTTGTGCAGATCCCGAAGGGTGTTTACCATGGCTGGATGTGTATCGGTACGCAAGAGGCCATCATCGTGAACATTCCTACAGAGACCTACGACTACGACCAGCCTGATGAGCACCGCCTAGATCCCCACGACAATGATATCCCTTACGATTGGAAGAGAAAAGATGGCTGAGGAACGAGACATTCAAGATAAGGTTTTGCTCGTCACAGGGGGCGCTGGTTTCATCGGGAGCAATTTCATCCATTATATGCTTAAAAATTACCCCGACTGCAAGATTATCAATCTGGATAAGCTCACCTATGCCGGAAACTTAGATAACCTTAGAGATGTCGAGCATGATCCCAGGTATGAATTTATTCACGGAGATATCCGTGATAGAGATATCGTTCAGGAGGTTTTCAAAAAGGTTCAAGGAGTCGTTCATCTGGCTGCGGAGACTCATGTGGACCGATCGATCCTGGACGCTGGAGAATTTATTTTGACCGATGTGTACGGAAGTTTCGTGCTGTTCGAGGCTCTAAAAAATTCTGAAGTCGAGTTTTTCATCCACGTGTCCACCGATGAAGTTTACGGAAGCCAAGACGAAGGCTTTTTTAAAGAGGATGATCCCCTGAATCCGTCTTCCCCGTATGCGGCGAGTAAGGCTGGTGCTGACCGTCTGGCCTTTTCCTATACTGTCACCTATGGGGTTCCGATCATCATCCTCAGACCCAGCAATAATTATGGGCCTTATCAGTATCCTGAAAAATTCATTCCCCTTTTTGTGACCAATGCCCTGGAGGGCAGAGACCTTCCCCTTTATGGAAAAGGAACGAATGTGCGCGATTGGCTGTATGTAGAGGATAACTGTCGCGCTATAGACCTTATCATGCAAAAAGGCAAGCTCGGAGAAGTGTACAATGTGGGAGCCAATAGGGAAGTCAGGAATATCGATGTGGCTGAGCAAATTGTGGCCATTTTAGGAAAATCCAAAAGTCTGATAAAATTTGTCACTGACCGCCTAGGCCATGATAGAAGGTATGCGCTGGATTGTGAGAAGATTCATGCCCTTGGGTGGAGACCAGATGAGGATTTTGAGGAAGCTTTGGCATATACCGTTCGTTGGTATAAAGAAAACCCTGAATGGTGGCTAAAAATCAAAGAGAAAAACGAAGAATTTAAAGAATTCTACACGAAATACTACGATAAACGATGAGGGAATGCCCTTTTTTCTAGGAGGATAGATGAATGTTTTAATCACTGGAATAACAGGATTTGCGGGAAGTCATCTTGCAGATTATATTTTAGAAAATCACCCTGATGTGAAAGTCTTTGGATTGATCCGTTGGCGGAGCCGGATGGAGAACATCCTCCACATCAAGGACCGGATACATCTTAGAGAGGCCGACCTCAAAGATATGGGTTCATTGAAAAAGTGCCTGGCAGGAGTACAACCTGATCGCATATTTCATCTTGCGGCCCAAAGCTTTGTGCCCACTTCTTGGATATGCCCGGCCGAAACATTTGCGATCAATGCTCTGGGTCAGATCAATCTTTTTGAGGCTGTACTCAGCTTGGGAATTTCGCCAAAAATTCAAATCGCTGGATCAAGTGAAGAATATGGTCTTGTCAATGCCGATGAGGTTCCGATGAAGGAAACCAATCCTTTGAGACCTCTCAGCCCATATGCCGTGAGCAAGGTGGCTCAGGATTTGTTAGGCTGGCAGTATTATAAGAGCTATGGTATAAAAGTCGTCCGAACTCGCGGTTTCAACCATACAGGACCCCGTAGAGGGGAAGTCTTCATCTGCTCCAACTTTGCCAAGCAGATCGTGGAAATCGAGAAGCAAAAAAGAGAACCGATCATCTATGTGGGCAACTTGGAGGCCAGAAGGGACTTTACAGATGTTCGAGACATTGTCCGCGCTTACTGGTTGTGCATGGAGAAAGGAATAGAGGGTGAGGTCTACAACATCGGTACAGGAAAAACCTATTCCATAAAGGAAGTCTTGGATATGTTGCTTTCCTTGGTCAAGGTCGAAGTGAAAATTGAGGTCGATCCCTTACGCCTGAGGCCTTCGGATGTTCCGGTTTTGCTCTCAGATAGCTCAAAATTCAGAGAGCTGACCGGATGGGCTCCAAAAATTTCTTTCACCCAATCTCTGCAGGATTTATTGGAGTACTGGAGAAAAAGAGTTTAAATTGAACATTTTCATAACCGGCGCTACCGGTTTTGTTGGGCACTATCTAAGAGAGGTATTAAAATCCCCTGAAAATACCATATGGGGAACAGCCTATCCAGACCAGCCAGATGAAGCTTCTGCAGGGAATATTTTTCATCTGGATATAAGGGTGGAAAAAGATTTCTTTGATCGCATAAAAGAAGTGAAGCCCGATTGGGTTTTCCATCTAGCCGCCATCTCTAAAGTCAGACATTCGTGGGAGAAGCGGAAAGAGACATTCGAGACGAACATCATTGGGACGTTTAACCTGTTCGAAGCCCTACGAAAATTTGCTCCTAAAGCCCGAATTCTGTTTGTCAGCTCATCGGATGTTTACGGGACAAAGTCTTCTTCCGAGGTGCCTCTCAAGGAAGGAACAAAAATGCATGCCCTGAATCCCTACGCCTACTCCAAATTGAGTGGAGAGCTTCTGAGTGAGTTCTACACCAGTGTTGAAAATCTGGATATCCTCATTGCCAGACCTTTTCCCCATACAGGTCCAGGCCAGAGCTCGGATTTCGTCTGTTCGGATTGGGCCTATCAAATTGCCCGGATTGAAAAGGGAGTTGGAAAGCCCGAGATAAACGTCGGAGATACATCTGTCCACAGGGACTTTACAGATGTGAGGGATGTGGTCAAAGCCTATGTTCTTCTTCTTGAAAAGGGAAAAAGGGGCGAGGTTTATAATGTCTGTTCGGGCAAATCTTATTCTCTCGAGAAAATACTTGATCTGCTCCTTTCTTTCTCATCTCGCTCGATTGTGGTTCGTGTGGACTCTCAGAAATTGCGGAAGACAGAGATTCCCTTTCTTGTAGGCGATAACACCAAGATAAAGAGCGAACTCTCTTGGGAACCCAGGATCCCCATTGAACAATCTCTCAAGGAACTTCTGGAGTACTGGCGCGCTCGAGTGTAGTAAGAAAGGGATCAGATATCCAATTCTAACTGGTTTTTCTGGATGAGTTTTCTGTCGTTTTCGATGGATCTCAGGATTTCCGGGGTAACGTTCCCTGTGGGGTATTTACCGTCGAAACAAGCTCCGCAAAATTGTGTGAGGTTTTTATTTCCGATGTGAACGGCTTTTTTCAAGGACTCAAATGGTTGGTAAATCACTTTATCTGCACCGATCTTTTTTGCAACCTGTTCGACGGTTGCGTTGCGGGCGATAAATTCGGTTTTGGTCTGCATGTCGATTCCGTAGACACAAGGATACCTTAAAGGAGGAGAGTAGGAGCCAAAGTAGATTTTTTTTGCTCCGCACTCACGGACCAGATCGATGATGGCCCGGGATGTGTTGCCGCGCACGATGCTGTCATCGACCAAGAGGACATTCTTCCCCTTGAGTTCAGAGGGTATTGGATTTAATTTCTGGCGCACGGACGATCGCCTTTGTTGATCGGCAGGCATGATGAATGTTCGTCCAATATACCTGTTTTTAACCAGGGCTTCCCTGTACTTTAGGTTCAACCTCCGAGCGATCTCGATGGCGGCATCTCGAGCAGAGTCTGGGATCGGAACAACGACATCGATCTTTAAATTCTGCTTTTTTATTTCCTCAGCCAGGAAACGGCCAAGAATGACTCGGCAATCATAGACATTGACGTTGTCAATATAAGAGTCGGGCCTGGCAAAGTAAACCCATTCAAACAAGCATGGAGTATGGGGACATTGAGCCAGCTTTTTTGTGTGAAGTCGGTGATTTCTATCGATGAATAGGACCTGGCCTGCCTCGACGTTTTTAATCTCAGAAAAATTCATGATATTCAGACTGACGCTTTCTGAAGCGATTGCATAGGAAGACAGAATTCCTTGCTTTCTTTTTCCAAAGGCAAGAGGCTTTATCCCGTGAGGGTCTCTGAAGGCCACCATGCCTTGCTCAGCAATATATGCCACCGCAGAGTAACTTCCCTTTACCTTTTCGAACACCTTTTCGACTGCATGAAAGATGTCCTTGGGTCCTATGTTCTTCATGTTTTGATCCGCCAGCTCTTGAGCGAAGATATTCAAGATGATTTCCACATCGTTGTCCGATGTGAGATGGCGATGGTATCGATCAAACAGAATTTTTTTTAATTCTGCATAATTGATCACATTTCCGTTGTGAGCCATGATGATGCCGAATGGAGAATTGACGAAGAAAGGCTGGGCATCCTCGCCTCTCCCTCCTCCGATGGTGGGGTAGCGTGTGTGCCCTATTCCGATGTTACCCCGCAGACGTCTAAAGTTGTCTGCGGTGAAAATATCTCTAACCAGTCCATTCCCTTTCTTGGTGTGAAACCGGCCATCATAGGTGATGATTCCTGCCGAGTCCTGGCCTCTGTGTTGGATGGACAGCAGCCCTTGATACAGGTCCTTGAAGACGTCGTTGTTTCCGCAGATTCCGATAACTCCGCACATTTGACTCGACTTATAATTATAATCCTTTTACTCGAAAAGTGGAACTGGAGGGGAACTGGCGCTTTGTTCCTAAACTGAGTGAGATTGCTCCTTGATTCCGGGACTAAAGAACCTGTCGGTCTTTAATCTCTAAGGAATATAGGATTGGAAACGATCCAGGGGATATCCTTGCGCATAGGAGATTTTTCTTTAAGGTAGACTTCCACCCGATAGAATCCCGGATCGGAGGTTTGGAATCTTATTCTGTCCTCGGAAGAGACAAGAATTTTTTCTCCGTCGTGGATCAGATAGACTTCCTTGGCAAAGGGGAAAACGGATTGGATATGGAGGGTTACAGGCGAGTCGAGCACTGTTTCCTCTCCCATGAATAACCGTGTTTCACCCTTCTGGGCCCAGAACCGGAATCCATGGGATTGGGCAGCTGCGTCCACAGCGTTGAAAAACCTGCCGTGGCGGAGGGCGGAAAAAACTTGACGGGACGCGTCCTCGAAGTCATTTGAAAGAGGATTTTTAAGGAGCACGTGGAGTTTAAGAGATGGGAGAAGGGAGCGGTAAAGGAGATGGGCATCCACGCTGAAGAAGCCAAAAACCTGGTGAGCCATATTGAGTTCATCCCATTTTTTCAGGTTCTTTTGAGGACGGCTGAGCATTTTTAGAAGAGCATACTCTGGTTTTATCAACAGAGAAGGGAAAATCGGGAAAAGGCGAAGCATGTTGTATCTCAATGCTGTGTTAGCGTTAATGATTTCTATCCCGTTATAGGCGGTGAATTCTCCCCAAGACCAAGATACTTTAGAATAGGGATGCGCGATGATAGAGAATCCCTTTAGGGCATCAATCTGATAGGCTGCCTGCTCGGCATTTTTGGAAAAGAGAGTTTTTGGGGGCTCGAAACCGAGAGCAACAAGATGGCCTCTGTTGACCGATAGCTCAGAACCGGCAAGAACGAGGACGCCTTCTTTCCACCCTGATGATGCTAAACAGTCTTGATTCGGATGTCCATGGTCGGTGAGGATAATGAAGTCGAGAGAAGAATGAGCAGCTAGCTTCACGATTTCGTCTGGATGTTTTCGTCCGTCTGAAAAGATGGTATGGATGTGGTAAGATCCTTCGATTTCCAGGGGATCCCTTTCGATATCCTCCAAGGTGTAAGTTTTGAAGCGGGCAAGCTGAAGGCTCAGCCAGATGGCATAGATCAGAATGAGGGCGAGGAGAAGAAATAGAACTTTTTTTGTTTTCAACTTTACCCTGGTTCTGCTTCTCTGTTTTTCATGGAGGTGAAAGGAAGAGTGATGATGTAGAGAAAGAGGACGGTAATCTCAGAATCTCCAAAGTTATACTCAAAAAGTCCTGCTACCGAAAGGGCCATGAGAGCGGCCAAAGCGCCGACTGTCAGAGGATAGCGAGCGGGATCTTTATTCCGCAGGAGCTTGAGGAGGGAGAGAACGAGAAAGAGCCAGAGCAGCGATGAGATGTCCTTAGGAAGAATCAGCCGAGCTGGTCGCTTCATTGACTGTTACTTACTAGAAGGGAGGTCAATCTTTGGTTGCCCTATCAGGTTCAATGGTTGCCTCGTCGATGAGCATGACTGGGATATCCTCTTTTATGGGATACACGCGGTGGCATTTGACACATTTTAGGCCCTTCTCATCCGTGGTGAGCCTGACATCGGTTTTGCAAAGAGGACAGGCAAGGATGTTGAGAATTCTTGGATCTAAAGCCATTGGCATATTCCTGGCTCGTTATCTTACACCATAGTGCTCTCATCAGTCAATACCTGGCAGAAGCGTCTCCATTTCTGTGATAGCTAATGATGAAGGTGTAATCTAAAATGCTTGCATACCCAGCAGGATCATTGACAGAAAAGGAGAGGGGGTGGTATTTTTACTGCGTGGAATTCCAGAATAAAGAATTTGGGCATCCCCTGAACTTACCCTCTTTCAAGGGACGGATCAATCCAGAATATCATTGGCCTCCTTTCATCCAAAAAATGTTCGCCTGTGACCTCCTCCTTCGAGATCCATCCTGCCGGGTTCTTCTTGATGGACGGAACCGAACGGGTATGCTGTCACTCAGCGTAAAAGAGGGGAGAGTGACAGATATTGTCATTAAAGAATTTCATTCTCAGGGCATAGATAAGCTTAAGACTTTGGCCTTTCCCTCAAAAGCCTATAAAGCATGGCGAGGGAGTGTGATCCTTATGAAAAAGGATATTCCTACCCCTCTTCCTGTCGCTTTTATCGAAAAAAAGAGAAGGCCTTTCATCAACCAGAGCTTTTATTTATCTGTTTTTGTCCATGAGGCTGAAGAGATCCGTTTTTTGTTCCGTCAGCTCCCTGATGAGGAACTTAAGGTGCTTATCCAAACCCTGGCCCATCATCTTGCCACATGTCATAAAAAAGGCATCCTCCATCGAGATCTTTCAGACGGAAATATTCTGGTCAGAAAAAATCCCGATGGAGATGACATGTTCTTTTTCATCGACACCAATCGAGTTCGTCTTAAAAAAAGAATGGGTCTTTTAAAGAGGATAAAGAATCTCATTCGTCTGGGTATCCCACCATCCTACCAGCGCTTTTTTTTGGAGCAGTATTCAGGAACCACACCGGTGAGCCCCTTTGCTTGGAACTGGTACAGAATCAGCAAAAAGACGTATACAGAGTATACCAATCTCAAAGTAAAACTGAGATTGAGACAAGTCATAAAAAAATTGGGTATTCAGTAAATGAACCAAGACTTTCGCTGGAATCCTTTTGCTGACCAGCCCCATAATGTGGCTCCTAGGAGAGAGAGATTCTGGCATCATTTCAGGTATGTACCGAGCTACCTATCGCTTGTTTCTGCCAATGTCCAGGAGGCCTATCCTGTTTTATCCCTTTATAGGAAGTACAGAAGGACGATGTACGAGGAGCAAATAAAACTCGAAAATTGCTTTGGAGTTTCCGTATCACCTCTGGAAGATAGGAATGATGGAGTTTTGGAAAACCTGAAAGACCTAGGCATTCCACAGACACTAATCAGAATTCCATCCTGGGAAAAGGAAAGGCTGGGTTTTTACCAAAGATTTATCGAGATGGTCAGAGCAAGAGGCTTCGATGTGGTTCTTGCGCTGCTGCAGCAAAGAAAGGATGTTAAGAACCCAGAGGAATGGTTGCACTTTTTAGAGGACGTGTTTGCCAGGTTCAAATCGATGTGTTCCTTTTTCGAGATCGGGCATGCGTGGAACAGGACGAAGTGGGGAGTTTGGGATTATAAGGAATATCTCAAGCTCGCCGAACCCGCTGTTTCATTAGCACAAAAGTATGATATCAAGCTCATAGGACCTGCAGTCATCGACTTTGAATTTCACCTCTATCCTCCTATTTTGAAGAAGATCTTTTTTGATAAGGTGACCTCCCTCCTCTATGTAGACAAAGTGGGTGCTCCAGAGAACAAACAATTCGGCTGGGACACGGCTAGAAAAGTCGTACTGCTCAAGGCCATTGTTGATGGATGCTTGGAGAGGAAACACGATCTGTGGATAACCGAGGTGAACTGGCCGCTCGAAAAGACAGGAAAATATTCGCCCGCTGTTGGTAGAGCAAATGTGTCAGAGGAAGATCAGGCTAATTATTTGGTCCGTTATTTTGTTCTTTGTTTAACCAGCGGACATGTTGACAGGATATATTGGTGGCAACTTATTGCCCCAGGATATGGTTTGATTGATAGCCGTCTAAAGGATTGGCGCAAGCGTCCAGGATTTTTTGCCTTTAAGAGCATGGTTGATAGACTTGAAGGCAGTATTTTTGTGGAAAAAATGCCGCATCCAGATGCACAGATTTTCATGTTTCGTAAAGGAGAAAAACTGGTAGCTGTCTGTTGGACGCCAGAGGCCTCAGTCGTACACATGTTCCACAGACGCATTCAACGAGTCGAGAACAGGGATGGGAGAGAACTCTCTTTTCATGAGAACCGCATTCATATAGATCCATCTCCAAAATATGTGTATTTTTTTTAATGATAGTGTCGTTGCGGGCGAAGCGCAACAACCTTGCGATCTCGACTCATGAATTATCCAAGTTGAGAAGGGAAGAGAAGAAGGCAGGCCACTAAAGTCGGATCCTGAATCCTACTTTAAGACTTATCCCAGAAAAATCAATCTTCGCTTCTCTGGCATCAATGACTCCTGCTTCGTTTGGCTTTGTCTCGCGGATAAAGAGGAGAGGATAAGATCTTTGTTCTGAAGCCTCAGCTTGAATGAGGTAGAGTGTGCCTTCCTCGGTTAGCGTCTGGCCTGAGGGATCCTGAAAAGTGTCCTTTCCTTTGAAACCATCTATTTTGGCATAGTGCCCTGATACCTCTGCAACAAGGCTCAGGTGTGGTGTGATATCCTTCATGAAGCCCAATCCTCCCAACAGGCCAAACTCCTGTGCGCTTGCATTTCCCTGCCATTCCCTTGTCAATTCTTCTTCTTGTATGTGGTAAAAGTAGGAGCATTCAGCGAATGAGTAAGAGATTCCTCCTTTGATATAAAGCTCGGGAAGAAAGGTGAAGGACACTGTGATTCCAACGGGAATAGCGCTGAGCTTAGGACGTGTGATGATTGTTCGTGTCAACGAGTCCTTACTGAAATCAAGGAGGCTTTCCATTTTCCCTTGGAAAAAGTCTACTCCTATCCCTAAGGAAAGCCTAGAGGACAATCGGATTGAAAGTTCGCCTCCAAGAATATAACCATAATGGACAGGCCTCAAATCTCCTTCTCCCACAATCCCGAGGATGTCGCTGTAGAAATCCACCAGCCCTTGAGCTCCCTTGTTAAAGTCTCCGCCATTAACATAAATTCCTCCGCCGAAGAGAGTCAAATCGAAGCGTGGGAATTGTGTTTGTCGGGATTTTTCGACCTCGACATGAGGAGGCGATAATTTCTTAGGTCTTTCCTGCTTGTCTTCTTCCTTAATTTTTTTTGGCTTTTCCTGTTGTTGAAGAAAAGGTTCAACCATTACAACCAAGCTTTCGTGTACATAGCCAGAAATAATAGCTCCTTCCTTAGAGGTAAGTTTGACAGCGTGCCATTCGCCTTCTTTTCCTGTGGATTCCAGGATAGTTCCCTGAGGAACTTGGCGGATGATGACACTCGCGATATCAGGTTCCAACCGGATGTTTGCCTGTTCGGAAACGACCTTGAGCTTGAAAGCGAGCTCCTGACCTGAAGAGTTTTGGGGAGATGTCACGAGCAGGACGATCAGAACAAAGGATATCAGGCTAAAGCTTCTGCTTGAGTGTTTTTTGACTGGCTTATCCATTTTCTTTGGATTATAAAAGTGACCAGCAAACCTGTCAAGAAATCCCCTCAAACCATCAGCCTGAACCCCGACTAAAATCAATGGCAGAAAAAGTTTTAAAAGATTTAAAAAAAAGACAAATAAGAGAGAATAAACGTCGATAATATTAAGAAGAGAGTTGCGTGGTTTTCAAGATAGGTTATAATACTTATAAAAATATAGAGGAAAGACAAATGAATAGACGATTCTTCAAAAACAGATCATGTATGATCTTGGGCCCAGCGCTTTTTCTTGCTCTTTCCATAAATGTTCTTCTGGCACAGAATGGACCGCAGATCAAATTCAAAGAAAGTTCTTGGGATTTTGGGAAAGTAAAGGAGGGGCAGGTCAAAACGCATGTGTTTGAGTTCGAGAACGTTGGCGATACCCCTCTTTTGGTAAAAAATGTAAGGACGTCTTGCGGGTGTGCCGCAGCCCTGGTTTCGGAAAAAACAATCGAGCCAACAAAAAAAGGTGAGGTTAAGGTTACGTTCAACTCTCGGGGTTATGAAGGAAGCATAACCAAATATGTGTACGTGGAATCTAATGATCGCGATAATCCCGTGACACAGCTTGTTATTTCTGCCAATATCGAGGTTCCCCCACGACCCAGAATAGACTTAGACAAATACAATTTCGATTCGGGCTTGATTCTCGAAGGAGAACCTATCGTTGCTAAGACGGTTATCATAAACAGAGGTGAACAGGAGCTACAAGTTTCTTTTTCTCATCGGGATGCAACGTATTTCCACGATAGAAAAGAGATTTCGTCCGAGCTCAAGATAGCTGCTGGAAAAGAAGCCGAGGTCGAAATAAAAATCCCGCCACGCTCGAGACAAGGTTTGATAAGAGAATACATTCTGCTGAAATCCAACGATACTCGCCGGCCTAATCTTTCCTTGTACATCAGCGGATACATCATCACAAAAAAACAACTCAAAGAGCTCTTCAACAAGTATAAAGAAATCATTGGATCAGAATGATCTTCTGGGCCAACTTCCTCATAGCTGTCTCGAAAATCATCCACATCGTCTTGATGATCTCCATCTGGATTTTGATCATTCGGGCGATTCTTTCCTGGATACGTATTCCCTCCCTCTATTCAGTTTCGGTCATCCTTTATTATTTGACAGAACCGATTTTGAAGCCAGTTCGAAGGTATGTTCCTCCTCACAGATTTGGAGGGATTGATTTAAGTCCAATGATTGTCATTCTGGTCCTTATATTCATTGATTCTTTCTTGGTCAGATCCCTTTCCCTGTATGCCCATCAGTTATTGATAGAGCATATGAGAGAGCCAACTCTGTATTATTGATCGGGTGAGTGAAAGACTAGTGCTGTCTGATAAAAGAATCCTTTTGAGCGTAAAGGTTCAGCCGAACGCGCGTAGACAGGAAATACAGAAAATAAATAAAGGGGAATACAAGATTCGAGTGCTCTCGTCTCCAACTGAGGGAAAGGCCAACAAGGAGGTCATCGAGGTGATCGCCTCCCATTTCCATCTTCCTGCATCCCGGGTTAAAATATTGAGGGGGGAGAAGTCTCGTAAAAAGATTGTGGTTCTTGAATGTGAGTCTTGAAAGCTTAGCGTTTAACAGGGAGTTAGAAATTATATGGACATCTATAATCTTATCAGTTTTTTCGGGATTTTTGTTTTAGCCTTTTTTGCCTGGCTGTGCTCGGAGAACCGAAGGTCTATCAATTGGAGAGTGGTGTTCTGGGGGATAAGCCTGCAGTTGTTCTTTGCCTTTTTTATCTTTGTGATTCCTGTGGGATCAAAATTTTTTCTCTTTATCAATAAAGTGGTGATTCAGGTTTTGGATACAGCAACGGAGGGAACAAAATTCCTTTTTGGACGACTGGCCTTGCCATCCGGGGCAACAAACGAATTAGGAGAAACATCCCTGGGAAATTTTCTCGCTTTTCAAGGACTCCCAACAATCATATTCTTTGCCGCACTCGTTGGGGCTCTTTACTATTTGAGGATTATGCCCTTTATCATACGAGCCTTTGCTTTTGTGTTCACCAAATTGATGAGAATCAGCGGGGCCGAGTCACTCTGTGCATCGAGCAACATTTTTGTGGGTGCTGAGGCAGCGTTGGTTATCAAACCACATCTTGCTGAGATGACACGCTCCGAGCTGGCAACCATTCTTGCTGCGGGCATGGGGACCATCGCTTCCACGGTCCTGGCCATCTATGTGATGTTTCTTCAGATCCAGCTTCCTACCATTGCAGGTCATTTGATATCTGCCTCATTTCTCTCGGCACCGGCTGCCGTGGTGATGGCCAAACTCATCGTTCCCGAGACTGCGATCCCCATTACTCTTGGAGTGGACATTAAACCCCATTACGAAAAAGAGGACAACCTCATTATGGCTGTGATCAACGGAGCTTGGAGCGGGCTCCGACTTCTGGGCGGTATCATTGTCCTCTTGATCGCTTTTCTGGGAATTCTGGCTCTTCTAGACCTCATTTTCGGATGGTTTGGAGGCGTCCTCAATAAGTGGTTTGGCCTGAGCTTTGAATGGTCCTTCAAATCCATTTTGGGGTATGTGGCTTATCCTTTTACGCTCGTCCTGGGAGTTCCTCCTTCGGATGCCTTTGAAGTCGCCAAGCTTGTGGGAGAAAGAACAGTCGTGACAGAAGTTGTGGCTTACCAGCATCTCTCTCAGATGATGGAACAAGGGACTCTTCTCCATCCCAGGTCCACGATCATCGCCTCGTATGCGCTTTGCGGATTCGCCCATATCGCTTCTCTGGCCATTTTTGTGGGGGGAATCGGAGCCCTTGCCCCTCAACGGTACAAAGACCTCTCACGAGTGGCCTTCAAGGCGCTTTTAGCTGCGACTTTGGCGTGCCTGATGACCGGGGCCG
>Ga0209636_10003141_pt1 | contig 16849 bp, 15 predicted proteins | sample DeeMarSWOR152_54_FD_187464 | JGI IMG/M metagenome (GOLD analysis project Ga0209636, IMG submission 187464) | Marine sediment microbial communities from White Oak River estuary, North Carolina - WOR-1-52-54 (SPAdes) (version 2) | ecosystem: Environmental > Aquatic > Marine > Intertidal zone >...
CACCGTATTTTTGAGCGTTGTTCCCCTGTTCTCAAATCAAGACTGCCAGGGAAAGCACAGCACGGTCCCTCGAGAACCTAACAGGCTGCTGAAAAACGTCCATCTGCCGTTCGACAAGCTCAAGGTCCTGACCAAGGTCGAAAGACTCACGGTCCTGAGTAAAGCCGAAGGGCCGTTCGGCAGGCTCACGGTCCCGAGCAAAGCCGAAGGACTGCGTTCCTCTCATCCTTCAGAGTAACAATTCGTCTTAGCTAACGGATTAATGTTTTGGCGTTCGGTGGGGGGTTAGTTTGGGCGCTAGCCTTTGCGTTGCATTCAAAAGAATATATCTTGCCAATATCTGGACTCTCAAATAGTTCAAGATATCAGCAGGATATCAGAAACTCAATGCATTGATGCGGTCGTCAGCGGATTCCTAATGGATTGAACGAGGCCCGTAGGGAGCAATGGGGAACATCAGTCAGAAAAGCGAGCGATCCTTCCTCTTCACTTTCGACTTCTACCCGAATAGAAGAAATCACCGATCCTGGCTCCGTCATCGATTTCAATCGTTAATCGATGCCTCCCGGCCTAGCGGTTATTAGGGAGGCAAAAAATTACAAGAGAATAAGCATTGATTCGCAATTGAGTCCATAGTTCAGTTACATTACAGTTACACGGCAGGAAAAAATCAAAATAATCAACCAATTAGAAACAAGCAAGGGATAGCCAATGCCATGTGCCCCAAGAGTTTTTGCCCTGTTTTCGTTTGCACCCCGTTTCCCTGTCGGAAATTTTGATCCGTTTCTAGCCAATAGGGCGAGAGACCCAAGCCCCCCCGGGCTGTTGCACCAAGAGGCTCAGAGCGGATTGGGGTCTGAAAAAGCACAGTGCCAAGCAATGGTTCCGACCGCCGCTCCCATTGTCCTACCGATACTTTACAACCGTACCATCCCGCGTATATCCGCCTCACTCGCTCACTCTCGAGCCCAGGATGAACGTGACTCCAGCCAGGACCGCGACAGAAAGCACTGAAGCCTGGAACGTGCCAGTGACGTCAATCAGGAAGCCGAAGACAACAGGCATAACGAGCGGCCCGATGTTGCCAAGCGAGGAAATGAGGCCGATAACACCTCCCACAGAGGCAGAGAGGCGCTCGTGCTCCGCTGGCACGGCAAGGCTTATTGTGAGCACCCCGATAATCGTAAAACCTGAAAGAAAAATACATACGAGCAGCAAGGGAAAAGGGGCGTAGTTTATCCCCATAATCGATGCGGCTGCAACTGCCCCGAGCAGGGCTATAACAGCCTTTCTGTCCCGAAACCTGTCTGATGCAAAACCCACGATAGGCCCAGCAAGAAAGAATCCCAGGGGGAACAAAGATGCAAGCGTCTTGTTAAGCCCCTTCATCTCCAGAACCTTTGGCATCCAGGTAGCGAGGGTGTCATAGCTTCCCATCGATGCTATCATGAAAAAAAGCAATACCCAGACATACCTGTCCTTTAGAATCAGCCCGAAATTCCTAAGCTGGAAGTCAGATGTGCCTTTCACAGTGCTTCTTGCAAAAGCCCACCAGAGCCCGCACACAACTGCAGCCAACCCACTATAGGCAAGCAGGACATCCCTCCAGTCCATCATCGCGAGCAAGTGAGGCGTAAGACCTAACGCAGTAGCATTGCCCGCAGCAAAGCCAGCGACATAGATGCCGGTGGAAAGCCCGAGGGTCTTGCCTGAAGACCATTCCTTCGCTAAAAGAGGCAGGCAGGGCATCACCGCGGCCAGGCCCACCCCAAGAAAGAATTGGCTTAATAAGAGGCTCAGGTAGCCAGGTGAGAATGCCCTCAGTACAGCAGAAGCTGTCGAGATGGGCAATGCTATCCTGAGAGCATCCAGATATCCTATTTTGTCGCCTATAAACCCCCAGGGTATCCTGAAGAGGATGAGGCTTATCATGGCAGCTGAGAAGACAAAGCCGAAGTCAGCGTGAGATAGACCCATTTCCTCCATGATCACTGTGACCATCGGCGCTGTAGCGAATAGCAGTACGTGCAGCAGGAAGGCGATTGTGAATGAGAATGAGAGCATCACCCAGTAATATTTCTTCGTCTTGTTCGCAGCCATATTCGCTCCACCCTCCGGATAGACTTTCCCCTTCCAACCTATGACATCATAGACTAACAGAGGTTTGAGATCAAACAGGGCGCAAACCCGCTCAATACCCTCTGGAAAAGTTCGCTAAACTTTTGATCTGCAGCCGTGCGTCAACGCAAAGGCCATTCGGTTTAGTGTTCAGATGGGTTTGGCAGCGGGCTTGTCCAGGCTGGGAAGGAATCACGTGAAGACAGGGGAAGAAATCCGCTCAAGGACTCCATATTCGCCCTCAGAGAGGAGTTCCCCTAGACTTAAAGGCCGTTTTTCAGAGGCGATTCGTTGGATGGACTCCTTCATGGGAAATAATTCTATCGCATATCGATAATTTTGGCTCGTCCCTCGATGATCGATGTCATCTTGAAATATTTCCTTCCCTTTGCCCCTTCATCTCCGTATCCAGCTTCTCAAACTTAGCAATAAACTCGTCTTTCGTTATTATTCCCTTCATGGATAGCAAATCTCTCAACGCCTCGATTTGAAGCATGTTAGAGATGGCTAATTCTTGGACGGGATGCTCATCTTCATGGGCCCTCCTCTTTCCATCAGCTGATTCTAGATATTCCGCGTATCGGATAAAGGATTATCGTCGCCAGAGTCCGCCTGAAGATCCGCTGACTCATTATATAGCATCACTGAGGAGTTTGTTTTCTTTTCTCACCCGCGTGGACCGAACCAATGACGGATGGACTAAGGGTTGCAATCCTGCCATCGTGCTCAAGCGCTTGATGTTACTCAGAGCTCTAACCATGGTGAAGACGGGAACCTCCTTCGGCTCACGGACCCATTGAAGGAGGATGAGAGATCCCCAGCGGAGGGCCGCCGAGATGATAAAGACGAAATGGAGGTGGTAGAGGTTCAGTCCTTCGAGCCTGAAGCCCAGATGAGCGAAAGAGTCCGAGAGAACACCTCCTACCATTGGTCCAAGGGCGATAAAGAAACTGCTGAAAAATGCGTGGGTGCCGAAATAGACGGCCCGTTTCCCCTCCTTTGCCAGTTTCAAGAGAAGATTGACCGAGGTGAGATTGATTCCTGCCCAGCAAAACCCTCCCACGAGGTGGGTTAAGGGGCCGAGATAGGGCACGGTGGTCGGGGTGGTGAAGACCCAGAGAAGCGGAAGCAGGGCTGCCAGGGGTCCCATGGACTGCATGACGGGTTTATTTCCATACCTGTCCGATGTCCGTCCCCAAAACCACATACCGAGCAGATTTGCAGTAAGGTTCAATAACGTATACAGGGCCACAGTGTCATAGCCGAGATGAAGGTACTGAAGCATAAAAACCGTGAAGAAGGGTGATGCCAGATTCACCCCAAAACCCCAACACGAGCTGAACAGAATCAACATGAGAAACCTCTTGTCCATGAGAACCATTCGGAATGACCCCGACCAGGACTGGATGGCCCTTTCCTCCAAACACGCGTCGAAGGGGACCCGTTTCAGGAAGAGAAGGCTTGCATATCCAAACATGAGGGCCAAGAGGAAGAGAGAGGTGAATCCCGTCAGGTCTTGGGGGTTGAAGTGAATATCGTAACGCCTGACAAGTAATCCTCCGGTTAGGGTGGCCATCATACCAACAGCACCGATGGCTACATTTCTGTTTCCGAAATATCGGCCTCGAATCTTTTCCGGGACGAGGCCCGCCATCCAAGACATCCAGGAAATGCCGGCGATAGAGGCTCCGACATGATAGACGCCGAGGCCGAGAATCAGAATCCAGACAGCCCAGGAGGAGATGGAGGCCCGTATTAAGGCGAGAAGGGCAATGCCTATCCATGCGGAGCGGCCCAGAAAGGAAGTCCAGAAACAGATGTTCTTCAGATTCTTTCGGGCGAGAAAGGGTGACACGGGGAGTTGCACCATGGGGGAAAGTAAGGGTAAGGAGGCGATGATACCAATTTCGAGGTGACTTGCCCCCAGCGCCAGGGCGAAACCGGTGAGAAATACCCCGTTTGTCAGCGAGGTCATGACTGAATAGAAAGATCCATCGAGGGTTGCATCCCCAAGCCCTTTTCTTAGTTTGGAGGCAACTTTTTTCCTCCTCATAACCTTCATCGATCTGCCCTCATGCCTCTCCCATCTTGAGATATGGCCCCACATAGCCTTCGTCCTCAATTATCTCAGATTGCCTCAGACAGGGCTACAGCTTATTCTTGTTCACAACGCGCCTGATTTCATTCGTCTCACTAGACCCGGAGGATTCATAAAGAGATTTACCCTTCATTGAAGCATGAAGGGTGGAGAACCGAGGCCCGAGGGACCCACTGGAGGGAAGACGAAGCCGGGTATAGCGTTCCAATGGAAGGGAACAGGGGAGAGACTTTGAGCTCACCAACCCTGCAAACGGAACTCTATTGGACTGTGGAACAAGAGGGAGGATTCTTCCACTTACGGGAGAGCAGATGCTATGTGCCGAGGAACCGGATGAGTTAATTGTTCACGTCCGGATATGCGAGGGGGCTGGCTGGGTAACCACCGGCCTTATCCGGAAGATTCCTTAAAAAAAGAGCAAGTTTAAATGAACCATCCCGGATAGGAACATTGGGGGCCGGAGCAATTTAAAAGAGGATTTGACCTTTTGTGCCTTGTTATAGTAATTAGATTAGATATCAATGGAGAGGGCGCTGATGTTCTAAAAAACCGATTGTTAGCCCTGCGATCCCTTGAGGGATGGGTTTCTTGCGGCGATTGAGATGAAACATATCCTTATAGCTTGCCATAATCAGGAAGCATGCGAAGCGATCCGCGCCTGTTTCGCTGGCAAATACAAGGTTGATGTGACCCCCCGCAAGGATTATTGTCTCGAAATATTCAGAAAGAGGCGTTACGAATTTACCTTTATCGATGTGGATTTTCTCACGGGACCCCTGAATGAAAAAGGACACGGCAACTATAAGGCCGCCTTACAGCCATTCTGGCGGGCATTTCCGAATGCCGAAATCATCATTATCTCATCTCAGGAGATGATCAGGGAAGCTGTCATGGCGGTGAAGGCGGGCGCCAGTAACTACCTCACTTACCCCATAAACAGAGAGGAGGCAAAATATGTTGTCCAGAGTCTCCAGGAATCCATGAGGATGCGATCGGAATTGAATTTTTTCCGAGAGAGCTTTTGGCAGGGCGATTCGCTGGAAGCGGTTCAAACGAATAACCCGCTCATGCGAGATGTGTTAAGCGAGGTGCTGGCGGTCGCGCCAACGAATAGTAGCGTCTTACTCTACGGTGAGACCGGAGCCGGCAAAGGAGTTGTGGCGAAGCTCATTCATCGTCACAGCGACCGAAGTGAAAGGCAGTTCATCAGCACTCATTGCGGGGCAATCCCCGATACCCTTCTCGAAAGCGAGCTCTTCGGGCACGAGAAAGGGGCTTTCACGGGGGCCGATCGGAGAAAGCTGGGTAAGTTTGAGATCGCCCATGGAGGGACGATTTTCCTGGACGACATTGGGACCATTACCCCGTCGGCACAGATCAAGTTATTACAGGTACTGCAAGATCGGACCTTTCAGCGTGTCGGCGGAGAATCCGACATTGAAGTTGATGTCCGGATTATTGTGGCGACAAATACTGACCTGAAGAAGATGTGCAACGATGGCCTATTCAGAACAGACCTTTATTACCGAATAAGCATGTTTCCAATCGAAATTCCCCCTCTGCGGGAGAGAAAAGAGGATATCCCGATCCTTGTCAATGTCTTTTTAGGAAGGCTGAACAAATTTTACTCCAAAGAAATTCACGACATTCATCCAAAGGTCCTGGAGGTTTTTAATCGATACTCGTGGCCCGGCAACATACGAGAACTGGAAAACCTCATCGAGCGCGCTTACATTCTCGAATCTTCTCACGTGCTTTCACCTGAAGTTTTTCCCTTCGAACTGTTCATGTACAAAGATACTAGGACACGAGCCCCCATTGAAACCTCCCTTACCCTGCCAGGGTTGAAACGCCGGGCCGTTGAGAACCTTGAAAGGCACTTCTTAAACGAACTCTTGGCGAAAAACGAAGGGCGAATCCAGAAAACCGCGGAGGCCGCTGGGATTAGTGTCCGCCAATTACACAAGTTATTGACTAAATACGGGATTAAAAAAGAAGAGTTTAAACGGCGCCAATAACGGAACCAGATCGGAATGATGATTCCGGAAATGCTTCCAAATCGGAATGAAAGTTCCGATATCCAAAACTCCCTTATTTCCAGATTATTTAGGCCAACCCAAAAGTTCTCCAAATATCTAGACTACCTGTCATTCCACAAATATCGGAATCTTGAATTCCGATTTCTATTCTGCCGTAAATAAAAACCATGGAAAATCAATAGATTACGGTCTTGGCATAACTGTTGCTGCTATTCAGTATAAATACAGATAGCTCTTCAATGAGGGTGAGATGGCACCGAAAACTGAACGTCAATCATAAAGGGAAAGAGAGACAGGAGGTCATCTCTCCGGCTACTTAGAAACGTTCAGGCCTTTGGAATAGGTTATTTCCCACACAGAAAGGAGGTGTGCAAGATGAAAAAGAAAAAAGTCTGATTATGGCTGCCGTCGGGTAGCCTCAGTCCATTGGGAATGAAATCAACCAATCAATAGATAAGAGCCTCTGGATTCCAGCTCTCTCGTGCTGGAGAAGGAGGCTCAACAGAAAAGGGAGGAATGAAAGATGAAACGGAACAAAAGGATTTTGGCCATAGGAATTTGTGCCTTGTTGTTTGTCGCCATGGTGTCCGCCACGGCTTTGCTTGCGGCTGAAGTAACCATTACGGGAACAATCTCCGAGGAAGGAATAGTCGCTGACGACGGTCAGGTCTATGCGGTGGTTAAAAATGACAAGGGCGATGAGTTAATGGACCATGTTAACAAGAAAGTACGGGCGACTGGCACCGTTGAAGAGCGCGAGGGTAAAAAGGTTATCACCGTGACGAGTTTTGAAGTAACTGAATAGCCTTCACGGACAATGCTGAATGCAGGAGGTAGCCAACTATGAAAAGAGTTTTAGCCTCGGTGCTCTGTCTATGCCTCCTTGTCGGGTTTACCATTGCCGCAGGGTGCCAGAAGGCTGAGGAGAAGAAGGTAGCTCAGGCTCCCGCTGCAATACCAGCCCCGGCACCAGAGGAGAAGAAGGCTGAAGGAGGGAAGCCAACAGAGGTTGGCGAAGCTACCATCACCGGAACCGTCAATGATCAAGGGGATATAGTGGCTGCCGATGGTAAGGAGTATGTTGTTGCTAGTGAGGATATGCGGAAGGAGCTCATGGCAAAGGTCGGTAAGAAAGTGAAGGCGACTGGTACCGTTGAGGAGCGCGAGGGGAAGACGCTAATCAAAGTAACTTCGTATGAAGTGATTGAGGAATAAGGTCAAGTCACCGTACTCTCGGGGGCCCTTTCCAGGCCCCCTTTTATTTCCCCTATACCCCAAAAAACCAATAAGAGAATCAACTCCAAGGGCCGTGGAATCCGATTCTACCGGCGATTCTCCTGCTGCAGTGCACTGTTTTCTGTTTTTGCCTCGGGCTTGATAGCTGTTCCACCAATTGTCTTTAATTTCCCGCCCGATGAGTCCTTTACCCGGTCCTCGAGGTCTGCCTGAGTTCTTCTTCAGACTGACAATTAGATCCCCATTCTGTGCAGATATAAAATTATGCCAGACCGGCAAGTGAACCTCGCGCTAGGTTTCTTGTCAAGAATTTCTATCCCTTTTCAACCCACCATTTTTCAGACCTCCACACGTAATTCACAAGAAAGTCCAGCAAATTTTGATTGATTTAACGCATTAACCTGCTATTAATGTCCACAAGGGTGAATTTTCACACGGCATCATCTGAAGATGCCAGCTTTCCTTGCTTCTGGGTCATACTGGAAGTTTATTGGCGGGTTCCCATAGTCGAAAAGGAAATGATGTCATTATGTGACTCACTGCGCCATATGCATCGCATACATAATAGCCGCTTTGGGAGGCCAAAATCGGAACACGACTACGGATGGAACAGGACAGTCGGGGAGAAAATAGTATCGTAGGGCTTATAAGGAAGTCCGCACAATGGGACTTCTTGTTCAAGGCGTTGTTGAATGCGGTCTTACTTACACTCATACCCATATTCCTGACAACCAACTATGGCCTTGCGTTTCCAGATGATTATTCAGCTTTGGTGGACCTGATTGAACTCGAGGATAAGGAAAAACCCCTGTACGTTTTTAATGACTTTGAAAGGGAATTTGACGACGATAGCCATCGGGCGAATCTCGATTACTTCAACCAACATCCAGAGCTGATAAGGAGAATTAAAAAGGAGCTTGGAGGCAGGGAGATTAGGTGGAGATTAGATAGCCTTATGCATAGGTTACTCTTTGTTCCAGAAACCAGGAGAGAGTATGCGGCTCTGTTTGAGAACTACTGCAAGCACGTAATCGGTTATGTACTGGATAAGACGAACCTGAAGAATCCCTATAGGAAGGTACAAACCCTGAATAAGGAAAAACCCAAAGTCGCTGATAATGGTATAGCGGTTTTTCTGGTCCATAACCTGGCGAAAGAATTTATGGCCAAGTATATCTTTTTCAACAAAAGACGCAGGAAAGTGAAGATTGATTTACGGGGCACAGAATTTTTGGGCATAGTGGGTTCTTACACCACCACCGTAAATCTCGGGGGTGACGGAAGGCTTGAATTTAAAAGGGACAACTACACCATATGGCAGAATAGTGCGAGAAATCCCTATACCGTTCTTACGGTTCCCGTTGAGGAGACCTTGCATATCGGATTGCGAGAACACACCGAGAGAGCGATTCGGAAACGGGTCGAGCTAAGTTCCGTGAAAGACCTGGAAGGGATGGAGAATATTGTGGAAGATTCCATGGCGACAGAAGAGGCGATCGCAGGTGGGGTGGTCCATGCGCTGCTGCCCGATTTTGTTAAAAGATATGTACCCAACTTGCCGTACTCCTTGATTGAAGAAGATATGAAGTCAAGGGGTGAACTGAAACAATACAGGCATCTAAAGAAAGGCATTCAGGTTGTCGAAAGTATAGGCTATGAAAATGCCCTCAAGATGTATTCGAATGACCCGATAGAATTCATGAATTTGTTGAAGTAATCCATAGCACGCCATCACTCATGAGGAACCTCGGCGCGATGGAAAATCCACAGGAAAAATCGAGGATGAGCCCATCCCCGCACGTCTGTGGGTTCAGTGCGAAGTATTGACGCGGAGGTTGATTGTCCTGGATCGACTGCTTATTTTTTGAATCCTTCTATCAGGCGGCCTGTAATCAAACTCTTTCTTTATTTAAACATTGAACTGGGTCAATCCTTCAGTAGTCAATTGAACTAGTGCCTTCCTAGTATGTCAGGCGCTTTTATTGCTTTGAACGAATTTCTCTGTCCGTGCCGGCTTCTCTTTGCCAGACACATATCTCGAACTTCCGGGATGAGCGATAACTAACTGAAACAGATAGATTGGGCGACTCTGGCCCTATGTAAGATTTCAAACACTAATCGATACCTCTCGGTCAGCTTTTCATGTAAGATTCCATTTCTTATCAAACTGAAAGTCGAGGCTACTGCTGACTCTGCCCGAATAACGAGGTTTAAGAGGTACTGGGAGGCGGAATCGAACCGCCAACACGGGGATTTTCAGTCTAATCAGCCGCGGGCCAAAGAAAAAAGTGATAATTCAAGACCTGACCCTATCCACTAGGGATAATGAAACACTGGGATTTGGATTTGGAGGATTTAATCTCTGACCTATGGGATTAAGTACCTCTCAAAATTGAGAAAACCAAAATGTTAAAATTATCGCCATTTGAAGTTAGGGGGGAATAATATGCAAAGAAGAATTGGATTTATTGGTCTCGGAGCAATGGGAAAGCCTATGGCAACAAACTTAATCAAAAAGGGGCTCCCACTAACAGTTTTCGATATAAGGCAAGAACCAGTAGACGAATTGGTAAAATTGGGAGCGAAAGGAGCAAAATCATCCACAGAGACGGCGACTTCTTCAGATGTAATCATTACAATGCTTCCTTCTTCGCCCAATGTTGAGGCTGTAATTTTAGGAAAAGATGGCGTAATTCAAGGAGTTTCTAAGGGTTCGATTGTGATGGATATGAGTACAATAGCCCCTTCTACAACCAAGAAGGTTGGTGATGAGCTAATAAAAAGAAGCGTGGAGATGCTTGATGCTCCTGTGGCAAGAGGGGTGAAGGCAGCAGTGGAGGGCACACTTGCGATCTTTGTGGGAGGGAAAAAGGAAATTTTTGAAGAGTGTAAGGACATTTTAGAAGTGATGGGGACGGATATAAATCATGTGGGGGAACTTGGTTGTGGGGAGATGGTGAAGCTAGTAAATAACCTTATCTTATCCGTTTCCATTACCGCGATTGCGGAAGGCATGGTTTTAGCGGTGAAAGCTGGCGTTGAACCTGATGTTCTATTTGAAGTTTTGGGCAAGGGGTCTGCAGACAGTTTTGCTTTACAGAACCACTTCAGAAATTTCGTGATGAAAGGAGATTTTCGGGAGGGAATTTTTCCAGTTGAATATATCCTTAAGGATCTAGGATTGGTCTTGGAGACGGGAAAAGAATTACAGATGCCTTTATTTCTTGCCTCTTTGGCAAATCAATTATATGAATTTGCCAAGGCTTCTGGAAAGGGCAAAAATTATTATCCTGTTGTAGTTACAATCTTCGAAGAGCTAACAGGGGTGAAGGTCAGAAGCAAAAAGAAAGTTAGTCAATAGGGCAAGGAGTGCTGATGAGCGCGAGGGGGATAACTGCTGCGTTTTTTCCCGGAAAGGGGTTCACCATGATCCCCGCCCCCGAGGATGCCAATGGAAACCAATCCAAGTCCAATGACTATGAAGAGGGAAGATGGCCTCCTCCTTAAACCTGTTGGCCCCTTCACCATATTCCACTCCGATGTTCGTCGAACCCCTGATCTCTCTGGAGGCGCTGCCTAGGGGGATTGAGATAGGGATCCGTCTTCTCCCTCTTCTTGCCTCTGCCTTGAGCAGCTGCTGTAGCCGTCAGGTAAACTATTACCAACAAACCAATGATCGCGATACAAGTCTTGTTAAGTTTCATAGCCATTTTTTCATTTTTTTCCTCTTTCTTTAACGGAACGAAGCCGAGTCACCCTTTCACTCCTTATAATCCCACTATTTCTTGCCAGCCAACCGACTATCTGCCGGTACATCCATATCTCTCTATCCCACCCTCACGGATGGTTTGGCTTTGTCGTTCCCATTATAGTGGAAGGCAGCTCATGTCAATAAGAAGAAGGGAAAGAATACTTCTATGAGGCTGCTTGTTGTCAAGCTCGTTTTTTCGCTTAATACATGGGTTACTCCTTCAGTCGTCAATCGAGCTAGTGGCTTCCTTGAACGTGAGGCGTGTATTTGCCTCGAACGAACATCTATCCGTGCTGGCGTCTTTTTGCCAGACACCCAATGTTGTATTCGCCGATTAGGGAGGAGCTCGGTCTGAGTGCGCCAGAGATTGCGCGTCACTTTGGGGTGGCAACTTCAAGCATCACAAGGGCAACTGAGAAGATGGTGTAGGGCACGGGGTGAAAGAGAAGGCAACGTGGGTAACAACGTCCCTAGCCTATTTGCTAAATCAGGATAAACTCCTCCAACCAAAGCCGATTGACAGTTTAAGAATCAGGGTGTATAAGTCTCAATCGGATAATCCGAGCTCAGGCCGAGGGCGTGCCGCCGAATGGGTGAAGCTTTCCGGAGGGATGATCTTGAATTTCAGTCTCTGTCATAAGATTGTCGAAAACATTTCCCGCGTGATGGTGGGCAAACAACAATCTGTTGAGCTCCTTCTGGTCGCTCTCCTTTCAGATGGTCATGTTCTGATTGAGGACATTCCAGGATTGGGAAAAACACTGTTAGCCAAATCCCTTGCTAAGAGTATTGGCGGATCTTTTAGGAGGGTTCAATTCACGCCAGATTTATTGCCCGCCGATATCACGGGTTTTAACGTTTACAATCAGCAAAAGGGGCATTTTACTTTCCAGTCTGGACCGGTGATGACAAATATTCTCCTGGCTGATGAGATCAACCGCACGATTCCCCGCACTCAATCCAGTCTTTTAGAAAGTATGGAAGAACGTCAAGTCACCGTAGACGGTAAGACCTATCCCCTGCCCTATCCTTTTTTTGTCATGGCGACTCAGAATCCCATTGAACTGGAAGGGACATTCCCTCTACCTGAAGCACAGCTGGACCGTTTCCTTCTTAAAATACGTTTAGGGTATCCTGAGAAAGACGAAGAGATCGCAATCATGGAACGCTTCCAGGAAAAAGATCCTTTGATTGAGTTGGAGGCTGTAGCACATCCCGAAGAGCTTGTTCAGCTGCAGCATGCCCGAAAAAGAATTCATGTTTCTCATCCTATCGAGGAATACATCACAGACATCGTGAGAGCCACCCGCAGTCACCCCTCCTTACGTCTCGGGGCCAGTCCACGAGGCTCTCTCGGCTTAATGCGTGCTGGCCAGGCGCTGGCAGCACTTCGAGAGCGGGAATACGTGCTCCCTGATGATATCAAATCGTTAGTGCTCCCTGTTCTTGCTCACCGGCTCATTGTTAAGGAAGAAGAACGCCTGCGGGGAGAAACTCCAGAGCAATTCTTGGAAGAGATCATCCATCAGATACCGGTACCTGTTCCTACCGAATAAGGAGATGAGGGTGGAAGGGCAGGATCGCGGTGTGCCAACGATTCTTGTTATCCCGCTGATGCAGTTTTTTGTGGGAGTGCTGCTTTTTATAGCCTTGTTACATGGCCAGAGGGATCTCATCGTTTTGTCTCTCCTTGTCTTAGGGTTGGTTTTCGGCGCAAAACTGTGGACCAGGATAAGCCTTTCCGGAATAAAATCTCATTCAGCTGTTGACAAAAGGAAGGTCTTTCCTGATGAAACGCTCATTCTAAGAATAGACGCAGAAAATGAAAAATTCCTTCCAGTCTGGCTCCAGATGCAAGTCCCTATCAGCGGTCCCATCTATCCTTCCTCTGGCGAAAAGACATTAATAAAGGAAGATAGCCTCTGGTGGTACCAAAGGACATATTTCGAGTGGGAGTTAACGGCCCGGCGGAGGGGGGTTCATCACATAGGGCCACCCCATATCTTGGCAGGTGACTTTTTCGCTTTCTTCTCCAGGGAGAAGAAGGAGCAAGAGCTTCACCAGATCATTGTCTATCCAAGAATTGTCCCGCTGAAATCCTTTCCTTTGCCCAGGCGGGATTTCTTTGGTGTTCCCGGTGCTAAGAGTCCAGTGCAAGACCCAATCTACATCCTCGGGACCAGAGATTATCAACCTGGGCAGCCAGCCAAATATATCCACTGGAAAGCGAGCGCACGCCACCATCGATTGCAGGAGAAGATTTTTGAGCCCACGGAACAGGAAAAAGTTCTGCTCGTTGTTGATGTAAATCAATTCGCTAGTCTTAAGGCGGAGGAAGAATTCGAAAACACCCTTGAGGTAGTGGCATCTCTGGCTGTGCGAATGGACAAATGGGGTTACGCTTTAGGATTGGTGACGAACGGTGCCTTGGTTGGAGGAGGTCCAGCCATTGTTCCTATTGCAAGAAATCGTCAACAGTTGCCTGCCATTCTGGAGGTTCTGGCAAGGCTTCAAATGGAATCCAAGGGGGATCTCATTGACACGCTGCGCCGTGGGTTAGAGGTCCATTGGGGCATGAGCTGCGTTCACTTTTCGTACGAAGAGGATGGGACCCACGCCGCTGCAGAGCAATACTTTAAGCACCGCAAAACACCTGTGATGTTCTTTGTGTGCCAGCCTCGGTTTACCTCGAGAAAGGATCGCTCCAAGGTTTGGCATAGGATTCATTCCGTCGATGATATCCGTATTAAGGAAAGTGGGAGGGCATGAAAACGGGAAAAGGGGCTCTTTTATTCTTTGTCATTGCGGGTATGGAACTGAGCTGGCTTTACGCTTGGGCTGCCTTTCTCACCACTTCAATTCTCAATTGGTCCTTTCCTTTTCCGGAGGCGATCGCTACCTTTGCATTGGCGGCAGCGATCACTCTTCTTTCCCAGGGAAGGGGATGGCGGATTATTTATATAGGAGGCATTCAGGTATTCGGTTTTATACTTGCCGCCTTAAGGGTGGTTTATGTCTTTCACCCTTGGTCACACTCCATTTTAAGCCAGGTCTGGCTCATAGAATTCTTCAACACACCGAGAGGCCCTTTGGAATGGCTTCACCTTATTCTCGTCCTCTTCTTGACCTTTATGTTTTGGGTTGGAGGCGTGACCTTTGCCAGGAGGCCAACGGCTTACTCCACCCTTTGTGCCCGTTTCGATCTGGGTATGGCAGCCTTCGCTCTTCTTTTTCTTACGAAATTTCTCGTGCTTTACAAGGGAGGGATCACGATAGAGGATCCTTTATCGCAACTTTTGTTCTTTCCGTTTTTCCTATTCAGTCTTTTGGGTATCGGCTTAGTCCGGAGTCGAACGACATCTCCAAGGGAATTTCTTCCCGGCTATCAAGCTCTTGGGGTGATCCTGAGTTTTACTGTGGTTGTTGTTCTGTTTGGCACAGGTCTGGTTTTGTTTTTCTTGCCTTACTTAACCTCGGCTGCCGAGACGGGGTACGCCATACTCAAAACCGCAGCCAGGCCATTAGGGCCTGTTTTAGTCAGTATTTTACGTTTCATACTCATGCGTGGGGCCGTCCGGCCAGAACCTTCCTCCGGTCAAACCGAGGGAGGCGCCGGAGAATTAATCACTCCGGCTGAAAGTAGCTGGTGGATGGAGGTTTTGGAAAAACTCTTGGCCTGGGTGCTCGGTGGCATAGTGGGACTCACCGTTCTCATTATTTCTTGTGCGGCACTATTGTTCTTATTCCGATGGCTTCTTTCAAGAGCCCCTGTCAGCCAGAGAAGACAAACCACGTGGTACCTGATTTCGTTGTGGCTGGAAAGATTACGAATACTTCTGGTTTTCTGCTGGACATGGATAATCCGCAGAGGCAAGGGTTACAACCGCGCAGCCCAACACTATACGGCCCTTCGAATTTGGGGACGCCACAGTGGCCTCCCCCATTTTCTAACCGAAACCCCTATAGAGTACGGCTTACGCCTAACGAATCGATTCCCTTCTCTGAAAAAAGAGATCGAGTCGATCATCGAAGCATTCAATCAGGAGGTCTATGCAGAAACGACTCTTGGTGAAAAGCAATTATCCCGAGTTCGGTTTGCATTGCGCAGAATGCGAAGCCCGCTCCATTGGCCATCGCGGTTCAAGAACTGGTTTCTTCGGCCCCACCTTTCCGAAACCATATAATACCGCTATTGATTGCTCGATAGAGTTGAACACCGTGGTTCTTTGAGCGGCGGGAGTTGAAACGATACGGTATGATACCTGCGTCAGAAAAGCCTAAAGGATTTCTCAGGAACACAAAGCCAACAAGGAATTGTAGGTTCTATTGCTGGACCAATTTCTCAATTTTCCGTTCGAATTGACGGATCTGTCTCTGAATGGCCTGACCTCGAGGACTGTTCATCCCGACCCGTGCCATCTGCTCTTCCAGAATATCCAGTCTCCTCCTATAGCTTTCGATAGCGGCAGCTCTGCGCTCCTCTGGAGTTTTTGGTCGAGCAAATGGCCGGAAAGCCTGCCTGGCTCTACTGCGTTGCTTCGAAAGGACAAACACACCTGCCGGGACCTCCCCTCGCTTTTTTTCAGGAGAGGGGGAGTAGATCAATGCATAGTTCATACCCCTAAGGATTCGACGCAGACCCTGTTGGAGCGGCAAATCATTGAAATCAGTAGTAATTGCCTTCTCAAAATCTTTCAGATACCAAACCGATATACCCGTCTCTTCTGCCACGGCCGTCAGTACATGTTTGAGGTTCACATTCTCCACGGACAAGGTCAAGAGGCCTCGATTGTACTCTACATGTAATTCCCGCCCTTGGTCTTGTCCGAGAACCGGGGAAGGGGAAAGCAGGAACATAATGCCAATAAGGAGTACATCCCGCCCTGCCATGACCTACCCTCTTTCAGAGCCCCATTTGAATTGTAGAAACTCATTGAGCATTCGGATGTCAGCATATATTTTGCCGAACACGGTGGATTCTCACATTTTATATTTGAAAAAATCCGGGTTTAAATTCTGAAGCCATGTCTTATAGGGATCCTCATCTCCTGATTTCATTTTGATTACATGTCCCACCGATAGAAGCCTTTCTGACACATAAATCGGAACCCTCTGGCAAATCGCAAGGGCGATAGCATCGCTTGGCCGACAATCCAATTCAATTTCCCTCCCTTGAGCTTTGATGTGGATAACGGCGGAGTAAACCCCTTGTTTGCGACCCTTAATCGCCACTCGATTTAGCCGTGCGCCCCCTGTTGTGAAGATTTGCTCGATCACCGCTCACCTTCGCCTTTTACGGTCAAAGCCCACCGTGTGCCGCTTTCCGATTCCTTGATGGGTTCCACGAACCCTTGGTACTTGAGAGACTTCAACCGTTCCAAAATATCCTCCTGGGTCATATGCTCAACCGATTTATCCGATTCGCCAAGCTCATACCAGAGCTGCAGCAAGTCGAGATCTTCATACAGGGAGAGGACCCGTAATATGGTTCGATCGATGGGATCTAAAGGGTTACGTCCCTCCATGGATGCACCTCCCTCTATGGGATCTATCCGGGTTCAGGAGCTATCCGCATCCCTTTCGAGCTCCAGAAAGAGATTTCCCGAC
>Ga0209636_10003142_pt1 | contig 16848 bp, 13 predicted proteins | sample DeeMarSWOR152_54_FD_187464 | JGI IMG/M metagenome (GOLD analysis project Ga0209636, IMG submission 187464) | Marine sediment microbial communities from White Oak River estuary, North Carolina - WOR-1-52-54 (SPAdes) (version 2) | ecosystem: Environmental > Aquatic > Marine > Intertidal zone >...
AATAGAGAAACTACGCAAAATGGGAGCCAAAAAAGTGTACCTATTCATAACCTTCCCGCGAATAATTGGACCATGCTTCTACGGAATAGACATGGCAACATACGGCCAACTAATAGGCTCAAAGCACAGCGCAGAAGAAATAACAGACATCATAGGCGCCGACGCCGTATGCTACCAGTCAATAGAAGGATTCATAAAAGCAACAAGCTTCAGACAAGACCAACTATGCCTAGCATGTTTGACAGGAAAGTACCCAACGCCACTCGCTCAAAAAATAGCGGATGAAATGAAGAAAAGATTCATGAAAGGCCACGAGGAAACAGGAAGACTTTATGAGATAGCAGAAGCCGTCGAAAAAGCCTAGTAAGAAAATAAATTAGGCTTCCATGTTTATTCTTGTTTGACGGGTTGACTATGGAGAAAATAGGCATACTGGTTGTTTCTTATGGTGCAAGAGCTGCAGCAATGGTTGACACTTTCAAACGAAGCACAAACTACGATGTAGAACTTTACATTGCTGATAAACAGCGAAACCCCTTCAACATGAAAAGAGCAGTTAAGCATGTGGTTATCCCAGACTTAAACGTAGGCGAAATAAGCAAATTTGCAGAAGCGAACAAAGACAAAATAAACTTCGTCATTGTTGGCCCGGAAAAACCCATAATAAACGGCGTACGCGACCTTGTAGAAAAGCGAACAAGTATACCAGTGATCTGTCCAACAAAGGAATACGCCATAGAAGCGAGCAAAGTCGCCCAGCGACGGTTATTTCAAGAAGTCGTGCCAGAAGTAAATCCTCGTTTCAAGATTTTCAATCCAAAAGACTACAGAAGCCGAGAACAAGTAAAAAAAACTGTTTACACGTGGCTTGACGAACTCGAAAACAAAGCTGTTGTTAAACCGGATAAGCCAGCGGCCGGAAAGGGCGTAGGCGTATGGGGCGACCACTTCACAACCCGCGAACAACTCTTCGAACATTTCCTAGCAAACTTCCAACATGGCCCAGTCATAATCGAAGAGAAAGTTGAAGGAGAAGAATCCAGCTTTCAAGCCTTTTGCGACGGTAAGCATTTGGTGAGCCTGCCAGAAACGAGAGATTACAAAAGAGCCTTCGACGGCGACAAGGGACCAAACACTGGAGGTATGGGTTCATACAAAGACACTGGTGACGTATTGCCGTTCATGTCAGATGCTGACAGAGCTAAGGAAATAGAAATCGTCAGAAAAATCTTTGAAAAGCTGAAAGCTGCAGACAACAAGGCCCTAAGAGGAATACCCTTCTATGTTGCCTTTATCCACACAGGCAAAGAACTCAAAATCCTCGAAAACAACAGCCGCCCAGGAGACCCCGAAATACAGAACATATTGCCAATCTTGAAGGATGATTTTGTTGACGTCTGCTTCAAAATTCTAGAAGAAAACCTGACACGCATCGAACTTGAAAAGGCGGCAACAGTCTCAACCTACAAGGTTCCACCAAACTATGGCGGATACTCGAGCGATTTTCCAAACCTTGTGAACAAAGAAGAAATAGGCAAGCCAGTCGACCTATCAGAGGCTTACGAGCTGGCTAGAAAATATGGTGAAAGAATGCGGGTTTATCCAGCTTCGATGGAAGTGCGGAACAGTGAAACTTACGCTCTTAAATCCAGAGCTGTGTGCGTGATAGGCATCGGTGAAAACATCGAAGCAGCCAGACAAATCTCTCTGGAAGGCATGAAAGCAATAAAGGGCGGTGCACTGTGGCATAGAACGGACATAGCCTCCAAACAACACATTGAAAAAAGCGTGAGGCGCATGGAAGAGTTGAGGCGGCGCAAACAGTGAAAAAAGCTTTCATATCGGACTGTGAAGGACCAATCTCCAAAAACGATAATGCCTTCGAAATAACGTCCCAATTCGTCCAGAACGGAGACAAACTCTTTACGGTCATAAGCAGATATGATGACCTGCTTGCAGACATACTAAAAAAGCCAAGCTACAAAGCTGGCTACACCTTAAAACTCATCTTACCATTCCTAAACGCTTGCGGGATCACTGATCAAAAAATGAGAGAGTTCTCAGCTCAAACACTCACTCTCATTCCAAACGCAAGAGATACACTGCGATACGTCAGAGAAATAGCCCACGCCTTTATCGTCAGCACAAGCTACGAACACTACATAAAAGCCCTATGTCACGCTCTGAATTTTCCATACGAAAACACCTACTGCACAAGGGTCAACATAGACAAGTACGACATGACAGAAGAAGAGAAAAAAAGACTGAAAAAGCTTGCAAAGGAAATTTCACGAATGCCCATAATAGAAATTCCATCTGGTGCAAAATCTCTAAACGACTTTCCAGAAGAATACCGTAAAGCAAAGCAGCGGCTCGACGAGATTTTCTGGAAGGAAATAGCCAACATGGAATCCGGGAAGATTTTCCACGAGGTCAATCCTCTGGGCAGTGGGGAGAAGGCTAATGCCGTTAAGCATGCGGCTGAGAGAGCCGGCGTCGATTTGTCCAATATCATGTATGTTGGCGATAGCATAACAGATGTGGAAGCCTTTAAGCTTGTGAAGGAAAATGATGGTTTAGCAGTTTCGTTTAACGGTAACCAGTACGCTGTAGAAGGTGCTGAAATAGCCGTCCTATCCGAGAACAGCGTGGTAATAGCAGTAATCGCAGATGTTTTCTGCAGGTTTGGAAAACTGGAAACCTTAGATTTGGTGGAAAACTGGAACCGTGAAGCTTTAAGGAGAAGTCCAGTTACCCCAACTTTGCTTAGCCGTCTCTTCCAGATATATCGAAAGAAATTGCCTAAAGCTAAAATAGTGACCAGCGAAAATATGGAAATTCTGTCGAGAGAAAGCCGAGAATTCAGAAAGAAGGTTAGAGGAGAAGCCATAGGGAGACTCGGATAAATGTTCGAGAAAGCCCGTATTGAAGACACGTATGCAGAAGCTTTTGACGGTCTTTACTGCAGGGTCATTGTCACTGCAGATGAAGAAGAAACCTTGAAGAAGGCGGCTGAAGATGCTACGGCGACGCCATCAGGAGTCATAGGCAGGCTTGACAATGGAATTGAAAGATGGCTAGGTGAAAAGGAAACACCCGATAAGCGAAAAGGAGCGATCCTGCAATTTTGGAAAGGTTTAGACAAAGGGAAGCCCTTAGAGGATTTGCTCAGGCGTTTTGAGAAAGAACTTTCTTATAGGATTCGTCAAGACATTCTCGTGAAACCTTTCACCGCGGTCTTTGATGCTTTATCTGCGGAACCTGAAGGAAAAATGGATATGATGGAAAGAGTTGGGCATTGCGGAGACGGATTTGAGTGGGAAGAACAGCTTTATGAACGCAGTGTCATTGTCGTTCCTATTATGGTGCCTGACTTTCTCATAGAGCGGTACATCGGCTATACCCGAGGAATATCTGGCGGGAACTTCTGGTACATGTGCAAAACAAAGAAAGCGATGACTGTTGCTGGAAAAAAGGCGCTAGAAGCCATAAGCCAAGTCGAAGGCGTAATAACACCCTTTGGCGTTTGTTCGGCTGGTTCAAAACCAGAAACACGTTTCCCACATATAGGACCAACGACAAACCATCCATACTGTCCATCTCTAAAACGGAAATTGGGAGAAATGTCCAAGGTGCCTGAAAGCGTGCACTTTATCCCGGAAATTGTGATCAATGGAGTTTCTCTGGAAGCAGTGAAAGAAGCCATGCGAGTTGGCATAGAAGCAGCCTTAAGTGTTGACGAGGTAGCAAAGATTTCGGCTGGGAACTACGCTGGAAAACTGGGTGATTATAAGATTTACTTGCGCGAGCTGTTTCAATGACTCAATTCGATGTTGTTGGATTCGGCGCCCTCAACGTAGATAAATTATTCAAGGTAAGCAAGATTGCGTCGGAAGAAGAAGAGAGTTTCGTCACAGGTTTTGAAGAGGCCTGCGGCGGCTCAGCAGCTAACACTATAGTAGGTTTGGCAAGACTTGGCTGCAAAGTAGGTTTTATCGGGAAAGTCGCAGGTGACAGAGAGGGTAAAATGCTTTTTGAGGATTTTCGCAGAGAAGAGGTCGACACAAAAGGCATAATCATGGCGAAATATGGCAGAAGCGGAACAGCCATGGGCTTTGTAGACCGTAAAGGTGAACGAGCATTATATGTTGACCCAGGGGTAAATGACACAATAGAATTTAAAGAAATACACAAAGAATACATCTTCAAAACTAAATTTCTGCACTTAACCTCCTTCATTGGGGAAAAATCCCTTCAAGCTCAGAAAAAACTCATCGAAACGCTTCCCGAAAATGTCAAAATAAGCCTCGACCCTGGAGAACTATACGCAAGAAGAGGAGCCATGCTGGAGCCAATAATAAAAAAGACTTTTGTTTTGATGCCGCACACGAAGGAACTTGAGTTGTTAACAGGCAAAGCCCACTACAAGAAAGGCGCAGAGATTCTGTGCAGAAGGGACGTGAAAGTAGTTGCTGTTAAACTGGGCAGCAAAGGTTGCTACGTAACAGATGGAAAAGACAGTCATTCAATAGAGGCATTTAAAGTGAAGGTTGTTGACACGACAGGTGCTGGGGACGCGTTCTGTGCTGGATTTCTCTACGGCTTAATACTTGGCAAAAGCCTTTATGAATGTGGAAAACTGGGCAATTTTGTCGCTTCAAGATGCATAATGAAGATAGGTGCTAGGGCTGGGCTTCCAAGACTAGCAGATTTGATGAAAAACAAGTGGGTGTGAGGGTTTTCGTTGAAGAGGCAATACTTACTGAAGAGCGGACAATCAGCCACTCAGCCTTTCTGATCAAGGACGTTCTTTTTAGAACTTATCGTCTAAGTTTCGTGACAAAATAACGCCGGGCTATGTTATTTACGAACTTAGTAAGTTTCGTAACAGCTGATTATCACCAATCGCAGCAGACCGGTAGAGTTGTCTTCTATAGAACCGTACCGAAAATTATTAGTGTAATGACCAGCATATAATAATTGGTAGGTTTACAGGTATAAGGGCGTAATTATGAGCGTCAAAAGGATTGCTCTTCTTTTCGTTCTCTACACGTTTGCCTTAGCCTCTTGCGTTGTCTTGGTTAGGGTGACGTTTGCTGTTGATTCAGGCGTTATCAGGGTGCCGCAAGATTATCCAACAATTCAAGAAGCCGTAGATGCAGCAAATCCTGGTGAGACTATCCTGGTTAGTGCCGGAACCTACAATGAATACGTGCACGTGAACAAAAGCCTGAATATCATCGGAGAAAGCGCAACCAACACCAGTACTTACGCCTTTGAAGTGCATGCCAACCACGTGACAATAAGTGGTTTCAAAATAACTACTGTATACCCTGGATATGGTGTCTATCTGTTCAATTCTCACTGGTGTAACATAAGCTACAACATTGTGCGTGACGGCTTGACCTCGATCGTACTTTACAACTCGTCGAACAATTTAATCGGCCACAATGACATCTTTGATTATAGCTCGAACGGGTGGGGAATATGCCTATTATTCAATTCAGACAACAACACTATACGGGGAAACGAAATGACGACACCGTTTGGAGGCTTTGGTATTGGTGTACATTTCTGCTTCAACAACAAGGTGGAGCACAACAGGTTGAAAACCCCTGGGGGGTATGGAATCCTGATTGACCAGGGCAGTGACAATGTAGTCGACAGCAACATTGCTGAAAGCAATGAATATGGGATCGTTCTCTGGTATGGAAGGCGTAATCGTGTTTATCACAACAACTTTATCAATAGTCCATGTGATGTGGTTGAGGCTGACGAAAATTTCTGGGACAACGGGGCTGAGGGTAACTATTGGAGTGATTACAACGGTACAGACTTGGATGGCGACGGCATAGGCGACACTTACTTGCCATGGCAAGGCGTCGACTACCATCCATTGATGGTTCCTTGGGGTCCTTTGAAAACGTTCTTTGTTGATGTAAACGGAACAACGCATACCGTCATGATCTTGAGCAACTCAACGATCGCGAGTTTTGATTTTAACCAGTCATTGAAGCATGTGAGCTTCAACTCTACCGGTCCACCAGGCGAGGTAGGATTTTGCAACGTCACCATTCCGAAAGCCTTGTTATATGGACACCTTCTGGTTTCGGTTGACGACAGATTGACAGACTTCTCGCTGTCTGAAAATGAAACCCACAGCTGTCTGTATTTCACCTACACTTATAGCACGCGCAACATAAGAATCGTCGAGTACGCACCGATTCCAGGTGACATAAACTATGATGGAAGAGTTGACCTCTACGACATCGTCGTAGTAGCAACAGCCTACGGTGCTAGACCTGGCGATGCAGAATGGAACCCAGACGCGGACATTGCCCCGCCCTGGGGAAAAATCGACCTGTACGACGCAGTCACAATACTCTACCATTACGGAAAAACCTATCAGAGTTGAGATAGATAAAGAACAAAATTCTCTTAGCACTTCTCCTTCTGGCTTCGTTGAGCACAGGAAACCTGAGCATCACAAAAGTTCGGGCTGAGCCAAATGAAATACATTACTGGGGATTAATAATACAAGCATGGACTCATCCGGCCGATCATGCATTCGAAGGTGACGCCCAGTATATGTATCATCTCATGAGTGACCACTACGGGTTCGATGGAATCTGCTACTTGGCTACAAATCCCTATACAAACATTACCTTACCGGGAGTGACAAATGAGACTACTAAAGAAAATATCAATTGGGCGATTACGGAATGGTTGCCACAAAATTCTGGGCCGAACGACGTAGTTTTCATCTTTTGGGCAACTCACGGGTTTGGGTATACAAGAGGTGAGAATTACACCGGTCAGGAAACATACAAAAGCTGGTTGAAGTATCAACTCGATACAGACGGCGATGATGAAGGCGATGAGATCAGAGAAATCACACTTGGATTTGACATCAACGAAGACAACGATACAGACGATTGGGTTGGAATTGACGAAACCTTTCTTGTTGAACAGACTGGAATTCTTAGGTATCAAAATTACACTGATGACGAGCTTAGACTAAACCTTAGCACAGTCAATTATGACAAACTAATCTTCGTTTCAACGTCGTGCTTCAGCGGAGGATTAATTGATGACCTGAGTGCTCCCAATCGAATCATAATAACAACTACCAATGAAACGTCGAAGGGTGGTGGAATTGGAACAAATTATATGCATCCTTGGGTCAGCCATCTCATGGACGCCTTACATGGAGAAGATGTATATTGGAACCCGACCACGAGACAGCTTATTCATAACGGGACAATTGATGATGCTGACTCTAATGAGGATGGGCAAGTTTCGTTAAAAGAAGCATGGGACTATGCTTGGGATCATGATGAAAATCGACCAGAGGAAACACCATGGCTCGACGATAATAACAATAGCCTTCCAACCTACGTTTACGAAAGCGATGTCAATGACACAACAGATGGAAACTTGGCTAATGTGACATGTATCCCTTATCGTCTGAAAGTGAGAACGTGCAAGACCTCTGGCTCTGAGATTTCGGGCAAGGTGAATGTTTGGATAGATGGAAACTTGGAGGGGATAGCTCCAGTTGAAAAGATGTTGTCCCCTCAATATGAACAGTATCACAACGTCACGGTTGAGCCCACCACCATCATTTTGGATGGTTACGAATATCGTTTCTCATCTTGGGAAGATGGCTCAAACGCGAACTCAAGAAACGTATCAATCGACCATTCCAGCAGAACAATCACAGCATACTATCACATTCAAGGGGGAGGAGGCTGTCCTTTCGTTTCCTCATGGAACGGTACAGGTTTTGTGATCGACAACAATCTGTTGCCTAATTCCGCTAAGAGCGGCGGAACCGAGGTCGAAGACTACTACAAGCTTGAGCAGAGTCTTGTTCCAGTAGGCGAGTGGAACGATCAGTCTATATATCCCCTTTTAATCAGCGAGTTTCAGCAGGAACACTCCTACCTTGACCAAGCCAAACTCATAACAGCAGACCACAACTCTAACATTAACGTAGCAGTGAGTCCATCTGGGGAAATACTCACATACCAGAATCCCAATGCTCCCTTGTCGGCTGTCGACGATCAAGGCTACGACTGGATTGAAACAATACATGAGATAGATGAATTTTACTATGAAGGTTACGACGGCAGCTGCCTTCTGCTAAACTTTGGTGTAGTGGAGGCTGAAAACGCCAAGTTAATAGTGAGGGCTGACAGGCCGCCTGTGAAAACATCAATTTACATTCAAGTATTGAATTCAACTGATAACTGGGTAGACGTGGTTTCATTCATTCCTCGCACGTACTGGGCAACCGAAATCGTAGACCTGTCGAGCTACCTGTCCTCTACCGGAGAATTTAAAGTTCGCCTCTACTTCACCGACAGCCATAAAGTTGACTTCGTAGGCTTAGACACAACAGCACAAGAAGAAATAGACATTGAAGAAGCCTTGCTACTTCTAGCCTATCACTCAGACGACGGAGTCGTGACCACCAAACTCCGAACCGACGACGACGTCTACGCAGAACTCGTACCCGAACAACAAATAACACTGCTATTTGCCGCAACTACGCAAAATGCAGAACAGAGGACATTCATAATCTACGTGAAAGGATACTACATAACATTAGACAACTGAGAGATATATCAAAGGTTCCCCGCAGTACTCTTGCGAGTTTTCTGTCGTCAACGCTTAGATCTTTATCTTCTCAATGATCTATATATTCAGGGAATTCTTAACCTAACCTTTCTTTTCCAGATAGGCAGCCAAACTTCCGAAGATTAGTCTTCCATCACCGTTTCGTGACATCTGCTCTTTTGCAGTCCAGTCTGGTTGCTGCCACCGATAAAAGGCTCGTTCAGGATGCGGCATCAAACCAAAAATCGTTCCGTCCGGGTTGCATATGCCTCCTATGTCGTGGAAAGAACCGTTCGGATTCGTCGGGAATTCGCCCTCAGCATATTCGCCATTTTTGTCGCAGTATCTGAAGATCAACTGATCGTTCTCATAAAGCCTTTCCAAACACTGCTTCTCCTCTTCTTTGGCGAACATGAATCTGCCCTCTGAATGGGCAACTGGCATCCGCAAAACCTTTCCTGTAGGAATCATGCGTGTAAATACACACTTTCCCTTGTTTTCATGTCTGACACAAATCCATCTGCAGTTATAGCCAGGCGGAAAATTAGTGGCTAAGGCTGCCTCTGGATAAGCACTTGTTCCTTTGAATCCAGGAAGTAAACCAGCTTCAACAAGCACTTGGAAACCATTGCAGATGCCAAGGATTGGACGGTTCTCTTCAACGAAGGCTTTCAACTCTTTGCCTAGTTTGGCAAGTATCCACTTCGCCCATATGGCGCCAGCACGCACGTAATCTCCATAAGAGAAGCCTCCTGGAAAAACTAAGGCGCTGTATTCCATAAGACTTCGGCGTTTAACCAGTTCGTTAACATGCACAATTTCAGCCTGAACACCTAACTCTTTAAACGAGCGTTTTGTTTCCGCATCGCAGTTTGTTCCGCCTACGCGTAAAACGCAAACTTCTATGTCTTCACGTTTCAAGGCTTAAATCCCTCTACTCAGAGGTCGCTTCCAACTTGCCAACAAGTCACCGATCGACGAATCAACAATGACTTCACCATCTAATCCTTGAACGCATAAACGTGGAGTTTTCGTTACCCTGCCTATCTTAGCACAAACTGTTCCTTTCATCAGAGCCTCAAAGTCTTCTCTGTTCCTTTCCGAAACATCCACCAAAAAGCGGCTGTTAGATTCAGAGAAAAGAATGAAGTCGTCGCGATTCATGTTTTGCCGCGGAACGCTTCGCGAATCCAATTCCATTCCGTATCCGCCAGCAAAGGTCATCTCTGCAGCAGTCACAGCTAGGCCCCCTTCAGACAAATCGTGGCAAGCCTTAACCAATCCTGAATCAATCGCTTCAGTGATGGCTGCGAAAGCTTTCTTTGGATGGTTAGGTTGCACTTTAGGCACGGTTTTTCCGAGAAATCCCTTCATTTTATAATATTCCGAGCCTCCTAGTTCCCTATATGTTTGTCCGACGATGTAGATCAGGTTGTTTGGAGCCTTAACATCAATGGACACTGCCTTGCGTACGTCTGGAATCATGCCTAAGGCCGTGATCATAAGTGTGGGCGTAATAGGGCCAAGCGGGGACTCGTTGTACAAGCTGTCTTTGCCCGAGATGAAAGGCGTTCTGAAGGCTATTGCGAAATCGTAGCAAGCTTCACAAGCCCTTACTAGACTGCCTAGCCTTTCCGGTTTTTCCGGGTTCCCCCACGTGAAGTTGTCAAGTAAAGCTATCCTTCTGCCGCCGACCGCCACATTGTTCCTTATGGCTTCGTCTATTGCTGAGGCAGCCATCCAATAAGCATCAATCTTGCCGTAGTTCGGGTTCATTCCACAAGAGATTGCTACACCCTTCCATGAACCGTCCAAAGGCTTTATTACAGCCGCATCGTTCGGACCACCATACTCGCCATGTAACGGCTTAAGCACAGTGTTTCCTTTAACCTCATGATCATACGTGCGTATCACACTTTCCTTACTTGCAATATTAGGTGAAGACAAAAGACGCATGAGTACCTCAGTCAGGTTTTCTGGCTCCGGAAATTCTGGTTCCGCAAAGTCCACTGGCTTGTACTCTGCAGTTCTCACCGTTCTTGGCGGTTCAAAAAGGAACGGAATGTCCAATTCTGCAACTTTTTCGCCCTTATAATAGATCCTTAAGACCTTGTCGTCAGTGTATTTTCCGACAGCTGTTGCTTCAACATCTTCTTTCTTGAAAATTCCGAGAACATGATCTAGGTTTTCTGGAGGTACAGCCAAAAGCATTCTTTCTTGGGATTCGGAGATGTAAATTTCCCAAGGAGCCAAACTAGGATACTTCAGAGGTATCTTTTCGAGCTTAACGATAGCGCCGCAGCCAAACCTTTTTGCCGTTTCACCTAAAGCCGAGGATAAGCCTCCTCCTCCCAGGTCTGTTATTGCCGATGCAAGCTCTAAATCCCGAATCTCAATTATCGCCCTCTTCAGCTTTTCCTCTTCAATTGGGTTCGCGATCTGCACAGCTGGCCTGGAAACTTCCTCCGACTTTTCCGTTAAGACCGTTGACGCGAATGTTACGCCGTGGATGCCATCTCTGCCTGTTTTACCGCCGGCCAACACTATGACATCGCCTGATTTAGCCTCTCTCTTAAACTTCTTCAATGGAAGTAGCCCTATGCATCCACAGTAGACAACAACGTTTCCAACGTAGCTTTCATCGAAATATATCGCCCCGTTCACCGTTGGAATTCCCATGTTATTGCCATAGCTTCCGATACCTGCCACGACGCCCGTGTAAACATATTTCGGATGTTTTATGCCTAACGGAAGCTTTTCATAATCATAATCTAGCGGACCGAAGCCTAAAACATCTGTACATGCGATCGGATCTGCCCAGACACCCAAAACATCGCGTATTACACCGCCTACGCCCGTGGCTGCTCCACCGAAAGGCTCTATCGCTGATGGATGATTGTGCGTCTCCACTTTGATGGCTATTCCATAATCTTTGTCAAAATGGACTATGCCTGCATTGTCTTCAAAAACGGAGAAACACCAGCTTTGGTTGACTTCTTTTGTAGCCTTTGAAATGTATGTTCTGAAGAGGCCATCAATTTCGGTTCCATCGGATTTTATCTTGCTTTTAAAAGTCTTGTGAAAACAATGTTCAGACCACGTTTGCCCAATGGTTTGGAGTTCAATGTCAGTCGGATTACGTTTACGCCTACTAAAATACTCTTGAACAGCCTTCATCTCCTGCAAGTTCAGGCATACACCTGTCTCTCGGCTAATTTCTAGAAGCTGCTGATCGTTAGCCTCATGTATGTTTACTTCAAAAAGCGGGAAGGGTTTTTCTCGGTGAATGTACAGGCTCATGGCGCTATTTCTTCCTCAATCACAATAGAGTAGTTATCCTTTGTTGGATTCGCCAGAAGACTCTTGCACATTTCTTCAGCTTTTGTTTTAGCTTCTTTTCGAGATTCCGCGTTGAGAACCCCAGTGTAGACTTTGCCAACATTCACAGTTTCGATTTTATAGCCAAGTTCCTTCAATAAGCGTGCTGTGGTCTCACCTTCTGGGTCGCTGTGTCCTGCCTTTAAGCTGACCTCAATTTTCAGCCGATATCTCATAGCATAAATCTGAGTTCGAAGGAATTTAAGCGCTTTCATCAGGAATGAGACAAAAAATTACTTCAGAACTATCATTCTGCTTTCATAATGAATTCTGATCTCTTCAGAACTAGTTACGCGTCCTATTTCTTCTGCTGGTGTTCCAGTCTTCTCTAGAACATCTACTGCCTTGTCTTTATCTGCTTTATCCACTATTATTGCGAATCCCCATCCCATGTTAAAGGTTTTAAACATCTCTTCATCTGTTATTGTGCCACCTAGTTCAGAAGCTGTTTTCTGAATTAACTCAAAAATCGGTTGCGGTTTAAAATTATTGAATTCGAAGCCTATGCCTTGAGAGAATTCCATTAGACGGTCGAATTTCAAGTATCCGTCTCCAGTTATGTGTACTGCCGCTTTCACGTTAAGCTCTTCCGCAACTCTAAGTAGAGACTTAACATATATTTTGGTCGGTTCCAGAACTTCATACACTATTTCCCTGTCTAATCCATTTGGAACATCGAAAGAGTCGTATCTTCCACCCCACCGTTTAAACAGAATTTTCCTAGCTAACGAAACGCCATTACTGTGAATTCCAGAACTTCTCAAACCTATGATCACGTCGCCAGCTTTTATGTTTCTTCCAAATATTATGCGGTCTTTTGAAACTTCTCCAGCGGCGGCGACAACCATGTCAAAGCCTTTTCCTTCCAAGCCTCTTATCAGTTCAGCCACGTCACCTATTTCCCCACCTGAAACAATGCATCCAGCTTCTGTTGCACCTTTCACTATGCCTCTCATCCATTCGCTAACCAAGTTTGGGTCTGAAACATGTGCATGAATATTGTCAGCAACTGCTAAGGGTCTTGCTCCAGAACGTATAACGTCGTTGACAGCCACAGCAATGCCGTCGATTCCAATGGTGTCGTATTTTTCGGCTAATTGGGCGACAAGAACTTTGGTTCCAACGCCTTCAATAACTAGGTCTAAGTAATAGTCTTTTCTGAAAGGGAAGATTTTCCCATACGGAAGTTGAACGACTTCACCATAGCGGCTGAATTTGTAGGTTTCCTCTAATATCCTCAGCGACCTTTTAGATTCAGCCCTTAACTCTCTGTTAACCCCAGCACCGGCATAAGTAAACTTTCTAGGCAACACCTTTCCTCTCAACTAAACATTACATGGTTATTTAGATAAAGTGCGTGTGTATTTTTAGAGATTACGGAAATGTCACTCTTGTTCCGAACTAGCAGGCACGTACAGCTTAACGTAAATCAACTTCTTCTATGCTGGCTAGCTCTTTTCCTTTCTTGTATGCCTCTATGTTTACGTTTGCGATTCTTTCTTGAAAAGTATTATCTATCGCCTTTTCCACAGACTCTTCATTAACTATTCCTGTTATTTTGATTAAGGCGCCAAGCATTATCATGTTTGCGTAGAGTTTTTCTCCGAGTGCTTTCTTTGATATTTCGGTGGCTGGGATTTCGAAGACTTTTGCTGTAGTTTTTGGCACGCCCATTACGATGGTGCTGTCAATCAGAAGTAAGCCGCCTTCCTTCAGATCTTTCACGTTTTTCTCAACTGCCTCTTGGCTCATTACTACCAGTACGTCGCACTTTCTAACAATCGGAAAACCGATTTTGCCATCTGATATTATGACCTCGCTTTTGGCTGCGCTTCCTCTGGCTTCTGCTCCATAACTCTGTGTTTGCACGGCATTTTTTCCAGAATATACAGCGGCTTTGCCTAGGATTTGTCCAGCTAAAACTACACCTTGTCCGCCTAATCCACTTATCCTTATCTCCATTTTATCTTTCATCTGTCTGTGCCTCCTTTATCATCGCATAAATGTTTTCAACGATTGTCGGACGCCTTCTCTCTACGAATTTCCCGACAACTATTCTTTCTTCAAGTTCTGTTTTGCTCATTGTTTCTGCTTGCTGAATTGGAGTGGCGTTTTCTTTGAACCATTTCAGCATTTCTGAGACATTCTTAAATCCGGCTCTTCTCCCGTAGGCTGTTGGACATTGACTTACTACTTCGATGAATCTGAAGCCTTTCATTTTTATCGCTTTTTTAATTGATTCTCTAAGCTCTTTCGGGTGAGCTGTTGTCCAACGCGCAGAATAGCATGCACCTGCCGTAGCAGCCAGTCTTGCGGCATCCAATGGTTGCTCAAAGCTTCCGTAAGGTGTTGTCGTTGTTTTCATATTGAATGGAGTTGTGGGCGCAACCTGCCCTCCCGTCATTCCATAAACCATGTTATTGACCATTATGACGAGGGCGTCTAAGTTTCTTCTTGCTGCATGTATGAAGTGGCTTAAACCTATTCCAACGATGTCTCCATCCCCGCCGAAAATGACAACATCCCGGTCTAGATGGAAAAGTTTTATGCCAGTTGCGACCGGTATGCTTCTCCCATGAGGGGTGTGTATTGAATCCGCTTTGAAATATGGTGAACAGATCCATGAGGAACAGCCAATCCCACTGCAAAAGACGAATTTGCTCAAGTCTTCATAGCCTAATTCGTGGACAGCCCTCAAAAAAGCATCCATCACTGTAAATATTCCGCAGCCCGGGCAGAATGGCAACCTCAAATCTCTCAGGTGATTTTGGATAGAGAAGGTTTCAGTCATTTTCCTCTGCCTCTTGCAGAATTTTCGCCAGCAATTCTTCTGGTGTGATCAGTTCTCCTCCGCCGATTTTGTTTAGAGGAATGACTTTTGCCAATCCTTTTGCTGTTCTTTCTACTTCGTAGTAGATTTGTCGCAGATTCAACTCTGGAACAATTATCTTGTCAGCTTTTTCAGCCAGCTTTCCAACTATTTTTTCTGGAAATGGCCAGATAGTTTTCAATCTGATGTAACCGGTTTTAATGCCCTCTGCCTCAGCTTTTTCAACTGCTTCGTAAACTGCGCGGGATGTGCAGCCGTAGGAAACTATGCCGATTCGGCAGTCTTCAGCGTTGTAGCTTTCAACATCGGAAATCTCTTCCGTGTGATTTCTTATTTTGTTGTTAAGCCTCTCTACGAGTTTTCTATGAACATTTGAGTCTGCTGTGAATCTTATGCCGTATTCGTCATGTGTTGAACCTGTCACAGCAATGTTAAATCCTTGGCCAACAGTAGGCATGGGCGGGATCTCTTCCGAGCCGAAAAAGGCCGTTTCTTCAGCTCTTGGTTTTTTGCGGTTGGTTGTTTTCACGCTATCTGGTGGTGGTACAGTGATTTGTTCTCTCATGTGTGTGATTGTTTCGTCTGAGAGAAGTATAACTGGGGTGCGATATTTTTCAGCCAAGTTGAATGCTCTTACTGTTAGTGTGAACATTTCCTGAACGGAATTTGGCGATAGGACTATGGCTGAGTAGTCTCCGTGGGTTCCCCAGCGGGACTGCATCACGTCGCCTTGTGCACATTTGGTGGCTTGTCCAGTGCTTGGTCCGGCCCTTTGTACATCAACTATTACGCATGGAGTTTCTGTCATGAAAGCATATCCTATGAATTCTTGCATTAGGCTGAATCCTGGTCCGGAAGTTGCTGTCATAGCTTTGGCTCCAGCCCAGCTTGCGCCTATGATCGCGCCTATAGAAGCCATTTCATCCTCCATTTGAATGGCTATTCCGCCGATTCTGGGCAGTCGTTTCGACATGTGTTCGGCTATTTCGCTTGCTGGTGTTATTGGATAGCCCGCAAAAAACCTGCAGCCAGCAGTTATGGCTCCTTCAACACATGCTTCGTTTCCTTGCCAGAAATACCTGTTTGGCTCTGGTGATTTCATTTGTCGTGCCCCGTTGTTGTTTAGAAGTGAGTGCGTGCTTCACTGGAATTAATCTTTTGTTGCGAAATCGTTTATTCGGCCTTTAATGCTAAAATGTTAAATGTTTTATGTGACAGTTGCTTATTCATTAGACTGAATTTGGAGGCTAAATAATTGGAAAAAGACATAGTGGATTTTGCTTTAGAATATGCTAGAGGCAAACACATCGAGTATGCAGAGGTTAGAGCACAGAACGAGAAACTTGAGCAGTTAATGTTAAAGAACGGGATCTTAGAAGCATTTCTCTCTTCTGTTAACAGTGGTTTCTGCGTTCGAATATTGGCAGATGGCGGCATCGGCTTTGCTTCAACAAGCAAATGGACAAAAGATGAAGCCAAAGCCATAGTAGACCTTGCATACAAGTTTGCTAAGGCTGCTAAGCGTAAAGACAAGATAGAATTTGCTGAAGAAAAAGCTGTGGAAACCACTTGGGAAGTAGCGCAAAAGAAAAAGATAGAAGACGTAGATTCTGAAACAAAAATCAAACAATTCTTAGATGTTGATAAAGCATTGACTTCTCATACAGTGAATGTTCCAGCAAGAGTGCTTCAATGCATTATGCAATTAACAGAAAAATATCTTGCCAACACCGAAGGTTCGCGTATATCTTCATTTGTTCCAAAAATTGCTGCTTTTTGCTTTGTTACCGTTGCTGAACAAGGGAAAAGTGAACAAGCATTCGAACAGTTTGGTTACAGTGGTGGCTGGGAAGCCTTTGAAGGATGGCGAATGACTGAAAAACTAATTCAGGACGCAAACGTACTGAAAGAAGTGATAACCAAGGCGAAAGCGGTAAAACCGGGCGGTATGGATTTAGTGTGCGGTTCAGAGGTTACAGGCATAGCTGCCCATGAATCTTGTGGCCATCCGATGGAAG
>Ga0209636_10003143_pt1 | contig 16844 bp, 15 predicted proteins | sample DeeMarSWOR152_54_FD_187464 | JGI IMG/M metagenome (GOLD analysis project Ga0209636, IMG submission 187464) | Marine sediment microbial communities from White Oak River estuary, North Carolina - WOR-1-52-54 (SPAdes) (version 2) | ecosystem: Environmental > Aquatic > Marine > Intertidal zone >...
AACCCCTGGTTAAGACCAAATTTCGCATGGAGAGGATAAGCCCCGATAAAAGCTCCGTTGGAGTAGTCGTGATCCTTCAAGTACTCAGCAAGCGTAAGAAATCCTTCTCGCACCACAAAATTTATATTATCATGCACGCCGTGATAAGGAGGCGTTGTTCCGAGAAGAATATTGACATGGGAAGGTAATGTGGTGGAAGTATTGGCAAAGGCTCTGGAGAAAAGGACGCCCCTCTCGGCCAAGCCGTCGATGTTTGGCGTATCGAGATGTTCGCTGCCGTAACAACTCAGCCAGTCCGCTCTAAGCGTATCTATCGTTATGAGAAGGACATTCCATTTTTCTTTTGGAATTGTTCCTCCTAGTGAATATGTATAAGTCGGGCACAGGAAAAAGATGATGAGTAAGAAGCAAAAAATGAGAGATGGAGTAAAGTAGTTTTTGCTTCTTTCTCGTTTTTCTTTTCTTCTCATAAAAATAATTCTTTATTTATTATAATAAGGCACTTCTTGTTTAGGAAGTTTATTTAGAAGTATAACAGTGTTTCATCCTGTCTTTTTAAGCTTTCCAAGATCTTCTTTACCTCTTTAACTTGAGGAGCATTCGGCGCAAGCCGGAGAAAATCCTCGAAGTGCTTAATAGCCTCATCTTTCATTTCTTTTTTGTTATAAAGGTATCCCAAAAGAAAATTGACATAAGCATGATCTTGGCGAAAGCTGTATGCCTGCTTTAATCTTTCTAATGCTTCATCCATCTTATTTTCTTTAATCAATATCTTGGCTTTCTCAAAGTTAATGGCAGCCAGAATTTCTTTGGGCTTTGACTCCTCAGGTCTTAACTCAAGAGCTTTAAGAAGTGCCTTCTCTGCCTCATTGTCTTTTTGTTGCTGGAAGAGGAAAGTTCCCAAGTTCACATAGGCTTCAAAAAAATCTTCTTTTAACTCAACCACCTTCTGAAATGCTTGGACAGCTTCCTCAAGCTTGTTCTCTTTGGATAATTTTACGCCTTTTTTAAAATATGCAATTGCCTCTTCTTCCATCTTTTGTTCTAAAGTCCCTTCTTTTTCTAATATAACCTCTATTTTCTGATTAATATCTGGACGCAGTTTCAATTCACCTGTATAGCTTTTATATCCATTTTTTTTAACCGTTAAAGTGTAGTTTCCTCCAGGTAAGCGGCGGCATGAAAATTCCCCTTTTTTATTGCTCTTAGAATAAAACATTTGACCACTGTCTTTATTCTTTAATTGAACTTCTGCTTTTGGGATCTCTTCTTTATTGATGTTTAGAATTGTGCCCTCTAATTTTATTCTTGCTTTTTCAACCTCTTGAGCAGAAATAGCTCCAGGCATTACTATAATTATTAGAACTAAACAAATAGCCGATAGATGTCTAATTTTATTTGCAAGATACATTTATACTCCTCCCTATTACACTCAAATTTCTTGGATATTCTTCTAAAATCCTATTTCCCGATTCTTCCCTTTTTCAAGTCAGTTTTAAAACAGTATCTTATCATAGGAACAAAAAAAAAATTAGCGATAATGTCTATCTCTTCTGAAATTAAACAGGTAAAATTTCAATTTTTTTGTTTACAGTATAATATGTTAAGATAAGCATATGAAAAATAAGAAAAAATTAGTGCTTGCATTATTAATATCTGTTTTTTTCGTGTCATTTTTAAGCTCTTCAAACGCTCCAAAGAAGAAATCAGAGCCCTGGGAAAAATGGCTGGATGAAGTTCACCTCATCATAACCAAAGCAGAGAAAGCTGTTTTCGACAGTTTGAGAACAGAGGAAGATAGGAAAAGATTTCAAGAACAATTCTGGAAAGCCAGAGATCCTAAGCCTGAAACTCCATATAATGAATATAAAATTGAGTTTTACAGACGCCTAAAGTATGCGGAGACTCAATTAGAAGGTCCTAATTCAGACAGGGGACGGATTTATATTCATCTTGGTGAACCTTTTGAGAAAAGAAATTATTCAGGCTATGAAGACGTAGTCGACTGCGAGTTATGGATTTATCGTGCTGAAGGGAGGCCCGGACTTCCCCCTTTTATGCATTTGTTATTTTACAGGCCTAAAAATTTTGGAAATTACAGACAGTTTCACCCAGGCATTCATAGCGCTCTAGATATAATCTCTCCCGGTTATTTATCGGAGAGGGGCTCAAGACTCAAGGCGTATCGAATCATAAATGGGAGTTTCCCAGAGCTTGCTAAAGCCACACTCTCTATTATCCCAGGAGAAGGCGATCCAGCTACAGGCCAATCAATGTCTTCTTCGGGTTCTGTAATTGCCCAGATACATACTTTACCCGAAAGAGAATTGGAAAGAAATTATCTTAAAAATTTCGCGACCTTCGAGGGTATCGTGGATGTTAGATATTCAGCAACAGAAATTGGAGGAGCAGGACTCATCTCTATAAGTGATAATAAAGGGATTAAATTCCTCAATTATTCTATCATGCCCGATGGTATTGACATGAGGAAAATTGCTGACAATTTACATAAAGCAAATATAACCATTAATCTGAGAATAGAGGATTTAGAGGGTAGAACAATACACCAACAGGAGAGAAACATAAATCTGGAATTCGATGATGTTAAGGAAAAAGCTGCGGTTGAAGAAAGAAAGATTGCCTTCAAAGATTTCGCTCCTATCGTTGAAGGAGAATACAATGTCAGCATAATATTTTCTAATAAGACCAAGGAGGGCTATTTCGTTTATGAAGAGAGGATAAACTTAACCGAGGATACGGTGCCGGTTCTGGTGGGATTTAAAATAAAAGAGCTTGAATCTGATAATTTTATGCCTTTTAGTACTGAAGGCTATAAAGTGCTCTCAGATCCACGGTTAATCTTCAACAAAGACGAATCTCTTGAAGGTCTAATTTTTTCAGATTACAAACCTACTATTCATCTTATGAGTGTAATAGACACCAATAGCTCTTTTGAAATAAAGAATATTGTGAAACAGGGAAATCTTTTTGTATTCAGACAGCCGTTAGAAAATATAAAAAGCGATAATTACTTTTTAAGCATCAAAAGCGAAAAGAGAGAGATTTTCAGAAAAATCATATCCGTGATGCCATTTCAGGTAGAAAAGCCCCTCGATTTTGAAAGATCCGAGGATGCCTCCTCAGAGTTTAATTATATATTCGTGATGGCTCAGGAATACTTAAATAAGGGCCAATTCGATACAGCTATAGAATACTTTAACAAACTTCCTGAAAACCTTTGGAATTCAGCTACGCATCCTGTCATAGCCCGGGCTTATTACGCCAAAAAGGATTATGGAAAAGTTGTCGAACTCCTGGAAAAAGAGGATGTCATAAAAAATTATTCTGTACTTTTGTTGCTTGCCAATTCATGTCTGGAGCTCAAGAGGAAAAAGAAGGCAGCCGAATATTTTGAAATGCTGCGCAAATATGGGGACACAGCCAAAATTAATAGAGTCCTTGGAGCTATATATCATGCATTGGGAGAAAGAGAGAAGGCAAAAGTTTACTGGGAAAGAGCAAAAAAATTAGAAGAATCTAAAAAGAAAAACTCAAGCAGCACTAAGGAGAAATGAGATGAGAACCATCAACAAATTGATTTTTATTGGCCTTTCAATTGTCTTGATCTTCTATATGACGGGTCTTGCGGCTACTACCGGTGCTATTGAAGGATTTGTAAAAGATGAACAAACAGGAGAGCCGATTCTCAAGGCTAAAATAACGTTCGTGTATGCCAAATCCTCCAGTGTAAGACACGTATCCTATTCAGATAAAAAAGGACACTTCTATAGAGGAGGACTGATACCTGGTTTTTATCAGGTTATAGTGGAAAAGGAAAATTATATACCAACGCAAAGCACTGTTAGGGCGCCGCTAGGAAATACTGCCGAAATAGAAATAAAACTTAAGCCTTTTAAGGGCCTCCCCCCTGTAACAAAAAAAATCTCAAGCAAGGCGATGTCTTTATTGAATGACGGTAGATATACAGAGGCAATAGAAAAATTTACAGGAGCGATCACCGAAGATCCACAGAATCCGATTTTCTATTACTACCGAGGTGTGACCTTCGAAAAAACTGGTGACTTGGACAAAGCAATGGAGGATTATCAAAAATCTGTCGAATTGAAACCGGATTTCATTTTGCCCACTGCAAACATAGGAAAAATCTATGCAAAAAAGAAAGAGTTTGAAACGGCGATTGAGTTTTACAAAAAAGCAGTCGAATTAGGCGATCAAGACACTACCAATTACTACAACTACGGAGTATGTTTGATGAATCTTGGAAAAAACGACCAAGCGAAAGAGGTTCTAGAAAAATTGATTTCTCTAGATGAAAATTATTCTGAGGCCTACTATCAGCTTGGTATCATTTATATCGGTTTAGGCGACTCGGCAAAAGCCAAAGAACTACTCCAAAAATTCATAGACATGGATCCGGAAAATCAGAATGCTTCGATTGCTAAAGAGATAATAAAAAGTTTGAATTTACCTTAATTATTATTCTGTCGATTATTCTTCTCTAATTTTTGCTGAAGCTGCTGTCCCTTTCGAAGCTCTTCATGATACTTATCCGTTTGACCAAGGCGATTGTAGATATCGGCCAATATAAAATGGGCTAAGGGTGCATATTCTGATTCTGGAGCCAATTCAAAGCCTTTCTGGGCAATAAGTATAGCTTCATCAAAGTTTTCACCCAAATCTACGTATGCCTTTGCCAAGAAAAGGTATCCGTTAGCAAAGTCCTTTTTATATTTGATGGCTTCCTTGAAGTGTTCGATCGCCTCACGAAGATAACCCATCTTTCCATATAGCTTTGCCAGATTGAAGTGAGCTGGATAGGCTGCTGGATGCAATTCGATTTCCTTTTTATATTCTTCTACTGCTCTGCGTAGATCATTCCTTTCTTCATGAACCAAGGCGAGGTTGTAATGGCCATCTGGAATATGGAGTCTCAATTCCAAGGCTTTTCTGAATTCTGCCTCTGCCTGCTCCAGCATTTTTTTTTCTAAATAAGCTGTCCCCAACAGACTGTGAGCCATAGAGCTCCGTTCAGGTTCTAAATCGATTGCCTTTTGCAAATAAAATATGGCCTTATCTATATCATCCATTTTCATGTATATTTCTCCTAGGTTATAGGCAGGTTTATGGTCTCGAGGATCCAATTGTATTAACCTTTCGTACCCAGCTATGGCTTCCTCGTATTTTTTCTGCAGCTTATAAGCGTGGGCTAAACTGAATATAGCAGGTTCGTATTCCGGGTCAACCTTCAACGCCTCTTTACATTCTTCGATTGCCTCTTCGAGCCTGTTCATTTTTATAAAGATCCGGGCCCGGACTCGACGGGCCTCCTTAATAAGCGGATCTTCTTCTATAACCTCTGTTATTCTCTCTAATGCCCCATCCAGTTTATCCTCGGCAAAGTTGCCTTCAGCCATTTTTATTTTATTAAAGAGATGGATTTTCTCTTTCGGATCTGGTAGATCACCTGTCTTGCTTAGTTCTGATTGTGGAGTGAAGCCTCCAACATATCCCAAAGCCATAAGCTTTTCCATCGCCTCTTCATCCAGCTTTTGGGGTCCCTTTTCCTCAATTCCTTTTGCAGACATCTTTTCCAGCAGACTGTTTAGCTTTTGTTCAAATTGCTTTGCTATTTTGATTTCTTGTTTGTATATATTTTTTCTCTCAGCCGGATCACTGATAATATCATAAAATTCCGGCCTTGGTGCCAGAATGAATTTGTGCCGAGAGTTTTGGAGGCTTTTCAATTCGCTCCATCCATAATGATATCGCGAATAATAAGTTTCACTGTAAGCAAAATCCTCTTGCCCGGGATTTTTATCTAAGATCAAAGGGAGAAGGCTCTTTCCCTGGACTTCTTGAGGAAGAGGAAGACCTAGTATCTGCAGCAGAGTCGGCATTATATCAATAGTTTCCACACATTTGTTTATCTTCTTCCCCACTAATTTTGAAGAAGGGAAGTGGATGATTAAAGGAACAGAGATGGACGCATCATAAATAAAGAAACCATGAGCGTTTTCTCCATGTTCCCCAAGACTTTCTCCATGATCCCCTACTATCACTATCAAGGTTTTCTCTAAGATGTCTCTTTCGCTTAGTTTATCCAGAACTTTTCCAATCAACTCATCAACATAGGCTATCTCACCATCATAAAGTCCCCAAGGCCTTGTCGAATATCTAGTTTTATATGGTTCTGGCGGCTCATAGGGAGTATGGGGATCATAGAGATGGATCCAACTAAAAAATCTCTTCTGGTAATTTTCTTCAAACCACTCGAAGAAAGCCTCTATAACTTTTCCTCCTTTTCGCTGAACAGAATCAAGGGATATCCTTTTATATTTCGCAAAATCGAAGTTATCGTAATAATAGTCGATTCCCTGATCCAATCCCCACCGAGAATCGACAACAAAGGCTCCAACAAAAGCGCTGGTGGCCATACCGTTCTCTTTGAGTACTTCTGCCAAGGTCGTCCTATCCGGTTCAAGATAAAAGCCTCCGTTATCCCTAACACCATGATAGAAGGGGTAAGTTCCGGTGAATATTGAACAATGAGAAGGAAGAGTGAGAGGTACTTGACAGATGGCATTCTTAAACAAGATACCGGTCTCGGCAAGCCTGTCTATATTGGGTGTTTCAACCCTATTGTAGCCATAACATCCCAAATGATCGGCTCGAGTCGTGTCCAAGGTGATAAATAAGATATTCAGCTCTGAGACATCAAGAGGCCTCATCAATTTTTCTATATCAGAAATATACTTATCCTCTTTTGTGGGAAGGAATATGGTCAAGGTGAAAAAAAGTATTAAAACAGCAGCTAGAACTCCTGTTATTATAAAAAAGAGAGGCTTACGGAAAAAAAGTATTTTTTCGACATCAACCTTGTCCTTTATCGTCTTCCTTTTATTCTCAGAATTTTGTAAAGCCTGTATCTCTGCTTCTGTTCTCTTCAAATGAAGTTGCTTAAACGCCTGACGGATAGAGTCTTCGGATATTCCAAGCTGTTTTGCCAGAGCAGCATCAGACTCATGGCGAAAATTCTCCCTTAAGTATCGCTTTTGTTTTTTGGTTAATTTCATTTTGCCAGAAAAGCTAGAGTAAAATTACTTTAATTATCCATGCCTGACTTGTCTTGTTTACTATAGCAGAGGAAAAAGAAAACTGTCAATTCAGGGTTGCAAATGTCTCTTTGCCCTATAAAATGCCAGGGAATAAATTATTTCAAAGACAGCAAATTTACTAAACAATTATTAGAAAGACCTCTAATTACGTTTACATCTTAATAGATCTTTGGTAATTTATTATTTGCCTAGAGGCCATTGATGATAGATGAGCTGGAAAAAAATATTAACCCCTCTGATAAGAATACACAGATGAGTCTTCGTCAGGCAGCTGAAGAAGTTGGGATCTCAGTCACTACTCTTTATCATAAAGTAAAAAAACTTGAAAAATCAGGAGTATTGAAGGAATATATCCCTCTTATCGATAAAGATCAGGAGAGAGCGGACATAACTCAGCGGTAGAGTACGAGCTTCCCAAGCTCGGGGTCGCGGGTTCGAATCCCGTTGTCCGCTCTCTCTTTTAGAAAGGAGTCAGGTCTCAACTTTAGACATTTTTTTTGATGCAGTTCTATCTCTCATTAAAGGGCTTTAATGTTTCCTCGATGCAAGGAGAGCGTATAGATTCTATATATGATAAAGTGTCAAATGTTGAGACCTGACCCCTACTTGATTTCATTCTCTCCTTAGGTCTAAACTAAGATTGACAAGCCATGACAGAGAATAAAGTCAAAGAGTGGAAACTCATCATTGATAAGATTCCTCTCGAGGGATCTTTCAATATGGCTGTGGATGAATACCTCCTGCATTCGGTTGAAAGGGATTCTTTGACTTATCTTCGGTTTTACCAATGGGAAAAACCTACGATTTCCCTTGGCTATTCCCAAGAAATTAATAAAGTCGTTAATCTCAATTATTGTCTTGAGAATGATATAGATATTGTGAGAAGAATGACAGGTGGAAAATTAGTCTTACATGATAAAGAAATTACTTATTCTGTGTGTTCTTCGGATAGCAAAGCTTTTCCTCCATCCCTTTCAGATTCTTATAAGAAGATATCCCAAGCTTTGATTCTTGGCTTAGGGAAGATGGGAATAGATTCTTACCTGGCATCTGACGCTCCTGCGACTTATGTGAAAGGAAATATGCCCTGCTTTTCCTATCCTGCTCGAAATGAGATTGAAGTTGATGGGAAAAAAATCGTGGGCAGTGCCCAGAAAAGACTTGGGTCTCAGTTTATTCAGCACGGCTCCATTCCTATCGAAGATAATGAAGAGATTTTGGAATTGGTGTCATCTCAACAAGGAGAAGAGGGCAAGGTGCATATGGCCTCTCTATCCAAAGTCTTGGGCCGAAAAGTCAGTTTTGAATGGGCAGTCGAGCGTCTTAAAGAAGGTTTTTCAGAATATTTTGGAATAAACCTTCTGCCAGAAACCTTCAATGCCAAGGAAATGGAAGAGATCTTCGAGATTCAAAGACGTCGGTATGAAAATAAAGATTGGAATTTCTTTGGAAAGTAGAGTTGATTTTTTTGATTTGAGATGATACTATTTTTTCCAACATAGCAAAGGCTCTTGAATAATGAATGAAGTTGAAGAACTATCGAAACTCGATATGAAGAAGCTGCCATCCTTGAAGCAGTTGCTCCTCGATGATTTGCATCAGAATGTTTTAAAAAATCTTTACTTAGAATTGGGAACTGGACCTGTGCTCTATCTCCTCTCTCCTTCTTATGCCGTTTTAAACCCAACTCCAAATGATGTTATCAACGAATTTATCGCCAAAAGAGATACTTGTCTGAATTATGTCAAGGAATACATTATGCAGAGCCTGGCCATCTATTCAGTTCTCTTAGACGTTAACAGCTATTTTGTGGAGCAGAATAATTATTTGGTTTTGGCAAGGTTGCGGGAAAGAGACTCTGGTGGCCGGAAATATGAAATAAAATTCTACACTCATTCACCGATGGAACTGCTGACTCGTTACGAGGATAAGATTTATATAGGGAGAGATTTTATCGACCTTTTCAATTTCAAAAGAAAATATTTAGGTGTTAAGGAGCTTATCGTCTCCATAAGAGACCAGTATGATGTTTTGCTGGATAAAGCTCAAGAGAAATTGAAGAGCCCCCTAGAATACAAATCCTTTTTCCAGGAAATAAAGGAATTAGTCAACGAACTGCGCAGCGAAAGTCTCTTGAGCCTTCAGTCTCTTCCTCCTTATCTCGATTTCAATAAGTTGAACGGAAAAGACCTCATTGATATCAATGCTCAGTATCGGACAATCAATCACTATTTGATTGAACTTAGAGATGAAGTGGCCGAGTTTGAGGATTTATTGCGGCGCAATGAGGAAGCAAACTTTGTTCGCTATGTCACTAAATACAAGAAAGATCTAACGAATAACATTTCCTATTTTAATATCAGAATAAACGGCTGTTTAACAGAAAAAATTGCCAGTCTCAAGCAATAGTTACTCTTCAATTACAATCTGACCATAACGTGTGGAGAGAAAAACAGAAGGTTTATCAGCTGCCTTTAGAAAAGCCTTAATAATCTTAGTCCCGTTTTCTTCAGTAAAAGACATCTCTGCCGGAAGATTCCATTTGATTTCTCCGCCTGTCGCTCGAGCCTCGAAAGGATATTCTTTTCCCTTAGGCCACAAAAACTCTATGGTTCCGTATTCACTCTTGGCCTCAAGAGGATGAGTGAGGAGCAAAGGTTCAAGAACGATGTTTCCATTATAGTTTTGAATGGTTGCTTTGGCCGAGAATTCAGCCAGTTCAATGTTTTCGTAAGAAGTGGAGATAGAAATATTTTCTCCAATAATCTTTCTTCCAGAAACTTCCACGCTCTTACCTTCGACATAGAGGCTTCCGGCAATGTTGTTCAGCGTTAGCTTACCGTAGCTATCGTTTATCTTCAGGTCTCCCTGGACTCCATCTGCTTCTACTTTTAAGCTTTTTCCTTTGATGACAGTTGGGCCCACTTTTTGGAGAGTTATTTTTTCGTAAGAGCTCTCGGCTTCGACACCTTCTTTCAATCCATAGCCGTAGATTTCTGTACTCGGGCTTTCTATCTGGACTCTTTGGGAGATGTTTTCCAAGTAGATTTTGCCGTATTTATGGATGATCTTCATTCCACCTTTGATGTTTTTGGCTCGAATCGTCGAGCTTTTGCTTTCAACGAGACAGTCGGATCGGATGTCCTCAATTTCCACATCTTCATAACTGTTTTTGATGTCGACTTTTCCCTCGATTCTTGAGAGGATAATTTCACCGTTGCGGTTGTTGATCTTGGTATTTCCTGCATCGGAAGCTTTAACGAGACCATAGGAATTTTCTATTTCTATATTCATATCCTTAGGGATAGAAATCTTGAAGTCTGTTTCGAATCTCTTTTTCCTGAATTCATCCCGATTGGTAGAGATTTTGATTTGGTTTTCGCTTTTTTCAATAATCGTCTTTAGTTTTTCTGAAGCTTCTCTAGCTTGCTCTTCGTTTCTGCGCCAGATTCTCTTTTGAAAATCGATGATTATTTTTTGTTCTTCTATTCCTTGAATCTCAATCTCTCCATGGGAATTCACAAGGTGCAGCTGGGCAGGGAAAGGCGGTTCCAATTCTTGAGATTCTTCATAGGTGAATTCTTCCAAACCCCAATAGATACCGTCTCCAAAGTCAACAGTGAAATCGATTTTTCCTGTGTAAGCATGGTAGAAGATTACCCCAGCCGCAATAATCAGAATCAGTAGAATGATTTCTTTAGCTTTCATTTTTAGTCCTTATTCCGCCTTGGTTTTTTCTTGCGATTCCCTGATACCGAAATATAGCTTCCACGCCCCCCAGGCTATGAGGATTGCAGGCCAGAGGCGTGCAATGAAATCCCAGACATTGACTTCAATATTTGCAAGGAGAAAGATGAGACCGATAGCAATGAGGATGATTCCCCAAGCCAATGGTTCCTTTCGTTTATATATAGCCATTCTATCCTCCTTAAATGAGACCTATTTCTTCTTGGAGAAATAGTCTATAACGAGCTTGATACCGATGACGATAATGAAGACTGGCCAGAAATCAAAAACTGTTCCATAGCTTATGACTTCAAAATTGGCCAGCAGGAAGACAAATCCTAGAGCCATCAAGACAGCTCCCCAAAAAATAGAGCCAGCTTTCATAGCTCTCGGAAATTCCTCTATTTTTTCTTCTTCTACTTCATCTCCTGTTAAGGCTAGGCGGTTAATGCGGTTGGCCGTTTGAACAGCATCGATAATCAGGTAGATGATGAAGCCAGTGAGCGCAAAGGCTGCCAAGGGTTGTATGGCTTCGTGTTCCTGCATTGAGATCAATCCAGCATAGATAAAGATAAACACGATACCTTTGATGACCTGGCCGTTATAAATGGCTCCTACTCCAGGAATAAGGCCCAAAAATCCGGCTAGAACCGGAGATTTAGGTGATTTTTTCTGTGTTGTTTCTTTTTCTGCCATTTTATACCTCCATTTTATATCTTTTTATTCATCCTCGTTTCCACCCAAGAGCTCGGTCTTTCGCTGCTGGAGGGAATCGAGGAAATTTTCCTTAAAAGCATTCAAATCTTCTTTAAAATAGCCTGTCTTGGCGTACAACCTAACGATCTTGCTGTAGCCTAGATGAAGCTGCTGCTCTAGAGATTGATTGATTGATTTTTTATTGGGGTGAAAGAAATAGAAAGACAACAGAATAAAAAATACTGAAGCCACAGCTAAAACAGGTTGCAGGGAAGGGCGCAGGAAAAAGTCCAGGGCAAGGCTGAATTTTCTCTTTTTTCTCGGAAGCGCATAGAGTCTTTCTCTTAAACTCTGGCTCACTTCTAATTCCGGAAAGTCAGTCAGGGATTCATGGATTTCTTCTAGACTTGAGAGAAGGGAGGAACAGCTGGGGCACGTTTTAAGATGATGCTTTACTGCAATATTCTCTTCTGCACTGAGCTCATTTTCGAGGTAGGGAGAAAGAAGTTCTTCGATTTTTTCACATTTCATTTTCCTTCTCCTTTCTTTCCTTCAAAATCTTTGCCAATTGGAGTCTTCCTCTGTTGACCCTGGATTTTATCGTGCCTAAAGGAAGACTCATGATTTCTGCTATCTCGCCGTATTTTTTCGCTTGGATATCTCTTAAAATGATGACCATTCGAATATCTGAAGAAATGTGATTGAGACTTTCCCAAATAATCTTTTTATTTTCCTTTCTAACGATTCCGTTCTCAGGGCTTTCCGAGGCTGAAGCCAGATAATAATCGTTGAAATCATCTCTTTTGGTTCTTTCCCACTTTGTCTTTCGGTACTGGTCAATCAGGTAGTTCTTAGCGAGAGTCAAAAACCAAGCAGTGAAATCTTTCTCAAAATCATACTTCGGGAGAGCGTTATACAACTTTAAAAAAATCTCCTGAGTCATGTCTTCGGCCTCAGGATAGCTCCCTGAGAATTGATATGACATGTTAAATATCCTTTTGGAGTAATGATTAACGAGCATTTCCCAGGCTCCTTCTTCACCTTTGATACATCTTTGAATGACCGTATTCAATTGCACTCAATTCACCATCATAGACGAGATTTCAGGAAAAAAAGTTCCGTTTTCTCGTGCTTATTTTAAAACTTTATTTGATAATAGTCCAAGCCGGGAAAATATCTTGACTTCAAAAGCGAAATATGACAGGATAATTTCTAATTTCTGCCTGTTTTTTTGTTTTTTTCATTTCTCACTCATGTCAATTGACAAAACTCTTTCTCAATCAACATGGAGGCAATAAATGGAAGGTATTGTAGGATACGGGGCGTGTATTCCGCGGAATAGAATCAAGGTCGAAGAAATCGCAAAAGTCTGGGGAGCAGATGCACCAAGTTACAAGAGAGGCTTGATGCTGGAGGAGAAATCTGTTCCGTCGCCTGACCAGGATACAATCACCATGTCAGTGGAAGCGACCAAAAACGCTTTAAAAAGAGCTCCTATCGATCCTAAGGAGATCGGGGCAGTTTATGTCGGTTCTGAATCCCATCCTTATGCGGTCAAACCGAGCGGTACCGTTTTAGCGGAAGCAATAGGAGCCACCCCTGAAGTCCATACGGCAGATTTTGAGTTTGCCTGTAAGGCTGGCACTGAAGGAATGTATGTCGCCTTGAATTTAGTCAAGGCTGGAGAAATCAAGTACGGATTGGCAGTGGGCGCTGATACGTCCCAGGGAGCACCGGGAGATGCTCTGGAGTATTCGGCTGCAGCAGGAGCTGCGGCCTTTATTTTCGGCAAAGAAAATGTAGTCGCAGAAGCCGTAGACACGTACTCTTACATGACAGACACTCCTGATTTTTGGCGTCGGGAATATCAGTATTATCCCCAGCATGGAGGTCGATTTACCGGCGATCCCGCCTATTTTAAGCACATTATCGGAGCAGGAAAAGGAATAATGGAGAAGGCTGGGATGAAGCCCTCAGATTTCAATTATGTCATTTTTCACCAGCCTAACGGTAAATTTCCCTTCAGAGTAGGCAAGATGCTGGGATTCGAGAAAAAACAGATCGAACCAGGTTGGCTGGTCTCCAAACTAGGAAACACTTATTCAGGTTCTTCGCCTTTGGGTTTAACAGCGACGCTGGATATTTCCGAACCAGGGGATAAAATTCTTATCGTTTCCTATGGTTCTGGCGCTGGAAGTGATGCTTTTATCTTTGAAGTGACAGATAGAATCAAAGAAGTCAAGGACCTGGCTCCAAGAACGAGAGAGTTGCTTGATAAAAACAGGAATTACCTCGAGTATGGGGAATATGCCAAGTTCCGCCAAAAAATCAAAAAGGCAGACTAGGAGGAAAGAATGAGAGAAGTTGCTATTATCGGTGTGGGAATGACAAAATGGGGAGAGCTGTGGGAGAAATCCTTAAGAGATATTTATGTCGAAACAGCCCTTCTTGCGTTGGAGGATGCAGGGATTGATAAGGTTGACTCCATGTATGTGGGTTCCATGTCTTCCGGTCTTTTCGTAGGCCAAGAGCATATTGCTTCTCTTTTGGCAGATTATTTAGGTCAGGCCAATATCCCTTCATCGAGAATTGAATCAGCCTGCGCTTCGGGAGGACTCGCACTGAGGCTTGGGTATCTAGAGGTCGCCTCAGGAGTGAGTGATGTGGTGCTGGTTGGCGGAATAGAAAAAATGACGGATGTCAGCGGTCATGAAGCAACCTACGCTTTGGGGACGGCTGCTGACCAGGAATATGAAGGCTATCATGGAATGACTTTTCCGGGTCTTTATGCTTTGATAGCCCGAGCTCACATGGAAAAATACGGAACTACTCGAGAACAACTGGCTATGGTCGCCGTCAAAAACCATCATAACGGTTCTAAGAATCCTTTAGCCCAGTTCCCCTTTCAAATAACAGTGGATTCAGTTTTGAACTCGGTCATGGTAGCTGATCCGTTGAGAATCTTGGATTGTTCACCCATAACAGATGGTGCAGCAGCTGTGGTTCTCTATCCTGCAGAAATGGTGAAAAAGAAGGATAAGCCAATGGTTAAAATTACTGGAAGTGGTCATGCTACGGATACGATCGCTCTGAGCTCAAGGAAGGATATAACTTGGCTCGAGGCCGTCTACAAGGCTGCCAAGCAGGCTTATAAGGAAGCGAACAAAGGTCCAAAAGATATTGATATCATCGAAGTTCATGACTGCTTTACTATAGCTGAAATTTGTGTTCTTGAAGCTCTAGGAATCGTGGAAAAGGGAAAAGGCGGTGACGCTGTAGAGGAAGGAATGACTTCTCTTAAAGGAAAAATTCCAGTCAACGCCAGCGGGGGCTTGAAAGCCAAAGGACATCCAGTTGGGGCTACAGGCGTAGCTCAGGTTGTGGAGATTGTTAAGCAACTTCAGGGAAATGCAGGAGAAAGACAGGTCAAGAAGGCTAGAGTTGGGTTGGCTCAAAACATGGGTGGAAGCGGAGGTAGTTCGGTCGTACATATTTTTGAGAGAGAATAAGGAAGGAGGAAAGAATGACGACACCATCAAGATATTGGAGGGAGATTCCCCAGAGATACCGGCTTGAAGCCAATAAATGCAAAAACTGTAAAACAATATTTTTCCCCCCTCGCCTCGTTTGTGCCGAGTGTAAAAAGAGAGATTTGGTTGCGATAAAATTGGCTGAGCAAGGAGAAATTATTACTTACACAATTATTAGAGTCCCTCCGCGACAGTTCGTCGACCAGGCTCCTTATGCAGTAGGAATTGTGAAGCTCGATGATGGAGTGAATTTAATGGGGCAGATTGTGGACTGCGAATTTGAGGATTTAAAAATCGGGATCAGAGTGAAGATAGAATTCAGAAAAATATTCGATGAGGGAGAATCAGGTATCCTCTGTTATGGATATAAATTTGTGCCAGAATGACAATAAAAATAAAAGAGAAAAAGGCCAGGAAAGCGCACTAAATAATCTCAACAAACTAGACAAATTAGATAAACGAGATAAACTATCATATAGGGGTTTTAATCATGTTTAGAATTGAAAGCAAAGTAGACACCAAGAGTAAGGAATATAAAGAAAACTATGAATACATGAAAAGGGTAGTGACTGAATACAGGGAAAAACTAGCCAAGGTTCAGGAAGGAGGCCCTTTAAAATACCGAGAGCTTCATAAATCTAGAAAGAAGTTGTTGCCAAGAGAAAGAATAGATAAGCTCTTCGACCGGAATACTCCCTTCTTAGAGCTAACTCCCTTGGCTGCCTACGATATATACGATAACGAAGCTCCTGGGGCAGGAGTCATCACCGGAATCGGCGCAGTTCACGGCCGGGAAGTTTTGGTGGTAGCCAATGATGCCACTGTCAAAGGAGGCACTTATTTTCCTATGACCATTAAAAAGCATATCAGAGCTCAAGTCATTGCTCAGGAAAACCGCCTGCCCTGCGTATATTTAGTGGATTCAGGAGGGATATTTCTGCCTCATCAATCTGGAACTTTTGCGGATAAGGAATATTTTGGCCGCATTTTTTACAATCAAGCTCGACTTTCAGCTCTTGGTATTCCTCAGATATCGGTTGTTATGGGTTCCTGTACAGCTGGAGGAGCCTATGTGCCGGCCATGAGTGATGAGACAGTGATTGTTCGTCAGCAAGGGACGATTTTTATTGGAGGACCTCCCCTAGTTAAAGCAGCGACAGGAGAAGAGGTGACAGCCGAAGAGCTGGGAGGTGCCGATGTTCACTGCCGTATCTCTGGGGTTTCAGATTATTATGCACTCAACGATGATCATGCTTTAGAAATTGCTCGAAACATAATTGAAACATTAGACCCGCCGAAAAAATTCCAAATCGATGTTAGTGAACCAGAAGACCCTTATTACAATCCCGAAGAGATTTACGGCATTATTCCTCAAGATCTAAGGAAACCTTTTAACATCAAAGAGGTTATTGCCAGGCTGGTGGATGGGAGTCGGTTTCAAGAATTTAAAGAATTATACGGTCAAACCTTGGTCTGCGGTTTTGCCCGCATCATGGGCTATCCAGTGGGTGTCTTGGGCAACAATGGAGTTTTGTTTTCGGAGAGCTCGCTCAAGGGTGCTCATTTTGTCACCCTCTGCGCTATGCGCAAAATTCCTCTCATCTTCCTTCAGAATATCACTGGTTTTATTGTCGGAAAACAGTATGAGCAGGGCGGAATTGCCAGGGACGGAGCCAAGTTAGTTCATGCAGTGGCCAATGCCGATGTCCCTAAATTTACTTTGATTATCGGCGGCTCTTACGGGGCTGGAAATTAT
>Ga0209636_10003144_pt1 | contig 16842 bp, 16 predicted proteins | sample DeeMarSWOR152_54_FD_187464 | JGI IMG/M metagenome (GOLD analysis project Ga0209636, IMG submission 187464) | Marine sediment microbial communities from White Oak River estuary, North Carolina - WOR-1-52-54 (SPAdes) (version 2) | ecosystem: Environmental > Aquatic > Marine > Intertidal zone >...
TTTTCATGCGCAGAATTATTGGTGGGCACCATGTCAAAAAGGGGATTAATCTTTATATCGGCCCTCTTGATCTTTTTCCTGTTTTCATTTATGGCCCTTTACTTTGGGTATTTTCTGATAAGCCCTACAGGGTTTGATAAGAAAGAAGAGATCTTTATCGTGAAAAAAGGAAGTGGCCTCAGGACAGTTGCTACTGAACTTGAGAGAAGAAGGCTTGTCAAAGGCAAGAATTTGTTTATACTCTGGGCCCTCCTTAAAGGAAGTGCAGGGGATATTAAGGCAGGTGAATACAGCCTTAACCAGTCTATGGCCCCGATCAGAGTACTTAGTATCCTTACTTCCGGGGCAATCAAAACCTACCCTTTGACCATCCCTGAGGGCCTTACCGCTGAACAAATAGCTGACCTCCTGGCCAAGAAGGACCTGGTTAACAAGATTGAATTTATCTCCCTTGTTATGGATAAAACCCTTGTAGCCTCGTACCATGTTGATGGGCCAAGCTTAGAGGGCTATCTCTTTCCTGACACCTATCTAATAAGCAAGGACATAGGCGCACGCGAGTTAATTGACGTTATGGTGAATCGTTTTTGGAATGTGTTTAATGCCCTGACAAAGGGCCAGAAAGATTTTATGCCATTAGGGGAGACAGTAACCCTGGCCTCCCTGGTGGAAAAAGAGACCGGCCTTGCCGAGGAAAGGCCCGTTATCGCATCTGTTTTTATCAACAGGCTTAAAAAGAGGATGAGGCTCGAAAGTGATCCAACGGTTATCTATGGCCTCAAAGATTTTGATGGAAACCTGAAGAGAAAGGATCTACGTGTCCGCAGCCCTTACAACACCTATATCAATTATGGGCTCCCTCCAGGACCCATAGCCAACCCTGGGAGAGACTCCCTGATGGCAGCAATAAACCCGGCAAAAACAAATTACCTTTACTTTGTCTCTAAGAATGATGGGAGCCACCATTTCTCTGCTACCTTAAAAGAACATAATACGGCTGTTGTCAAATACCAGAAGAGGCGGCGTTCCATGTCTGGTAAGTCCCGCTAGCACACACGGCATTATACCCCGGGCGAGAAAACGGATAATGTTCTAAATATCATCTCCTTACTTCTTCGCCCGGTTCAGCAGATGTTTTAAGTCGAACCACGCTCTTTAGCGAACATAGGTAACGGGGCACGCAGGGCATTCTAAAAGGACAAAAAGAAGAAAAATAGGATTTTCACAAAAGGAGGACTGCAATGAAAAAAAGGGATTTCAAAGGATTCTTCACAATCAGTTCTTTTCTGGTTTTTTCTGGTATTTTTTTGATCTCAGGGTGTTCAGAACCGGCAAAAACCTTAGATGAGGCGGTAAAGGGTCCACAGGTTATTGTGAATCCCGGGACGGTTCGTCTGGGTGTTGCTACATTGAGAGCTACCAGGTTTGTCTTCAGCGGTGCAGGCTTTGACTCCGGTGATAGCGTTTTCATAAACCTGCTCCATGTGCCAGCTAATGGAAAAAAGGTTGATTTGCCCATAGCCTCTGCTGATGTGGAGGAAGATGGAACCTTTGATGCGAAGGTAGGAACCCTGGCCAAGGTTACTGAGTTCCTGAGGGCCAAGATTGGTTCAAACGAAAAGATGGAAAACATCATAATTATCACAGGACCGCCTATGCCTGTGGGCACTTACACTGCCCGGGCAATAAGCATGGTTTCAGACAAAAAAGCCGAATGCACCCTGAAGGTAAGGGGGCCCTCATTGATAGATAGAGGGAAGGACTGGATCGGCGTCAAACTGGGAAAGATCGTTAAGAAATAGACAGAGGCCTTATATCTTGACATCAAAAAATGCTTTCAATATATTCCTTTTGTCTTTTAGACCCTATACATAAACGATTGTGGGATAAAAAAGGAGGCCAAAGACATGGGCAAGTTATTGTTTGAATGGGATTATTCCTCATATCCCGGGGCAAAAACGTACCCTCATCTATTCAAGCCGATTGAGTTAGGTAATCTCACTATCCCAAACCGGATAAAATATGCCGCAACTGAGGAAAATTTAAACGGCAGAGATGGTTTTGTTACTGATGCGGGCGTAGCCTACTTACGGGAAAGGGCAAAAGGGGTTGTTGGTGGTATATGCACTATGCAGGGTGTATATATGGATGAAAAACGTCAAGGCCAGGGATATGTGGGGCAGGCCGCTGCGTGGGATGATAAATTTGTCCCCGGGTTAAAAAGGCTTGCCGACGCTATTCATGAGGAAAGGGCAGTAGCTGGCTGCCAGTTGATGCACTGTGGCCGAGTTGGTGCGGTTGAGACAGAATATTGCCAGGGGCCATCAGATGTACCCCAGCGATTGAGGATTTTCAGGCCAGTCCAAGAGATGACCAAAGCAGACATTAAGCAGTGCATAAAGGAACACATTGAGGCCGCCGAAAGATTGCTTAAAGCTGGATTTGACATCCTTGAGGTTTCAGGGATTGTGGGTTATCTACTTTCCAATTTCGTGTCCCGCTATACCAATAGGCGAACGGACGAGTATGGTGGGGATGTACGGGGAAGGATGAGATTTGTTGTGGAACTCATCCAAGAAGTCAAGAAGGTGTGTGGCGATGTCCCCGTGGGTATTCGGCTTTGTGCCGAAGAACTCCTGGATGATGTATGTGGAAACACACCTGAAGAATCGATGATCACCTTTGAAATGTCTGAGGAAGCGGGAGTGGACTTCCTTAGTGTTACCGCAGGATGGCAGGAATCTATCGTGCCAGTGATCAGCAGAGACGTGCCCCAGGGTTCGTGGATCCATCTCGCTAAGCGGGCCAAGGAGCATTTGAAAGTGCCCGTCCAGATGGCCTATAGACTGTTTAAGCCGGATCTGCCAAACAAGGCAATTGGAGAGGGTCACCTGGATTTTTGGGAAATGTGCCGGCCAATGATTGCTGATCCCCTTATGCCCAAGAAGGTATTGGAGGGCAGGGAGGAAGATATAAGGTACTGTGTGGCATGTAATCTTTGCCTGGCCAGGCTCTTCAGGGATGCCCCCATGACATGCTACATCAATCCTTTGTGTGCCCATGAATCTGACCCCAAGTTCACCGACCCCGGGCCTGCGGAAGAGGAAAAGAATATTATGATTGTAGGTGGTGGTCCGGCAGGCCTGGAATGTGCGTATGCGGCTGCACGAAGGGGTCATGAGGTGCACGTGTATGAGAAAAGGGAAGAGCTTGGAGGCACCATTATCGAGGCTTCGAAGGCCCCCTATGGAGATGAGGAGCTTTTTACCTGTATCGAATATCAAAAGGCACAATGTGAGAAAGCAGGTGTGAGTTTTCATTTGGGCACCGAGGTGACCGAAGAGTTGATCCAGGATGAGCTGCCGGATACCGTGGTTTTGGCTACCGGACCCGTTTACGCAAAGGGTCAGGGGCCTGGCTTTGATGGGGAAAACGTGGTGAATGTATTGGATGTGCTCAGTGGTAAGGCCATAGTTGGTGATAAGGTGGTAGTGTGGGGAAGCAGAAAACCGGGCATTGGGGTGGCCCTATTCTTGGCCAAGCAAGGGAAAAAGGTGACCATCGTGGGAAAGGAAAGAACTGCCGGGTTTGACGTGAACCCATCCTTCAAATGGCGATACATGATCTATCTTAGGCAGAATGGGGTTATGGCCTATAATGACTGCGATATCGAGGAAATTAAGGCCAGTGAAGTCATGGTAAGGACCTACGATGGATATCGGTTTCCAGTGGAATGCGATACTGTTGTGGTAACCGAGAGAGAGGCAAATGACAGTTTGAAAGATGTTGTTCAAGCAGAGGGGATCGAACTTTTTGTCATTGGAGATGCTTTAGTGCCCCGCAACTTGTCCAGCGCGGTACACGACGGGTACCGAATCGGCATTCGGGTTTAGTGAGGAGGTTAAAAAAATGTCATTTAATGCGGAAAGAGAAATAACTAGGTTGTGGAGCGGTCTGCACAGTGCTCAGGGTGAAATTGGCCGAACTTACTACAGATGGCGGCAGGCAGCCCTGGAAGTTGCTGGGCCTGAGGCAAAGCCTTTGGACGTCAGCTTAAGGGCCGCTGAAATCATGGGCGCAGAGATAGGCAAGGCTATTCTTCCCCGCTTGAATTGGTTGAAAGGGGAGGAGGCCTGGTTGATGAATTTGGCCAAGAACTATGCTGGTAACTGGATAAATCAGGGGGCCATTGTGAAGGTGGAAAAAGGGGAAAATCCTTTTGAGGTCTTTATCAAATGGGAAAGGTGCCCATGGCCGACCTTTGCCAAAGAGTATGGCGCTGAGATGGAAGAAGATGTGTTGTGTTGTGACAGGATTTTGCAGTCCATACTCAAGGATGTGAATCTTTTTTTCAACGTCAACTATAAGATAGAAACCCTAAAGGCCATCCCCAGGGGAGAAGGGGTCTGCCTAAGGAGGCTATATAAAGGCTAAGAGACAGGAGTATATGATATGGCTGCTCAAGTAGATACAGAAAAATGTACCATGTGTGGAGGAACAACGCAGCCGCTCTGTGTGGAGGCGTGTCCAGACTCAGCGATAAGGGTGCAGGATAATAGGATTGTGGTCACGGAATTCATATGCGAGGACTGCAATGAATGTGGCTGTGTCTGCCCGGATCATGCTATTTCCCTTCCCCTTGAATCCGTAACCTTTTAGAGAGGGAAATATGAAAGCAAATAAGATAGATCACATATGTATTGCAGTAGAGAATCTGGAGGAGGCCAGGAAGATCTGGGAACCTATTCTGGGGAAATCAGAACCTGATGATCCCTACGTTGATGAACTGGAAAAGATCAGGGTGGCACGATATTGGCTGGGTGAAGTAGGCTTCGAGTTAATGGAGTCGACCTCTCCTGAAGGAGAGGTCGCCAAGTTTATTGAAAGGCATGGTGAAGGTATCATGCTGATCAGTTTTAATGTGGACAATACCAGAGAGGCCATGGATCAGCTGAAAGGCAAAGGGTATCCCTTTATTGGGGGGGCAAGACCCTTTCGAGATTGTGAATTCGCCTTTATTCACCCAAAGGCAGTAAACGGGGTTCTCCTCGAATTGATCGATTATAAATGGGATGAGTTGAAGAAATAGCTCACCCGGTTACTCGTTAACCACAGAGGTTGAAATTACTGGGGGGTAAAATGAACCGAATAAAGGTCATGGTAAACGGTGTTCCCGGCAGTATGGCATCGAATGTGGCACGACACACCCTCGGTGACGACAGGTTTGACTTGATTTCACAATCACTCACCGGCCCAGAGATTACAGAGAGTGGACACAGTATCGATTCTGTCACCATTCATCTGATTCATCCTGACATACGGGAGAGGGCCATAACCGAAATAGTGGAAAAGGAAGGCCCTTATATCACCGTGGACTTTACGCACCCTTCGGCTGTAAACGGTAATGCCGAATTTTACGCGAGACACGGCCTCCCCTTTGTGATGGGCACAACAGGAGGTGACAGGAAACGGCTTGAAGATACCGTCCGCGCATCTTCTATCCCTGCTGTTATAGCACCGAACATGGCCAAACAGATCGTCGGGTTTCAGGCCATGATGGAGTGGGCCGCAACTACATTTCCGGATCTTTTCAAGGGATATTCTCTTGAGATCAAGGAAAGCCACCAGAAAGGAAAGGCAGACACAAGCGGGACTGCCAAGGCCATGGTGGGGTATTTTAACAATCTGGGCGTCCCGTTCTCAGAAAACGATATAATAAAAGAACGCGATCCCGAGACCCAGAAAACCGTTTGGGGCATACCTGAAGAACACCTGGGAGGCCACGGGTGGCACACGTACTCTCTTGTTTCAAATGACAGGACCGTCAGCGTTAAATTCACCCACAACGTGAACGGCCGTGATGTCTATGCAAAGGGAACCCTTGATGCCATCTCATATTTGCACAACAAGGTCCAGAAAGGGGCAAAGGGAAGGGTGTACACGATGATTGACGTGCTGAAGGGAAGTTAAAAAGAATTATCACGAGAGCCCTTGCCCTGACTCTTTACATGCCTGGTTACATACAATTCTTCAAAATCAAATGGACGACCCCTGTATCCGTGTAAAAACCCACGCAGTCTATTTAGTCATGACCCTATTCACATTCATTAACCGGCTGCCACGGTTGCTGGGGGGGAGGGCGTTAGCGGCTCTTTGCAAGTTTGGCCATCAGGCCGAATAGCTCGATGACGTTTGCCGGAGACTGGTCGTTGGTGAATTCTCGATACAGCGTATCGACATTGATCACGATTCGCTCCACGTCGCCCCAAGAAGAATAATCGCCCAAGTCGATGTCCATTGCGGCCTCCGCAGCCGAAAAACCAGAATCGTAACGTGTGCGCGCCTCGGCTTGGATATACTCAAAATATCCTTTGGTTACTTCAACGCCTCGCTTATCTGTAATCGGACCGTGTCCAGGTACAATGGTCTCCACGTCCATTCCGAGAATCAGGTCACACGCGTGGATCCAATTGGCTACGGGTCCGGCCCACATAATCGGGGTGCCCTCGATAAAGAGAATATCGCCCGTAAAGATAGTCCGATCTCCAGGGACATACACCAAGATGTCACCTCTGGTGTGGGCTGGCCCGACTTCTATCAGATTGACCTCTTTGTCGCCAACTTTGATGTCCAGGCGCTTCTCAAAGGTTCGCGTCGGGGGCGTCAGAGTAATATCGTCAAAGCTGAACTTACCGAAGCAATGGATGAAATAGGCCCCCACTTCCCCCATGCCAGGTGCGGCTTTTAATAGCTCAGCGAGTATCTGGGGCGGCATCTCGTTCATCTCATCGGCACAGGCTTTCGAGGCGATGATCTCAGCACCTCGAACCAACTGGTTTCCGAAACAGTGGTCACCGTTTGCATGGGTGTTGACCAGGATGTCGATTGACGTGGCAGCCTTTGTCGTTTCGCTCATGGCGTTGAGCATCTCCTGGGTCAGGGCCAGATCGAATAGGGTGTCCACCAGCAAGGATTTTTCACCTCCAACGATGAGGCCAGCATTACTCCAGCCCCAAGAGCCATCTGGCTGAAGGTACGCATAGACACCGTTTTCAAGGTCGTGAAGTCCCTTGGAGTAGTTCCATTTTTTCATTTAGTTCCTCCATCCACTTTACCTATTTTACTCCTTTATCCCGGCAATTCTCCTTGCCCTCTCTACAAGTTTATCTATCTTATATTCAGCCCTGATCCCCTGTTTCAGAAGCTGCGGTCCCCCTCCGCCACTAATAGCCATGGCATGATACCACCCAGCAAAGGGAGAAGAAGTCAAATCCTCGATAAGCCTGAAAGCGCGGAGCCTGTTCTCGGTGCTAACCCCTGCTTTTCCCTTTAAGTATTTCTCTAGATACTTTGCCGTCTCTGGGTTGAGATAGTCCTTCTCGGTTGACATCGTCTGAACCAGACCACCGGCGGTATCCTGCATAAAATAGCGATGCTCGCCGAGCTTTCTGGCGGCATAAGTCTTAGCGGTAAAAGCCGGGATGAGGTTAGGAACAAGGGCCCCTGATTCGTGCTTTGTGCCATCTACCGCAGCGGCGATCCCACAGGAATAGACAATTTCGGTATTCATCATCATCTCAGTGAGATAATCGGCAATGTGGCGTGCTCTCCCGACCCCGTTCACATCGGCTATCAAGGCCGTAGCACCAATGTCCAGTTCCATGGTGGCTGATCTACAGCCACATTTACTTAATATATGGGAGGCAGAGAAGGCCCCCATCAAAGGGCCAGCAAATTCATACTCCCCGCACATAAAGACTCTTTCCCAAGGAATAAAGACGTCATCATAGATAGTGAATACCTCAGCGTGTCCAAAATTTTGGCCTATTGGGTTCTCCAGCATTTTGGGTTCAGAGGGCACTGTCGCTGGTCGGCACACAAAGGTGATCCCCTCGGTATCCAGCGGGGCGAAAAAGGCGACAGCAAAGTCTTTCTCATCCTCCCTCAGTGGGCCGCTGGGTATAGCACATAGCATATCGGTATACACTGCAGCTGTGCTGTGGGCCTTCGCCCCACGCACTACTATCCCATCTTTGTCCTTATTAACTACATGGAGGAACACGTCGGGATCAGGCTGTTGGCCAGGCCTCAAACTCCTGTCCCCCTTAGGGTCAATTATAGTGCCGCCGATAACTAGATCCCTCCTTTGAATCTCTTTCACGACCTCAATAACCCTCTGATGGTAATCAGTGCCATATTTTTTATCTATCTCATAACTTGTGACCCATGCACCATTGAGGCAATCATTGGTAATGCATCGGTAGATGCAGGGACAGCCGTAATCTCCAAGCTGCCTCATCAGCTTAACCTTCGCAATGGCATCTTGCTCGTTTTCCAGGATATGTGTCCAACGGCTAATCTTTTCATTAATAAGTGGTGAGGTGATGGTGGCCAAGTCAGAGTAACTGGGATTATTGGCGCTCTCAAAACTGATAGCAATGGCGTTTATCCCCACTCGGGAAGATGGTTCATCAATGATATTCTCGATTTTCTCCCCAGCCATATAGGCCCTAAGTTTTTGCTTGCCCAGGCGGTCAATATATTCGTCCTTTGTTGCAATGCCCATTTTTTCCTCCTATTAAGAAGTTGTCAGCAATTCAGGTTATCCCTTGGTGAGGCTAAAAAGGTGCGTTTCGGCAAGTTGCTTTCTGAGCCACGTTATATCCGTGGTTTTCTAGGAATGACTTTTAGATACCAGGCACGGGCGCAGATGTCAATAATCAATTAGTCAGGCCTGAAGCCATTTACCGTTTACTTGTGTTTCAGAACCAGGCTCTGCAGTTTGCCCCCAGGACACGTCCCTCGAATCGCGCAAACCGGGCAAATCGTCAATCCGAAGATCACATAGTAGACCGCATGGCAGAAGACATATCCAAGAGCGAATGAGGCACCTAGTTTCGCGACCCAGAAAAGGGGAAACGCGATCAGGCCAAGCCAACATACAGAAGCGAGCGCGGCCTGGATTCCAAACCACTTCTTCGACGTAACCACCTTCTCGCCATAGACCAGCTTTGCCAGCAGACTCGCCGGCATTATCCCCAATATTGCAGGGCAGAATCCTCCGACATAAGGGCACCCCTGATAGGCACAGCAATAGGCCTGGAAGTAACACATCGCAAGATAGAGCAGAAGAAACACCATTGAGAGAAGGGGGCTGAAAGTCCATAAGTAAAGAAATACCAGAATGAAAAGGACAAGGAATGGTACCGTCAACACGAAGTACAGCCCCTTCCTTCGATACGGGACACACGACATATCCCGTTTGATTTCAGCGGACACTGTACCTGCTCCTTCTGCTCACGATGGCGCTGGACTTCGTAATGAATGGTACGGGCTAGAACGTCTATCCCCCAAAGCGTTGAAGGAGTTCGTAGATTGCGTTTGCGCCAAAACCGACTGCCTCCACTGGAATGCGTTCATCTGCGGCATGGATCGTTCGTGTAAAGTTGAAGTCTTCCGGCAGCTGCATAGGTAAGAAGCCGTAGGTTTGAATACCCAGTCGAGAGAAGAGACGCCCGTCCGTGGTCCCACTCAACAAGAGTGGGACAGGTATACCGTCTGGATCGGCCTCTCGCAAGATGTCAGCGAGCGTGTCGAACAGCCCCATGTCCGGCTCAGCTGGTCCCAGATCATGACGAATCACTTCAAGCTCCACATCGTTGCCAGCGATGTGGCGAAGTTCTGCGATCATGTCATCAGGATGATAGCCGGGAAGTAATCGTCCGTCCAGTTCTACAGATACTTCACTAGGTATCACATTGACCTTATCGCCCCCGTGCAAAATGGTAGCACTCACAGTATTGTGTAACAGTGGGTGAAACAGACGGCCACGTTCGCCAAGTAGGTTAAGCACGCTGTTTGTCAACACAGGATTCGTCACCTGACCCAGGATCAAGCCGGTTAGCCCACCAAGGGCTGAAGCCATCTTCTTGAACATAAGACGGGCGGCTGGTGTGACATGAACCGGTAGGGAATGTTTATCCAGTTGTTGAAGAAGCTGAGATAGTTTCGCCATCGCGCCGCCGCGCACGGGCATTGAGCCATGTCCACCCTGGCCGCGCACGGTCGCTTTCATCCAACAAACCTGTTTCTCGGCGACCATGATGGGATAGAATCGCCCCTTGCCGATATGCAAACTAAATCCGCCAAATTCGCCGATTGCATAGCGGACGCCGTCAAACAGGTCTGAATGGTTCTCTACCAGATACTTGGCGCCAAAGTCACCTAACGTTTCTTCGTCGCTTACAATAGCCAGAACAACATCACCGGGCAATTTTAGACTTTCGGCTTTTGCACGGAGGAAGGCGGCCAACATCATGGTTACGCCACCTTTCATATCCAGGGCGCCGCGTCCCCACACAAAGCCATCCGCCACTTTACCCTCAAATGGTGGGTGGTGCCACTCTTGATTTTCAGTTGTAACGACATCCACATGTCCATAGAGCAAGAGGGGTGATGCTTTGCCTTGACCGGGTAATCGAGCGATAAGGTTGGGACGTTCGGGTGTGCGATACACAATGTTGGTTTCTATCGCGGCCTCTGTGAGCAGGCCATTGATGAAAGAGATACATTCAGACTCGTTGCCGGGTGGATTCGTGGTATCAAACTGAATTAGCCGCTGCAATAGTTCTGTGGGACGCTCATAGATAGATGATACGTTTCCCGTTGACGCCATGATGGCCTCCTTTCATCTAATCAGTTTGCTTGCTATACTCAGCAAGCCACTTAACGATGTGGATCAGCCGCGGGCAAAAACAGCGAAGCTGTTTGCCCGTCGGACTGCATCTTGTTGCTGGCGCTATGATCTAGCTTCTCTACTTAAAGAGATGACAGCAAAGACGAGACCGCCGATTAGAAATTGGCTTTTCTTCATAAAGGGGGGCGTTCCAACCTTTTATCATTTTAGATCTGTATTTGCAATATATCGAGTCTTTAACCGAAATAGTGCGCCGTCAGGCAATTTCTGCACCAACGTATCCCATTATATTTACAAATGGACGTCTCTTATATTAGCTATGCAACAAACAACCCTACGGCAACCAGCACAGGAGTTATGATGTTAATAATAACGTTTAAGCCCATATAGGGTAGTAGTTTTTCTATATTCTCGGCGTACCGAAATGCGCCAACAAGAGCAGGCACAGCGATAACAATGGTGACCAAGCCGATAAGGCTAACTTTGGGTAAATATTCAAAATAAACACCAAAGATGATAGATAGGTAAGCCGATAATAGAAGTGCGCCATAGATAAAAGTACTACTTTGTCTACCGACGACAATCGGAAAATGTTTTCTGCCTATGCTTCGGTCTGGTTCAACATCTGGAAACTGATTCAAGAGTAGTAGGTCGCTAACCAAAAAGAACGGCACAAGTGATGCAATAAACGCTGTCCACGAATATTCACCTGTGAGAACAAAATGTGTACCCATGACCATCAGCGGCCCAAAGCCCAATCCAGGAGCAATCAAAGACAGAAACGGATTGCGAGCAAGCCAAGGGGTATAGGTAAATATAACGAGAAGCCCGACAACGCCCAGCGGCAGAAGAGATAAACCTCTGACATACAAGAAAAATAAGCCAATCAAGCCTGTGATAGCAAATGTTATCAACGCTGTGTTCAAAGCAGAACGTGCCATGTCAGGCTTTTCAGGCAAAGTTCCGCTGCCTCCGCTAAAAGGGGTCCGTGCTGTTCTGTAGTCTAGACCGCTCTTAAAATCAAAATATTCATTAAAGGCGTTAACGCTGATGTGTGCAGAAATTGCCCCAATGAGTGTGAGGACAAAGTAACGCATGCTTACTTGCCCTGACGTGCAGACAGCAGTTCCTAATCCCAACAAAACACAGGCGGGGGTTAAGACAAGAAAAGGGATACGCATTGGCCCTAATAGGTGTTTTAAGTTGGTCATGATTATCTCGTTTACTTATTGTGATACTTTGATGCATTCAGAAGGAAGGCCGGATAACGTTCGGTGTGAGAAACTAGTAAGTGAGCGGCAGCGAATTTGCCCGCCATTGCGAGGCTCAGGCGATGTGAAAGAAAGGGGTCTTCATTCTTGACAAAGTCAGGTTCTTTTCTGTCTTTTCGATTCCTTTTCAAGCTTTTTCACTCCTCTTGAATACATTCTTTTGTACATTACCTCGAGACGCAATATGATAGAAAGCGGCAGGGTAGGTGATTCGAAGCGGTTGAGCCATAATAGATTCTTCCTTTATCACCTTGATTTATATCGATCAATTAACTCGCCTTCAAATACAAATACTTGTCAAGAATGAAGACCTGCCCCTTTGCCTTCCACGTTCGTGCAGAGATTGCACAGCTGTTCAAATGTACACCTCTATTCCAACGGTTTATCATTTTAGATCTGTATTTGGAACATATGGAGTCTTTAACTGAAATAGTGGGCCGTCAGGCAATTTCTGCACCAACGTTCCCTATCATATGGAAACTCAGTTAATGTTTTACCCGATAGCGTGAGAGGTGTTTTCATCTATAGCCAGTATTTTACCAGACGTCCAAACCACTCTATTAATCTGTGGGAAAGAGGTCTCTTTTTCCATTTCTCAAGGGTTATTTGCTCGGACGCTTCAAGGTCTTCTAAAAAGATGGAGTCGAGCTCTTGTGCGAAATCGCTGCCATATATGATCACGTTCACCTGATGGTCGTGCAGGAAACCTCTATAATCCAAGTTAGTGGAACCTATAGTGGACCAAGTGCCGTCCACCACTGCAGTCTTTGAGTGTAAGAACATGCGTTTCATTTCATAGATATTAACCCCGTTTTCAAGTAATTTTTTGTAATAAGACCTTCCGGCATGAATAGCAAGTTTTACATTGCTAAAACTCGGAAGTATTAATACAACTTCAACTCCGCGTTTTGCGGCTTCACAAAGAGCCTCTATTATCTGTCTGCCTGGGATGAAATAGGCCATACTAATATGCACATATTTTTGTGCATGCGTTATAGCTGAAAGATAGGCCATATAAATGGGTCTTTGTTTGCACTGCGGCGTGGTGCCAATTACCCTGACTAGATGTGTGCCCTTGTTTTTGAGAGGCGGGAAATAGTCCTCATTTTTCAGGGACTCGCCCTCCTCCTCCTTCCAACTTTTTGCAAATAGACTTTGGAGTTCGCGCACGGCAGGACCTTCCATCATAACATGGGCGTCCCGGCACGCCTTGTTCGTGTCCAAAGTTGGTGCTGTGTCCTTTGTCGCTGGCTTTGCCAAATAGACTTGGCTAATGTTGATCCCACCAGTAAAGGCAATCTCGCCGTCGACAAGCACAATTTTCCTGTGGTCCCGTTGATTCAATCCCCATGGGTAGATTATATGCAGAGGGTTTAATGGACGGAACGCCACAACTTTGCCGCCATTCTCTTCTATCTCATCAAAAAGGAATCCCATGGGGCCAAATGAGCCAAGGCTATCGTAAATGATATTCACTTGGACGCCTTCCACCTGCTTTCTAGCCAGAAGTCTTGAAAACTGCTTCCCAACCTCATCGTTTTCAAAAATATAAGTTTCAAAATTAATATTCTTTTTCGCCCCCGAAATTGTTTGTATCATGGCAGCATAAGCTTCAGCTCCGCTGCTGAACAGAGTCAGTCTATTTCCGTAGACCAAGGGACATCCGCTTACAACCTCCTCAAAAGACATTAGACGAACCAGATTCGCTGTGCTTACAGTGCCCTCACTGATCTGCTCAATTATTGAAATAGAGCTTTGTCTGTCCAAAGGCCCAAAGGCGTCGATTATTCGGGGAAACCGGCAATCAGAAGGATTAAAATAGGCTTTTTCGAAACCCGGCAAGGTTGCGCAGGCACAAAGGCCCGATAGTAGGATGGTAATGGACAAAAACCAAAGCCGTCTCGTTAAGAAAAGGAGTAATAAAGAATTGGGCCTGACGCGATCCATGCTGTATATCGTGCGCAAATTTGGGAATTTTTGGGTGCAAACTTAAGCTAGACTTTTGGCCCCCTTTGCTCTAGTAAAGGGAGACGTTCGTGCAGAAATTGCACAGCTCTTCAAAAATACACCTCTATTCCGACCCTTTACCATTTTAGATCTGTATTTGCAACATATGGAGTCTTTAATGATTCCTTTTCCCTTGACACACAAACCCCATTTCGTTATACTCCTTCCCCGAAAAAGCAACGTCTTATCACTTGAATTTAAAGATCGCACGATTTTCATAATGTAGAGAAAGGAGGTAAGGATTATGCCATTTGTACGCGTGACAACTTTTCCACAAACTAAAGAAGTCCGGGCGGAAATTGCACAGGGGGTTACCGAGGTCATCCACAAAGCGACCGAAATACCCAAAGAGAATATTTGGGTGGTGTTCGAGCCGATGCCTCCGGATAGCTGGGCAGCAGGAGGAGGACTGATCTCTGATAAGGAGTGAAGGTGGCAATTTGATATTAGGGACTGTGTTTTGATTTTTGCGAGTTTTAAAGGGGCACGCCCTTAAGATTCTTTCCAATTTAGCGGATCAACTTATAGCTATTATTCTGAGCTATAGATCCCCCTCTCTCTACGGCGAACCCAACCCCTGGGAAGCTCACTTCTAACTCTCGTGTAGAGGGGGACGTTCGTGCAGAAATTGCACAGCTCTTCAAAAATACACCTCTATTCCGGCCCTTTACCATTTTAGATCTGTATTTGCAACATATGGAGTCTTTAACTGAAATAGTGGGCCGTCAGGCAATTTCTGTACGAACGTCCCCTACCACAGTGGTTTTAGGCTAAAGTCGTCAAGCGGTCTGCTAATTATAGTAACCATACCGTTATTGATATTACGATGTCTTCAAATCCGCGGCACAGAATGCACAACGGGTTGCCTTGATAGCTATGGTCGACAGACAGTAAGGGCACTCTTTAGTTGTTGGCTCTTCTAGTGGAGCTTCCTCTTGCCTCTTGAGTTTGTTTATATTGCGTATTAAGACGAACACCGCAAGGGCGACAATAATAAAGCTTACGATCGTATTGATGAATAAGCCGTAGTTGATAGTAACTGCGCCAGCTTTCTGAGCGTCAGCAAGCGCAGCAAACGGTCCAGCAACCGTACCTTCCTTAAGAACTATGAAAAGGTTTGCGAAATCAACATTGCCCAAAAGCAGGCCGATTGGTGGCATAATGATATCGGAGACGAGTGACTTAATGATGGTTCCGAAGGCTGCGCCAATTATAATTCCAACAGCCATGTCAACCACGTTACCTTTGATTGCAAATTCTTTGAATTCTTTAAACATTTTTGTTCCTCCTTTCCTCGCGATTCACTTTGATTGTTTATGCGGGCTAACATTTGAATTCAGCCGCCACTGTTAAGCGGCCGGCTGGAATGAATGGGTTAGGCCAGTTTTTCATTTTGCCCAATGTCAAGGACTGACACCTCTACCCCTCCATTGAGGGTCTTCTCGCATACCTTTTGCCTCTGCTCACTTAAGCGCCTGCTGAGCTATTTGATAGCAGGTCCTAAAATCTGATCTTTTAAAAGATTCAATGCACTCTTCTATGAATTTCCCCTCCTTCTCACCTCTCGGTTCAGGAAAGCGTTGAAAAAGTTCCCGTATCATCAAAGCAGCTTTCAATGCATCCGAACTCTTTTCAGGAGTGGTAACTAAAACGCCCCGGTTTCCTTTTTCAGACCAGAGCGGGATTATGGCCACGTTATGCTCTTTATCAATAAATGCGTTTCTGTTGTTGGCGCCCAGTTTGAATGTGGCATGTGAGAAATATGGAGAATCCGGATCGGCATCCATGACCTTCACTGTGCCGGAACCCTCCATAACATCCGGACTGACCTTTAGTACAAGTATACCGCTGTCCGGCAGGAGTTGGTCGTATCCGATGGGTTGGCGGTTTTCCACCAGGTAATAATGGCTCCAGCCACCGCTCCGTCTCTGCCTTAAGGGTATTTTAACGGCCAGAGTTTTGCCCTTTTTTGAAAGTGGGGATAGAAAAGCGCATTGGGAGCCGCCAGGATTTGCCCGAAGCACCTGGTCCGGGGATATCCAACCCAATCTGATCTTTGTGAAGGAAGAGATCCCTTGTGGGGGCTTTGTTCTTTCTATGAAATGTTGAGACATAATGTCCCACGGTCCCATATATATGGCATGATGCCTGAAGGTGGGAAGCCTGGAAGCGTCAGACTGACGCTCAAAGTCGTACAGTCACGGAACAAGCCGTTTATTCTTGTGTATACCCCCGAGGGCGTGGAAAAAATCATGGGCAAACATTCCCAAATGGGCATTTTCGGCCGCCACACAGACGCCGCCCCGGAATGGTTTGCCTCCTTTTGATTCCATCGGCACATATCCGACATTTTTTCTTACCCCTGAAAGCATGCCCGGATTGGCACAATAGCAGATCATTCCGTAGCCCTTCCCTGGGGTGGTAAAGGCCCCGGGTACGACAATTATATGCTGGTATTGGGAGAAATCCACCTCTTTCTCAACGGCTGTCATGGAGTCCTCAATGAGCTTTTTGACCCTCGTTCTATCAACTTTAAAATTATAAGGGCTTACCTTATAGCTACCAATCGGGTCGGGAAGGTTTACCCATCCTCTAAAGTCGGCCTGCACCCATGTCAAACCATACGATTGCTCTTTTACATATTTATTGAGGCCCTGGGTAACTTTTCTTCGAATTCGCTTTAGAGGAAAGCTCGGCTCTACGTCAGGGAACTTAACCGCTAGAATAAGCATGTGCTGTTCACCTCTGGCCTGCTGAGACTGTAGTCCCAGAATCGGGTCTTCCTTGGCTGGCATTGTTCCGGGCATTGAGGAGAGTTCCCCCTGATCCCTTTTGGCTTGCACCTCCTGGCATCCCAATATGAGTATA
>Ga0209636_10003145_pt1 | contig 16841 bp, 14 predicted proteins | sample DeeMarSWOR152_54_FD_187464 | JGI IMG/M metagenome (GOLD analysis project Ga0209636, IMG submission 187464) | Marine sediment microbial communities from White Oak River estuary, North Carolina - WOR-1-52-54 (SPAdes) (version 2) | ecosystem: Environmental > Aquatic > Marine > Intertidal zone >...
AATCTCTCAAGAAAGACACCGTCCTCGCGGAGATTCTTCGCTTCGCTCAGAATGACATGCATCGGGACGGCTTGCCTAACGCGGAACTGCTATTACCAGTTAATCTCTCAATCTTCATAAGTCGGACCTCCAAAGCCCCGGCTCCTTTGTGAAAGGCCTATTGTCCAGCATCCAGTATCAAGATATGAACTCACGTATTACCAGAAGAGACTTCATGAAGGATATTGTGAAAAGGGGCGCGGCCTTTGCCGCTGGTTCCGAAGCGGCGAGGTCACTGTCTTTGAGCAAACTGGCAACATGTTCTGCCGTCGGCGATACGCCAGCCGAGGATCTGAGGGAAGCCATGTTCTACAAGCAACTGGATGGCGTAATGATACAGTGTATGCTGGAACCGAGACAGTGCATAGTGAACAACTGGGAGAGGGGATACTGCGGCGCTAAGGAAAACAGAGACGGAAAATACTACACATTAGTATATTCCAGACCATGCGCTGTCTACGTGGAGCCAATTGAGCGTGAACACTTCTATCATGTACACCCGGGCAGCGAGTTTCTGGGCATTGGCACGGCAGGCTGCAATCTTGAGTGTAAGTTCTGCGATACGTGGCACATATCGCAGGTGAGACCAGAGGAAACTAAGGTGCAGAATCTGTCCCCAGAGGATGCGGTACGCTTGGCTGTAAGCAAAGGTTGCCGGATGATCGTCTTTACATACAACGAGCCAGTAGTTTGCTATGAATATACGCTGGAAACAGCAAGAGCGGCAAAGCAGGCCGGCCTCACAACGCTGTGCCATACCGCAGGGCATATTTACACAGAACCGCTTAAAGCCCTCCTGGCGCACATGGACGCAGTGAACGTTGACCTCAAAGGGTTTTCAGATAAATACTATCTGGAAATGTGTGGGTTAGCAGACTTGGAACAGGTGTTGAGCACACTCAAGACTATCAAACAGGAAAACGTAATGCTGGAGATCACCAACCTCATCGTCCCGGGGCGCAACGATGCCCGTCGGGATATAGCTGGTATGACCGCATGGATCAAGGAAAATCTGGGGGCCGATGTTCCACTACATTTCTCGCGGTTCTTTCCAAATTACCAGCTCACAGACCTACCTGCTACACCAGTGGAAACACTGGATATGGCATGCGATATTGCCCGCTCTAATGGACTGGAATTCATCTATGTGGGCAATGTACCCGGCCATGAATACGAATCCACCTATTGTCCAGAGTGTAAAACCGAACTGATCCGCCGAGGCGGATCAGAAGTCGCTATCATGGAATTGGATAGAATGGGTAGTTGCAGAAAATGCGGACATTCTATACCCGGAATCTGGACGTAGGGAGTCGAGATAGCGATCAGCGTTCAGTTCTCAGCAGTCAGCAGATGTCAACCATCTATACTATTTCCATTATTTGCTTGTGCATTACAGACGGGACTTTCCTGTCCCGCTCGGAGGCTCAACCGACGGTTTTGGGATAGGCTCCTAGCAGTTAAGCTGCAAGTTGATGGTTGATAGCTGATCACTATAATGTGCTCCGGTTGGGTTAATTCCTTCCTCACTATTCCTACTGAGCAAGTTGATAGCATGTCCTACGCGAACGGTTTCTACAAGCCATTCTTCAAGATCACAAATTCTGACGGCGGATGGGAACTATAGGGGATTTGGCAGAGATGCCGCGCGGGTACAATCCTTCGGTGCGTCCGAGTACAGGCCTTGTATCAGTTATCAAAATATCAGACCGGTTTTGCGAGGAACTCTCGACTAAGAATGTGACTATAGTTTACTCTTTCCTTTGAAACCGCGTTGCCTGGGAAAGGTGAGCAGATGATTTGCAGATGGTTCTCAAGCTTTTCTTCAGTATATTGATTCATACCTTGGAATTTGGTCGGAAAACCGGCACGTAGCATAGAGATTTGCCACATATTCACCTGAACTTCTGACTGCTCAGCTTATATATGGGCATGGTAAAGGTGAGACAGATCAGGAAGCCTTGGCTAAAGCTGAATGTTCCTTTTAGCTGGTTTTGCCTGTAAGTTCGGGTATCAGAGGAATCTGAAATATGCGATATGCGACCACTACACATAAGCTAGCAGTGTATTCTACCGTTGTAGGTTATGATAACCACTTAGAGGCTGCCAAAGCTATCATCAGAAGCCTCCAAGAGGAATTGGAGATGGCTAAAGAGCAGATAGAGTTACTGTGGGAAAAGAACAGGAGACTTGAGGAATTGTCCATCACCGATGAACTAACTGGATTGTATAATCAGAGACACTTCTATAATAGGCTGGAACAGGAAGTGACAAGGAATAGGAGGCAGAAACATCCGTTAAGCCTCCTCTTTTTCGATGTAGATGGTCTCAAGGCATACAACGATACCTATGGCCATTTAGGTGGTGATGATGTCTTAAAGGCGGTTGCACAGAGCATATCTCAGAGAATAAGAGAGAATGTTGACTCCGGATACAGGTGTGGTGGAGATGAGTTTGCTGTCATTCTCCCTGAAGTGCGCGCAGAGCAAGCAGTCGAGGTCGCCAGAAGGATAAGCAGAAGTTTGCTGAAAGTAGATTTCCAACAGGTAACTCTGAGTTTTGGCGTTGCTGAACTTGGCCCGGGAATGAATAGCAGGACGTTGTTCAGACATGCAGATGACGCTATGTACATGGCAAAGAAGGGCAAAGGCGTTAAGTCTAACACCTTTGCGGGCAAAATCTTTGTATATAGCAATGGTATTGCCCACAGGGACCAGTAGCAGGGATGTATTTCAATATGTCCCTGCCACTGGTTTGTGTGCTTTGCTACCGCACACTTGTGGTTCCGCACCTAAGTATGTACCAGTAATGTTTTTGGGCTTTTGCAGAAGCGTATGGTTTTGGCAGAGCCTCAAAATCCCCCCTAACCCCCCTTTATTACAAAGGGAGGGAACTTAGACTGAGCCGACAGATGGAAAACGATGGTTACTTAGCGAGAGAACCACTAAGTGGTTTGATCGCTAAATAGCATGTGTTTCCATGATGGGCAGGTTAGAAGGTTTCAAGTCAATGTAAGTTATGCTCATTAGCGGATTGGCTGGTACAAATGACAATGTATTGACACGAGAAAACCTGCCCCTACAAAACTATAGTTGCTTAGGGATTAGACCACTAGGACGTAAACAGTAAAACGTGAATGGTTTCTGATCTGCGATTTGAAGTGATGGGCAGCCGGTCTCCGCTGATTTTTGCTTTTGGATTTGTCTGCATAGGACAGCGTTGGAATCCGCGCGGATGTGCTGGCTATCCTTGGAAGATCGGCAACCGAAAATCCACAATTGAAAGAGGAGCAGAGGATGATACAAGGGATCGATGATCTATTGCGGGTAATGATTGAGCGAGAGGCTTCTGATCTACACATTAAGGCCGGAAGCCCTCCTGGTGTTCGGGTACATGGTGAGCTTTTGCCTGTGGAAGATATGCCGCCTCTCACGCCCGATGATACTGAGCGATTGATCACCTCGATAATGGAGGACTACGAAAGAAGGAACTTTGCGGAGACGAAAGAGTTGGACTTCGCATATAGCTTCTCGGACCTGTATAGGTTCAGAGTCAATGTTTTCATGCAGCGTCAGTCTATGGCGGCTGTGCTTCGTGCAATCCCAATAAATATTCTAACCATAGATGACTGGGGGCTGCCACAGATTTTGAAAGAACTGTCGCTCAAACAAAGAGGGCTTGTTCTAGTCACTGGCCCTACAGGTTGTGGCAAATCCACCACTTTGGCTGCTATGATCGATCATATCAATAGCAATCGAAGATGCCATATCGTGACGATGGAAGATCCCATCGAGTTCGTCCATAGGGATAACCTAAGTTATATTAACCAGCGTGAGGTAGGACACGATACAGACAATTTTGACTCTGCCTTGGAGCGTGTGCTCCGCCAGGACCCGGATGTGATACTGGTGGGTGAGATGCGTGACCATAAAACTATAGAAACGGCCATAACTGCCGCAGAGACAGGACATTTGGTAATGTCCACCCTGCACACTAAGAGTTCGTCGGAGACCGTTGACCGTATCATTGATGTTTTCCCGCCGTATCAGCAAGCGCAGATACGAACGCAGCTCTCAACCACGCTGGAGGCAGTTCTATGCCAAACTCTGATACCCACTCGAGATGGTCAGGGCCGCGCATGCGCAATGGAAATAATGCTAGCTGTTCCCGCCGTGGGGAACCTGATCCGTGAAGGCAAAACGCACCAGTTGATCAATGTAATTCAGACCAGCGCTGATATTGGCATGCAGACGCGGGATCAATCCTTGAGATCGCTTTATGAAAGAGGAATCATAAGCTTTGAGAACGCTCTTACCTATGCGACCAATCCGGACGAGTTGAGACGGATGACGAGGAGGATCGCGTAGTCACCAGTCGCTAGTCAATAGTCGCTAGTCAGTAGTCGCTAGTCGATAGGGAGCACTGGTGACTGGCGGCTAACGACTATTGACTAATGAAACCAGATGAAGAAACTATTTCGACCGTCAAAAGATGGAAAAACAGCTTCCGTAGATGAGCAGCCTCCCAAGTCCCCCTCTATTAAGGAGGATGCTGTCCAGGCTTTGGAATCCCCGCGTACGCGGGGATCAGAGCAAAGAGGTGTGGGGGATTTTCCCCACCAAGATATATCCTCGAGCGAAGATAAGGAAGATCCGCCGGATCGTTTGTATGAGGGTTTGTCATCTGAGAGCACTATAGGACTGGAACCCAGGCGTACGCGGCGGCTTGATGATGACCGGGGTTTTGAAAGGGTCGGGACCCCTTCAGAGACAATTGCCGAGCAGGTCTCTGTTGATACTCTCCCAGCAAGGGAAGAGGAACGAGGGGGTATAGGTCCCTTCCCTGCAGGGAGCGAGGCAATCTCATTAGATCAAAAACTGAAGGAGTTGCTGCAGAGGGCAAGAAATCTGGACAAGGTAGCATCAAAGACGAGCTGCGCCGAGATCATGTTGAGGAAAGGATTGATCTCCCAAAACCAGTTGGAGGAAGTCATCGAGAAACAGGGAGAGACAAAAGTCTATTTCCATCAGGTTATCGCCGATATGAAACTGGTACCCAAAAGGAAGATACTAGAGGCGGCTGCTGAGGGATGGGACGTCAAATATATTGATCTGGAGGAAGCGGAGGACATAGACCCGGAGATCATAAAGATGATTCCCAAATCCAAAGCTCAACGCAACTTGAGCATCCCTGTATACAAGAATGAGACGAAACTCTCCGTTGCCATGGCCAATCCTCTGGACATCTTTGCCGCAGATGACATCAAGATCAGCCTGCACTCTACGGGTCTCGATTTTGTGATAGAGCCACTTTTGGCTTTCCCCAAAGAGATACAGAAGAAACTCGATGAAGCCTACGGTGTCACGGATGCCATAGTCCAGGAGATGCTCGAAGGAATACAGGATGATGAGATTTCGCTGGAATCCCTAAGTGAAGAGTCGGACGATGAACTTGACATAGCCAGATCCGAGGCAGCAGCGCGAGAAAGACCCATTATTAGCCTGGTGAATGCAATCCTCTTGGAAGCTGTGAGGCAGGGCGCTACCGATATTCACATCGAGCCATTCGAGAAGAAAAGCCTGCTTAGATACCGAATTGACAGTAGGCTGCGTGAGGTATCTACGATACCATCATTGCCCAGAGCCAGGCACGATGCGGTAGTTTCCAGACTGAAGATCATGGCATCATGCGACATTGCGGAGAGAAGGCTACCACAGGATGGAAGGATCAAGCTCAGGGCCGCGGGTAAGGAATATGATCTGCGAGTTTCAATTGTGCCCACGTCTGACTTTGGGGAAGCTGTAGTCATGCGTGTAACAGATAAAAGCTCAACTGACTTAAGCCTGGAGCAACTGGGATTCGCTCCCAGGAACCTGGAGATGTTTCAGAGCGCCATTGAGCAGCCTTATGGTCTCATTCTGGTCACAGGTCCCACCGGCAGTGGTAAGACCACTACGCTCTATTCAGCTCTTAACACCATCAATACGCCGGAGGTAAAGATACTAACCGCCGAGAACCCCGTTGAACGAAATCTGAATGGTGCTGTGCAGGTGCAGACAAAGTTTGAGATCGATCTGGACTTTGCTAAGATACTCAAACATTTCCTCAGACATGATCCTGATGTCGTAATGGTAGGTGAGATCCGAGATGAGGAAACAGCTAAGATATCTATAGAGGCTGCATTAACAGGCCACTTGGTTTTCAGTACTCTGCATACTAACGATGCCGCGAGTTCTATGATACGTCTGTATGAGATGGGAATAAACGAGTTTCTCCTGGCATCATCGGTACAACTAGCTATGGCCCAACGCCTGGTTCGAAAGGTTTGTGATAAATGCAAGAGGCCGGTCGCACCTACGGGGAAAATGCTCAGGGAACTGGAAGCCTGCAATGTAGATACTGGGAATTTGCAGTTGTATAGAGGCGTTGGCTGCAACGCCTGCGGTGGCATAGGACTTAAAGGGATGACGGCGATCCATGAGCTTCTGTATATTGATGAGGATATAGAGCAGCTAATCTTGAAGGGGGACTTCTCGGCGCCGCAGATCCGAAAGCTCGCCAGGGAAAAAGGTATGCGAACTTTGCGGGAAGATGGTATGGAGAAAGTGGCTAAGGGTATAACAACCTACGAAGAGGTAATTCTGAAGACAATGGATGTATAGGATTCTCGATTTTTGATTTTCGATTGAAATCGGAAATATTTATCAATGTTTACATGTACTCAATGTGGGCAGGATTTGCCTGGTAAAGCAAACTTCTGCCCTCAATGCGGCAGCAGAACCAATGGCGAACGTGGTGAATCAGCGATTCAGCAGCGGCTTATCGGCATTAGCCGGGCGATGAACTCCACACTGGATCTGGATACGCTGTTGAAGGAGATCAGTGTATGTGCATGTGAGTTGACTCACGCTGAAACTGGTTCCACTATGTTGTATGATCCTGAGAGTGACGAGCTCTATTTCAAAGTGGCTCTGGGGGAGAAAGAAGATATTCTTCGTCGCCTTACTGTACGTGATGGCATAGCGTGGTGGGTCTTTACAAATGGTCTTCCTGCTATCGTCAATGATACAGCATCCGATTCGCGTTTCACTGGCACTGTGGATAAGGTTACGAGCTTTGATACTAGAAACATCCTGTGCGTTCCCATTATTCTCGATACTGGGTACTCGATGCTGGATGCCCCCCGGTTAAACAGGGAACGGAAGGATCCAGGATCCAGCATGCAGTATCCGGCATCCATAATTGGGGTGATCGAGGTTATCAACAAGCAGAAGCGAATGCTGGAGCCACCTCAAGCTATGGAAAATCTTGACCAAAGGGGTATGGGAGATTTTCCGCACCAATTTACCGTTGAGGATCAAAGGATCCTTTCTATTTTCGCATATCAGGCGGCTATTGCTGTGCGGAATGCCAAGGCAGTCGGGGACGGACGCAACTTCTTCATAAACGCTATAGAGGTATTTGTGACAGCCATAGAATCTACTGGATTCGTTCCGCCAGGACACTGCATGAGGGTAGCCAGAAGCTCGATGGGCATGGCTCACAAACTCGGTGTAGAGGACAGCGATCTTCACAATTTGTATTATGCATCGGCACTGCATGATATAGGATTACTGGGTATCAGATGCAAACCCGTAACGCGTGACGCGTTGCGCGTAACGGGTATTCCTGAATCACATACGATCATCGGCGCTGAAATGGTCAGGCCGGTGAACCTTCTGGCTGGAACCGAATCTATAATACGGCATCATCATGAGGCCTGGGATGGCAGTGGATATCCAGATGGTATAGGAGGGGATGACATACCATTAGGAGCGAGAATAGTAGCAGTGGCCGAAAGCTACGAGGAGATCGGGCCAGAGAACGCTAAACGTGAAACGTTGAACGTTGAACGTAGAGAATTTATCGCTGCAAACGCAGGAAGGTTGTTTGCTCCCGACGTGGTAGATGTTTTTCTAGAGATATTAGTCAATAGTCAGTGAGTCAGTAGTCGCTAGGGAATTATTGACTAATGATTATTGACTAGCGACTGAATAAGGAGGAGGAACGATAGTGCTTAGATCGCGCGGACATATCGGAAGCTCCATCGCCGTCAGGGGTTCCTCGCACCCGGCGACCCAAGAGAAGAAACTATTTTCCCTGAGTATGTTCCGGTCCAGGGTGAAGATTGATGATATCTCGGTATTCAGCCGGGGATTTGCCACTATGGTGGGCGCAGGAGTGCCATTGGCTCAATGTCTAGATATCTTGATAGAGCAAACCGAGAACCCAACTCTATCCAAAGCGACAGCCGAGATCAAGGCTGAAGTGGAGGGCGGTGGATCGTTGTCGGAAGCTCTGGGCAAGTATCCGAAGATATTTGACAATTTGTACATTAACATGATCAGAGCTGGGGAAGCTAGTGGCCAACTGGAACCCATATTTAATCAACTGGCCGACCTCTTGGAACGGCAGCGGGATCTGCGAAATAAAGTCAAATCGGCGCTCTTTCTGCCGATGATGGTTCTGGGATTCTGTATACTGATCACCATTGGACTGATCGTATTTGTCGTGCCCAGATTTGCCAGTATATTTGAAATGATGAATGCCTCGTTGCCTGGTCCTACCCAGATGCTTATAGATCTATCGCAAGATATAAGGGGTCCCAAGGGGTTAGTTGCCGCAGTCGCTATTGGTTTTTTCGCGTTCGTCATCAAAAAATTCACTAAAACTGAGCGTGGTGGACATATCTGGGATCAGATGAAGCTCAAGTTGCCGCTTTTTGGCTCTTTGATCATGAAAAAGATTATTGCTAACTTCGCCCGCACATATGGTTTGCTGGATCACAGCGGCGTTCCTATACTGGAGTCCCTCGATATTGTGGCCCAGACAGCTGGCAATAGGATCGTATCTAGCTCAATAAAAGAGGCGAGAGACGGCGTCCAAGAGGGAGAAGACCTATCCAAGCGTCTGGCGAAAAGCCGGATCTTCCCGCCAATGGTCACGCAGATGATTGTGGTGGGAGAGAAAACGGGTACTGTGGAAACTATGCTGTTTAAAATAGCTGATCTATACGAAGCCGATGTGGAACGTACTGTGGAGGGACTTACTAAACTAATAGAGCCTATGATGATGATTCTAGTCGGAGTGCTAGTAGGGTCCATCCTTATATGTATGTATTTGCCGATATTCAATATGGCCGGCATAGTGAGTGGCGGAATGTAGTACCATAGACTTAGGACGTCTTAAGTCTTGCGTCTTTTTCGACCGATCCCAAAGATTACAGGCGACTAAAATCACGAGTAAGGACAATTATCAATTAACGATCAGCAATGAGCACAATCCACTTTGTTAATTCTTAATTGTCAGTCGGAAAAGAGGTGTACCATGAAAAAGAGAGGATCGGAAGAAAAGTTGGAGAAGCTGCTAGTGGACTTCACAGAGAGTCTGACTGGTAGGGCAAGCCAGGGAGAAGGAAAAAGGGAAAAAGGGAAAGGGATTGCCCTCCTCGCTCCCCCTTCTTCCCTCTCCCTCTTTGAAACCGTTCGAACTATATCCTCGGTGATCCAGCCAAAGCAAGCGTCCGAAGAGTTCATAGCTAGAGTATCTCACGCTGTGCAGGAGAGGCTCCAAGAGCAGATATCCACAGAGAAGCTACAAAGGATCATTGGCATGGCGGTAACGGTTGAGGATTTCCGAAAGAGCCTCTTCCATGATATAGTCGCTGCATGTCGTAGTGTTGGATTAAATCTGACTCCAAAGGAGATCGCTGCGCTGAGAAGTCTTAAAGAGGACGCAGTAGAGGAATTTGCCAACAGCTTGGATGAGAGGATCACCAAGTTCTTTCCAACTAACTTGCCATAGTTCATTAGTCAATTAGTCTATTGGTCTATTAGTCCATTACCCGATAGATCAATGGAGGCATAAGCCCGATGTTAGTGGTAAGAACAGAGAATTTGACAAAGGAATTCAGAGAAAGTTCTCTGATACGTCGGCACTGCGTTAAGGCGCTTGACAGTTTGAATCTGCAGGTAGAGATGGGTGAAATATTCGGCTATCTGGGGCCTAATGGCGCGGGCAAAACGACGACATTCAAGCTGCTTCTTGGATTGATCTTCCCTACTTCCGGTACAGCCTGGGTCTTGGGAAAGCATATCAGAGAGGTCAAATTCAAAAGGGAAGTTGGGTTCCTCCCCGAACAGCCTTACTTCTATGACTATCTAACTGGTGAAGAATTTCTCGACTTCTATGCTCAGCTTTTCCGATTTGATAAGGGAACGCGAAAGCAAAAAGTGCGTAACCTTCTGGCGATGGTAGGCCTGGAAGAAGCTGGCTCGACCCAGCTCAGAAAGTTCTCCAGAGGAATGCTTCAGAGGATCGGGATAGCACAAGCTTTGATTAATGACCCGGAACTTGTGATCTTAGATGAGCCACTGTCCGGCCTGGATCCTATCGGTAGAAAAGAGGTTCGGGATATTATATTCCGTCTCAAGAGTGAAGGTCGGACGGTCGTTTTTAGTTCCCATGTCCTCTCGGATGTGGAGGCGATATGTGACAGGATCGGCATTCTGATGCAGGGGAGGCTTCAACGTGTGGAACGCCTCGACGAGTTTCTCAATGTGGAAGTGGAATCAGTAGAAATGACTGTATCTGGATTGAATCAAATGGGCAGAGAGGCTATTCAATCTCTTGGTGGTCAGATAATACATGATGGTAGTAAGACAGTGATCGCGGTCCACGGGATCAGTTCTCCTATCGGGGAAGCGGCGATCCCTCAGATTCTGGCAGCCATAAGGGAATCCGGCGCCAAATTGGCTTCAATGATGTCCCGGACCCAATCTCTGGAAGATCTCTTTGTTGAAACGAACGCTTTGAATGGTGCGGCAAAAGACACAAGATACAAGACACAAAATGCAAGACATGAGGAAGAGGTTCCCTGTGTTGAGTCTGGAGTCTTGGGTCTGGGATCTTGAGTCTCCTTTACGCCATGGTTATAAAAACGATTGCGGTAAACACTTTTAGGGAAGCCATAAGAGACAAAATTCTATACAATTTGCTTGTCTTCACACTGATTGTGATCGCAGCATCTGTGCTTCTTGGCCGGCTTACTATCGGTCAAGATCAGCGAGTTATTAAGGATGTAGGGTTGGCCGCCATGTCTCTATTTGGTGTGCTTATTGCCACCTTTGTGGGCACCAGTTTGGTTCATAAGGAGATCCGCAAGAAAACCATATATACCATGATTTCCAAGCCAATACGTAGATATGAATTCATATTAGGCAAGTATTGTGGCTTGCTGCTGACCATGTTTGCTAATCTGGTTATTATGATTGTTGTGCTGTTTGCAGTACTCATGTTGCATAGTCTCTTGTTTTCTCATCAGCTTGTGTCGGGCTCTGAACCGATGGGTTATGCGTCGCTGCTGAAGGCAGTTGCACTGATATTCTTCGAGTTGATGCTCATCACTTCTGTTGCCGTCTTGTTCAGCACTATCTCTACGCCCAGTTTGAGCGTGTTTTTCACACTGGCTGTCTACGTTATCGGACATCTCACGGTGGATCTCAAGGAACTGGGCGCTGCTTCAAAGAGTAGTTTGGTAAACGGTTTATGCTCTTTGTGCTACTATGTATTGCCTAATCTGGACAATTTTAATATCAGAGCTGAGATGGTAAGAGGTCTAAGTGTGGGTGGCAGATTTGTATTCTATGCTATTGTTTATGGTGCTCTTTATATGACCGCTGTTCTGTTAGTATCGATTCTGTCTATGGAGAGGAAGGAATTTGTCTAGGAATGAGCCTATGGGCTAATGGGCTCATAGGCTTATGGGCTTGATGGCCATGAAGCCGCTTTGGGAGGCTCTGACATTAATGTTCAAGACTCAGAACTCAAGACTCGAGATTCAAGATTCAAGATTCAGTCTGTGCAAGCTTTCTGTATTGTGTATTGTGTCTTGTGTCTTGTGTCTGGTCATCGTTGGGTTTGCTCTTGTGCAGGGGCAACTTGACCGGATGAGGCCGTCGAGGGAACGATTGGAGGAAAAGCTCATTTATATCCCTAGCGGCCGGTTCCTTAGGACAGCGGCATTGGGATTCGATGCGGTTCTGGCCGATCTACTGTGGACTCGTGCGGTAGTATATTTCGGTGGGCATTTCCTTACGGATAAGGATTATCGTTGGCTGTATCATATACTGGACGCTGCCACCACTCTAGATCCAAAGAATATCCTCGCATACAGGTTCGGTGGAAGTTTGCTGGCATTGGAAGAGGACGATGTGGAAAGAAGCATAGCAATTTTGAAGAAGGGGATCCGAAACAACCCTGATGAAGACTGGAGACTCTATTTCCTGCTCGGATTTAACTATTTCTATTTTCTGGAGGACCATATTGAGGCGGCGAAATATCTTGAAAGAGCGTCAAGGATGCCAGGTCATCCCAAGTATTTGCCGAAGCTTACTGCCAAAATGTATGCCAAGGCTGAAAAGATAGATACGGCTATAGAATTCCTGGAAGAAATGTATGAGCAACACGAGGATCGAAATGTCAAGGCGGCTATTGCGGAGCGAATAACTATACTGGTCGCGAAAAAGCAGGCGCGCTTACTGGAACACGCCGCAGGAAAATACAAGGAAGCCTATGGCGAGTACCCCACAGACGTAAAGTCACTTGCTCGTGTGGGGTTGATCGGCGAACTGCCTGAGTATCCGGGTGGGCAGTATGTAATTGATCCAAATACTGGTAGAGTGGACTGGGTGTCTGAATCAGCTCCCCAGTGGCCTTAACATTTTAGACTTTCGATTTGCGATCTTCGATTGCAGTCGGAAATCTGAAATCTAAAATTGGAAATGCTAAAGATGATACTTCGCAAGAGAACTTCCTCACTAGGAGTAGATATAGGTGCCAGTTCCATAAAAGTTGTGGAACTGGGATATGGCTCTAAGGGCCCACTCATAATCAACGCAGGGATAACTGAGCCGTTAGCAGACAGTTCCGTCGAGACAGCTAGTACTGCTTTGGCTCAACTGATCGATCGGAAAAAGATCCGTTCTAGAAGAACCGTCACGGTGGTGCAGACTGCATCTGAGGGGTCTGCCACAGTGCGGCGGATATTTATGGAACATCTGACTGCTGACATTAAGGAAGCGGAACTTAAAGAACGGGTCAAGTGGGAGATAGTAACGCGGGATTATATCCCTTTCCCTGTTGAAGAAGCCATTGTAGATTGTCATATTCTTGAAGAAGGTACACTAGAGAATATCCCCGGTCTCTGGGTATTCCTTGTCGCTGTGCGTAAGGAACTTGTCACAGATCGTGTAAATATACTACGCGCTGCCGGTCTGGTGCCCATTGGCATAGAAATAGATTTTTCTGCCGTTTTGGGGCTTCTCAGCTATATGGGTATGTTTCCAGATGATGAGGATGTGGCCGTGATCGACATTGGAGCTACTAAAACCTCCATCGGGATCATATATCGTCGCCAATTGGTTTTCTATAGAGACATATCCGTTGCAGGGAATCATATCACCTCCCAGATAGAGCGCCGGCTGAGGATTAAAAAGCAAGAAGCTGAAGATTATAAGCTTACAGAGGATCTCTTTGAGAAGGTCTCCAATGGAACCGGGGAAATCTGGCGCGCTGCTTCACCTATTGAATCCGTCATAGAGGAGCGGCAAGGGCTATATCCGCAGATTCGCGAGTGTTTCCGCTACTATGAAGGTGATGTTCCTAACGCCAGATTGTCCAAAGTCTTTTTCTCAGGAGGTACCAGTCAGTTAAACGATCTTGATAATTTCCTTTCCCAGCGGCTAGCTATACCTGTTGAGAATGTCCATTTCCTGGATCATGTGCCCGTCGACCATAATGGCGACGCGAGTGAGATAGAAGGAAAGGAACCCGTCTTCGCTGCAGCCGTTGGTTTGGCTCTTAAGCCGTTCAGAGCAAAGTAGCTTTCAGCATTCAGCTATCAGCTTGCTCTTGCTGATGGGTGATAGCTGATAGCTTTTAAAAGGGGTCTGCTACCATGATAGATATCAATCTACTACCACCTGAGTATGCACCTAAGAAGCTCGTCAGTCTCAGTGGTCTTGCCATCATTAGTGTTTTTGTCCTGATAAGCCTGTCTTTACTTCTGTCCTCATTCAAATTGCTGGCCGAGTTACAGGATTACTCCGGGAGGGTGGAGTACCATGACCAGCAGATTAGACATTTTGCGCAGCAAGTGGAAGACATTCGCGAACTCAAGAAAAGTGTGAAATTGCTGAAAGCTCGATTGTCTTTAGTGAAGGAATTGCTTGAGGAAAAGACCGCGTGGAGCGATAAGCTGGTGGAGCTATGTCAACATTTACCGCAGAACGGTATCTGGATAGATGGACTCACTATCGACCGTCAGAAAGTCCAGCGGAAGCCGGGCGCGGAGAAGTCCAAGACCGGAGACGTAGAAGCTGAACAGATCATGATTGAGATAGTAGGAAGTGTTGTTTCGGTTGATAAGGTGAGCCAATTTGTAGCCAATTTGGAGGAATCGGAGACCTTTGGCAATGTCGTTTTCGATTCCGCAACCAGTAGTGCAGCGGGACCTGGCGTAGGACCGTATTCAAGTGAGGGGCTAATATCCTTCAGGCTTACAGTAGAAGCAATTAACAATTAACAATGAGTAATGAGCAATCTGTTAATTGTTAATGGGGAAACTCCTCCATACCCCTATGCTCAAGCTTTCCCAAAGCTTGAGGTGTTAATTGCTCATTGAGGTGAAACATGGTTTCTGAAGATGTGAAGAAGTTATTCGTTCTCATAAGCTTCTTTTTGCTTGTTTTTCTGGCTTTCTTTTTCTTGCTCTGGCGGCCTAAGCTTACCGATCTGAGGAGATATCAGAGGGAACTCAGAGATAAGCAGGCCGAACTGGTCCAGTTGGAACGAGATGCACAAGACTGGCCCGATACGATCACCCGGGAGATGCTGGAGCAATATGAGGACAAACTGGAGCGACTGTGGAGCTTGATCCCTTCCGAGGAGGAAATATCAGTTCTCTTGGATGAAATCCAGACTCATGCTAGATCTGCTGATCTGGAGATTCTCTCGTTGACCAGGAGTTCAACACCTACGGGGGCAAGTTCTCAACCAGCGCGTTCCGCAGCCGGCGAGCCCAAAGCGGCTGGCGAGGCCTCCAGATACATCAGAGTGCCATACAAAATATCCCTGGGCGGTGGCTACTCTGGATTAGTTAAGTTCCTGCGGAGATTAGAAGATTCTGAGAGACTTGTTACCGTTACCAGTATGAAAATGAACGCGGGACAAGGGCAGCATCCTGTAGATGCCGAGATTCAGTTTAATATATTTTATTCCAAAGTGGGGGTGGAGGGTTGATTTTAGATTTTAGATTTGCGATTTGCGATCTCTGCAATCCCCGCGTATGCGGCGACCGAAACGGAGATCGAAATCAAAAATCAAAAATCAAAAATCGAAAACGCTATGAAGAATAATGCTATCTTTATCATCCTATTGTTTTTCTTGGCTATGACATTCTTTTTCTGGTTTCAGGTGCTGAGGATCGAAGATTTGCCCCCTGTAGACCGTGTTGCCACCGCTGGGATTACCGGAGCGCAGGCGGAGGCTTTCATCAAACTTGCTGAGGAACTGCTGATTGATTACAGAGAACCACTGCGGAGCCTAAGCAGAGGAGATCCGTTCGTTAAATGGAAGCCCAGTAGTACTCCTGAGAGCGAGGTAGAAGAGCCTAGTAAGTTCGTCTTGTCATCCGTGATCTATAGCGATCTGCACGCCCTTGCCGTGGTAAATGGCAAGATACTGGCTGAAGGGGATACAGTCCCTGGATACGAGTTTATGATCCAGAATATTGAGGTTGACAAAGTGGAAATCAGTGATGGCAGAAAGAAATACACTTTGGAAATAACCGGTGTGAGTGCTCAGTGATCAGTAATCAGTAAAAGAATCTCACCGACCACTGATTACTGATCACTGATTACTGATCACTACGAAAGGATGTAACTTACCATGGTACACCTGTACTTGAAGAGACCCAAGACTCAAGACTCAAGGTGGGCTCATAAGCTCATAAGCTTATCGGCCCATAAGCTTATGAGCCTACTGTTGTGTCTTCCTTTGCTTTTTGCTTCTTACTCATACTGTGATACACCTGGCTCGACGCTGGATAGATCAAGCATCCAGAATCCAGAATCCAGTATCCAGAGCAGACCGGCGATTGTGTATACAGTAAGACCTATCTATCTCCCAAAAACCACAAAGCTGGAGATAGCATCTGATAGGCCACTTAACATAAAGCAAGTGAAGCTATCCAAGGGCGGTGTCTTGCAGATAGAGGTATTCAATGCAGCAACTTCGCTACCCGACTCTGTGTCCATCGACAAGGGTATACTGCGCAGTGTCGCGTTCGAAACGGAGGAAGATAGACAGACAGGAATGTCTTTACTACGTATGTACATAAACTTGACAGAGTCGGTGATCTATGAAGTGGAAGGTACGGATCAAGGACTAACGGTGGTGTTTCAGAACCCTATGCTGGAACAGCTTATCTCGCTCAATATTAATGACGAGTCTCTCAGTACAGTGCTACTGCTGTTATTCATGCAGTATGGAGCCAACATTGTTGCGGGGAGCGGCATCTCAGGGAAAGTCACGGCACATTTAGTGGATGTGCCGCTGAAAGCAGCGCTGGATGAGATATTAGGATCCGAAGGGTACGGTTATGTAGAAGAGGATGGATTAATTCGTGTACTTACAGCCGAGCAATTAGAGGCGAGAAAGACTGCTGAGGAAGAACGTATGCTGGAGCCTGCTACTCCAGCTCCGGC
>Ga0209636_10003146_pt1 | contig 16834 bp, 12 predicted proteins | sample DeeMarSWOR152_54_FD_187464 | JGI IMG/M metagenome (GOLD analysis project Ga0209636, IMG submission 187464) | Marine sediment microbial communities from White Oak River estuary, North Carolina - WOR-1-52-54 (SPAdes) (version 2) | ecosystem: Environmental > Aquatic > Marine > Intertidal zone >...
CTCCATGGCCTTGCCGATCGATGTGAATTGATGACGCATGTGTGAGGATGTGGATGCACCCAGCCAATCTTTGCGATGCATGGTTTTGGGGACATGATGTGAGGCAATGGATTGCCAGCCGGAAAGACCGGTGACAATCATTTTATATCCGCCGCTGTATCCACCATAGGGATTGCCGCTAACATGACCGATGACGATGGGCAAATCGGCTTCCGCCATCAATCGGTTGCACTGGATCACATTTCCCATTTCGTCGGTGCCAAAGTCACACAAATCTGAGGCTTCCGCATCATGATTGATCAAACGATCCGGCCAGAACTGATCAACGATTTCCTGGCCCAGATACCAGTACCACTCTTCTAAGGTGTTTTTCCGGTGCAGTCCCATGCAACACAGCAAAGTAATGTTTTCAAGTTTCGTGCCGCCTTTGAGGAGCTCCTCCACGACCATGGGAATCGCCACACGTCGATGGCAATTCGCATGAACCCCTCCCTTGACACGGTCGGGAAAACCGATCACCACCTTCTTATCTGGGGCGCCTAACTCCCTGAGAGGTGGGAAGCCTAGAGGGTTTTTAAGAGCCTCTCGTGTTGCTTCATGGGGATCCACTTCTGCGGGGTCTTTATAGGTCTTGCCATGGCGTACGACGACCGCAGAGCTTGGAAGCTCTATACGCATCTTAATGTCACCATAGTCCAACAGAACGTCTTCTTTCATCTTTATTCTCCTCGAAAAAGTTTTGCATGTCAGAGGGGCTGCCCTGACACGATCTCGATGTGTTCCCGGACGGCCGACTCGATATCGTAATCCGGCGCCCAACCGAAATCCCGGCGAGCTGGGGCGTCATCATAGGCAACGGGATACGGGGAAAGGCCCTTTCCGCGGTCGGCCAGGGTCACCCGCGCCTCCGGGCGTAAGTTTTTGGCGATTTCAACCACCTCGCGGATGGAATGGATGCCACCTGCTACGTTGTAAATGCGCTGCGGCACCTCCTCTGCCTCCCATAGGGCACAGATGGCCTTGACCGCGTCCTTGACGTAGAGCCAGTCCCCGCGCTCATCGGGGTTGGGCACTTTCAGCGGCCTGCGCTGGGCAACAGCGTCAAGGATGAGCGAGGAATAAAGCGCGGTGATGCCGGTGGTCCGGCCGGGGCCGAAGACCCAGGTCAATCTCAACGCTCTGGCATCCAAAGTGCGCTTCCGAGCGTACCACAACATCAGATGCTCGCAAGCCAATTTTGATTGACCGTAGACGGTTTCCGGGTTCTTGGGGGCATCGTCGGTCACCGGTTCCGGAACATCGCGACCGAATACCGATATAGAGCTGAGCATGATGAAACGATTGATCTTCAATGCGGCCGAGGCATCTAGGAGCACATGGGTGGAACGGAAGTTCACCTGAAACCCCATGAGCGGATTCTGTTCACACGGCTCAGCCAAGAGCGCTCCCAAGTGAAATACGTCGGTAATCCCCTGAGTGGCCATCGTCCGATAGAGATCGGATTCGGATCCGAGGTCACCTCGGACATAAGTAATCCTATCGGCCACCTTATTCAAAGCGGGTGCTTCCGGGGCCAGGTCGAAGGCTACCACTTGGAATCCTTCTTCCAAAAGTCTTGGTATGAGATAACTGCCGATAAAACCTGCAGCTCCTGTCACCAGTGCTTTCATGAAATAACTCCTTTCACTTGTGGTCTCTGACGAGGTCCGTGAGCTTCTTTAAATTTCTGCTCGTTTTCGCCCTCGGTCTCGCTGGTCGAGGAGCATCCCTTCAGGATGTTCGATGATTAAGGTGGGATTGCAGAGGAGATCATCCGCGCCGAAGAGTCTTATAGCTCGGATAACAAACTCAACGAAAATATATAATTATAACAAGCTGTTATCCTGTACATAGTGTCCATCTACTAATACAACTATTTCCCTCGACCTTGTACTTGCATTGCGTATTCTTGCATAACTTCTTGCTTCAGTGTTTCCCTCAATTCGAGAAAGTCCTTATTAGTTTTCAGCTTCTCTTCACGGGGATAAGGAAATGGAGTCTCTACAAGGTCTCTTATCCGTGCTGGTCTGGACGTAATTACAACAACACGATCAGACAAGAATGCTGCTTCTTCAACGGAATGCGTAACAAAAAGAACCGTCTTCCTTTTCTCTTGTAATGCCTCAAGCAACTGGAGTTGCATGTTGCTCCTGGTTTGAGCATCGAGTGCTCCAAAAGGTTCATCCATCAGAAAAACTTCGGGTTCCACAGCATAAGCTCTGGCAATAGCTACCCTTTGTCTCATGCCGCCCGACAATTCTTTTGGATATGCCTCTTCAAAGCCCTCAAGCCCCATTAACCTTATAAAATCAGAAGCTACCTTTTTCCTCTCGCTTTTTGGGATACGATTGGCAGCCAGTTTTAGACCAAACTCAATATTTTCTTGCACTGTTAAGAAAGGAAAAATAGCGTATTGTTGAAATATAACTCCTCTATCTTTACCTGGACCCTTTACAGGCTTCCCATCTAGCAGGATTTGACCTTCCGTAGGCTCCAAGAAACCAGCAACTAGGTTAAGTACAGTCGACTTACCGCAACCACTCGGCCCTATTAAACTGACGAATTCGTTATTCTCAATCTTTAAACTAAAATCTTTGACGGCTTCGATGATACCTCTAGATCCAGCCGTTGATTCATACATCTTCGAAGTATTAATTAACTCAATCTTGACCTCTTTAACAGAATCATGTTGCACTTTCAATTCTGTCAACACCTCCCAGCTTCTAGGCAGTAAACTCTTCTTGCCATCTAGTGAAATAACTACTCAGCCATCTTATTATTAGATCCATTACTAAAGCTAGAAAACCTATAAGAGCTATCCCCATGTATATTATTGGGATTTGGAAGTAATTGCTAGCATCCTGAATCACAGCACCCAAGCCAGTTTGCGCTGCCACCAGTTCAGCAGCCACAAGAGTAGCCCAAGAAACACCAAGTGACACACGTAACGCGGTAAGTATATGCGGTACAGACAAAGGGAAGACTACCTTGGTAAAGATTTCAGCACTTGAAGCACCCAAAGTTTTTGCTGCCCTTACAAACAAGGGATCGATGCCTGATATGCCTTCATACATGACCACCACAGAGGAAAAAAAGGCAGCATAAAATAATACTACGGTTTTCGCGACCTCACCGATGCCGAAATAGACAATAACTAAAGGAATAAGAGCAATTGGGGGCAAAGCTCTAAAGAAATTTATCAGCGGTTGAAAAAAGGACCCTAATCTTTCGTTCCATCCCAAAATAAATCCTACCGGGACAGCTACTGTCACTCCTAAAAACACCCCTATGGCTACCCTTTGTATGCTCGAAAGCATATCGAACAATAAGCGCCCTTCGGTGAATAAAAATACCGCCTGCTGCAGGACTATGTGGGGTGGAGGAAATAGTGCAGGCTTGATTACTCCTGAGAGGTATACTATGTACCAGACCCCAAACAGTACCCCAAAAGCACTAATGGCGTTCATCAAGCCTATGAATAATTTGACAATTTTTTCTTTCATATTTATCTACTCTGCCTCCCTCGCCTTCTCAGATCCGACGCCATGATTGATGGGAGTACAGCCCTTGGTAAAGCTGTACTCCCTTACTTCCTCCCAAATGCCAGATCCCAACTCTCACGTTTTTGATCCCCTAATCCAAGAACTTCAACCCAAAAACAGCAAAGCAGCTAGAAGCTATACTACTCTCCTATTTTAACGGCAGCACTACTTCCTCATGAACTTCTGGCAGTAATTTGCTGTCAAAGTATTTGGCTGCTGGTCTTGGTTTCTTAAATGCTCCTACCTCAACATAGGTATGGGTCACCTGATCAAGCCATTTGTCAATAGTCTTGTCTCCGTAGTATTCTATCCATTTAGTGGTTGGAAGTACCCTTTCTGCTTGAAATTGTTCCCAAAGGTCACTCGTTGGAACTTTTGGATAATACTTCTCAGATAGGATTTCAATCGAGTGCCTAGGATTATAGACTAGCACTTCATTAGCCGGAATCCATGCCTTCACAATCTTCTTCAGCAAGCCATTTCTATGTTTTTCCCAGAATTCATCCGTTGTCGCCCAGCCGCCAACGATGGCTGCTTCAGGGAAATACTCACTGGCCTCTGCGATTTTCCTAGCGCCAGGCACATTCGCTTTGATTATTAGATTAAAAGGAACCCACATAGCTACTGCCGGTACTGCTCCAGCTACGAAAGAACTTACGGCCTCCGACATTCTTTGATTGACTACTGTCACATGTTTATATTTCCCCGTTTTGTCAGTCTCAGCTAGACCTACAGACCTCAGCGCGTTGTGTAAGAACACATGTGCTGTAGTTCCCCGAGTTGTAGAGATCTTTTTGCCTCTTAGGTCTTTTAGAGAATTAATTCCGCTTCCAGGTTGTACCCAAAGTTGAGCAGTGCCAAATTCGATATTGTTAATTAGAAACACTTTCCCTTGACCCTGTGCTGGCCAGTTCGATATAACCGCTCCGGTAATAAGCATGTCAATGCTACCACCACTAAGGGCTTGAAAAAGACCAATACCAGTGTAAAATCGTTTCACATTAAACTTTATTCCTTGTTGTTCCCAAAAACCATAGTGTTCACCAAGCCACAGCTGACCATCAACCGCTAAAGTGTGCAAATATCCAAGATTTACCTCAGTCAGCTCAGATGCTGAATAACAGATTTCCGTTTTCAAGAACACCATCGAAAGAGCAATGACAATTAAGATGCATAAGCTAGCACGCAAACTTCTTGTCCTCATTTTAAACCTCCCTTTTTGCTTTGTTTAAAAAACCTTGACGCTCGTTTCACCTTACCAAAGCTAAGACTTATCAACAACGCTTCACATCACACTGTAAACCTTGAAACTAACCCCCAAACTTACGCCGCACCTATTGTTTCTGTTTATTCTAAAGACGAATATTTCACCTCCCTTCTTGTTTGCTGATCCCTATGTTGAAATTATTGCTCAAGGCATTTGCTCCTCTAAACAGCTCCAGCTAGCAACTTTGAATCAATCGAGTTCAGTGCAAGATTCTCGTATAATCAAATCCGTATCTAAAGAATACTGTTTTACTTCGCCATTACCGCTCTCAATGGCCTCAAGCAGAATCTTTACGGTAAGCGCACCGATGGCCAAAACGTCACTGGCGGCGAAAACAGCCGTTGGCTGCTGTGACAACTGAAGGAAACGAGCCATCGCGCTATACCCATTTGCCGCGGTCGGCTCATTCTCTATGATCAGTGTTGGATCGATATCCAAACCGGATTTTGTCATCGCAGATTTATAACCAGCCAATCTTTTGCGCACCCGGCCCACTTTGCTGTAGGGTCCTATAATCAGACCGATACGCTGGTGGCCCAATTTGATTAAATGCTCGGTCATTAAATACGCCGTTTGGAAATTGTCAAATCCCACGTAATTTATCCTTGGATCGCCCAGCTTCTCCCATATCACCACAACAGGAATCCGGGCCTCAATCAGTTCGATAAGCGCCTTTTCGCGGCCGAAGGTAAAACCGGTCAGGACAATCCCTGCCACACGGCGCTCTTGAAATTGTCGTAGAAGCTTGAGTTCTATCTCTTCGTCGTACTTCGTGTTTCCAAGGACAATGGAAAAATCCCGTTCTCGGGTCTTATCTTGAATGGCTAGCAGAGAGGTTCCAAATAGGGATTGTTTCGTGGTTGGGACGACCACGTCGATAACCGTGGACGTTTTCCTAGAGAGATCACCGGCCGCCGCGTCATAAACGTACTGTTTTTCATGGCCCAAGTGTAAGATTCGTGCGCGCGTATTCATATTGACCAGATGGGGCGAACGGAAAGTACGGGAGACCATCGTTGTAGAAACGCCTGCCATTTCCGCGATTTGTTTCATTTTGACTTTTTTCATATGACCTCTAAAGATCGGTCTCTCCACTTATGATCCATCATTGCACAACTAAAATTCACAAGAATGTGAGCAGGTTGTGTCAAATACCACACAGCAGGTTTAACAAAGCAATTTGATGAAATCGATTTCATAATATCTGTGACAATTTATTTGTCAACAAAAAAAGTTCTTGGTTGAGCCTGAACTGATGTGAAATTAAACAAGCAATAACAAGTAATTATGAAATAGAAGAAGAAGTATCGCGGGAAGTCTTTTTGCTTGAAGACAGGCAGAATGGATGATATCGATTTCATATATTTCCTCAGTTCGGAACGTTCTGACTCCGGGCTCTCCACACTCCCCATTTCGCCTGCAGGTTGCCAGAGCCGCGAGACCTGAGACCTCGCGACCACCCTTCTCAGGAATTCGCCCGCAGGGATGACTCCTCAGCGTCAAAAAGTCGGTGTTGAGCGTTGTAGATGCAGGTCGGATTGGGTATAATTCTCCGAGCACGAAGGGAGAGCTTCCTTCGGCACCAGACTTGACGACAGAACAAACGAGCGAGAAATGGATCGCAACGGACTTAAGGATCTCCTTGAACAGATCCGCAACGTCCACATCGCCGTCATTGGAGACTTCTGCCTCGACGCCTACTTTGCACTGGACGCAAGCACCTCAGAGATCTCCACCGAGACCGGACTCCCTACCTGCCCGGTTAGAAGGCAACGCTACTCCCTAGGCGGCGCCGCAAACGTCGTCAATAATCTGTGGGCAATGGGTGTCAAGAAGATTTCCGCGTTCGGCGTTATCGGACCTGACCCTTTCGGGAAAGAGATGACCGACATCCTGAGGGACATGGGAATCAACACTGACGGCCTCCTCGTCCAGGAGAAGGAGTGGGATACGCACGTGTACACAAAACCGATCGAAAAGAATCAGGAGCAGAACCGGATCGACTTCGGAAACTTTAATCACCTTGAAGCCGATACAGCAGAACTCCTGATTCAGAAACTGGAGGCTGCCTTTCCCAAACTGGATCTGGTCATCATCAACCAGCAGGTACCAAGCGGAATCCACACCCACGGTTTCCGCAAGGACCTGAAAGAGCTGATCGCGCGCCACACTGACAAGATCTTCATAACTGATTCACGTCACCACAGCAATGACTACGACGGTGCGGTCAGGAAGATCAACATCCAGGAGGCAGTGAAACTGTTCGGGAACGAGGGCGAAACGCCGGACTGGTTGAACTCGGCTGAGGCAGAGGCAATCGCACGGAAACTGTACGAACGTTGGGGCACAATGCTCTTTCTCACGCGGGGTGAATACGGCTGCACTGTCTACGACGAGAATGGGTCCCAAGAGATTCCCGGTCTCCTGATTGTTGCTCCTACCGATCCCGTGGGAGCAGGCGACAGCATGCTGGCCGGCATTGGAGCGGCACTCGCGGCCGGAGCCAGACCCCTTGATGCAGCAGAGCTGGGAGGATTTGTCGCCGGTGTCACGGTGCAGAAGCTCTTTATAACAGGCACCGCTTCACCCGCAGAGATTTTGTCGATCGGCAGTGATCCGGATTACCGCTACCGCCCAGAGCTCGCACGGAGACACTACAGAGCGGTCTACCACCCCCACACAGATATCGAAGTCGTTACTTCCCTTCCTCGCGAGCAGAAACCAACGCACTTCATCTTCGACCAGGATGGGACCCTCTCTATCCTCCGACAAGGCTGGGAGCAGATCATGGAGCCAATGATGGTGAAGGCGATCCTGGGAGAGAAGGAGCAGACCGTCGACGAGGTCCTGTATGATCAGGTGCTCAGAAGTGTTCAGGAGTACATCGACAAGACGACGGGAGTGCAGACCCTTGTGCAGATGAAAGGCCTTGTTGACCTCGTCAGGCAGTTCGGATGTGTGCCGGAAGAGAACATCAAAGACGAATTCGGATACAAAGAGGTATACAACCAGGAACTTCTGATTATGGTCCACACTCGAGTCCAACGACTGAAAAAGAAAGAGCTGGATATCGAAGATTTCACCATCAAGAAGGCAATCCCGTTTCTGAATGCCCTGCACCAGAACGGTGTCAAGCTGTATCTTGCAAGCGGCACGGATCAGGAAGATGTCGTCAAGGAAGCAGAGATACTTGGCTACCGGGATCTCTTTGGAGGACGCATCTACGGCTCGGTTGGAGATATCACGAAGGATGCAAAACGGATCGTGCTGGAGCGAATCATGACGGATATCGGAGACGAAAGCCGGCACCAGATCGTGACCGTGGGTGACGGGCCTGTGGAAATCAGGGAGACCCACAAGAGAGGTGGATATACAGTGGGTGTCGCGAGCAACGAAATCCGCAGACACGGTTTGAATCTCACAAAGCGGAAGAGGCTGATCGAGGCGGGTGCAGACTTGATCATCCCCGATTTTTCACAGATGGAGCAGCTGTTGCCATTGCTCTTCAAGGCTTAGGGTCCACACACAACGAAGCGCCAGACACTGATATCGTGCCTGCGCACAGAGAAGGACATTGCTGTTGAAACATCAACCACTGGACCGCCTCGAGCTCAATTTCTATTCATTGAAAGAGCGCAAGAACCGTGTCGCCATCGAACGGGATTATGTACCTCCCTCTGCGAGTCCCAAAGCTCTCGCAGGCGAAGCATCGGAAACACTGGAAATGGTGATCGAATCAGTCGCCGCAGCCCGCTGGAAGAAGAGACCCGTTATTCTCGCGTTTGGCGCCCACACCATCAAGAATGGCCTGGGTCCCGCAATTACCGACCTTCTTCAGAGGGACTGGATTACTCACCTGGCAACCAACGGGGCCGGTATCATTCACGATTGGGAATTCGCGTTCCAGGGAGAGAGCAGCGAGGATGTCAGAGAGAATATCCGGAAGGGGAAATTCGGCATGTGGGACGAGACGGGGCATTACCTGAACCTCGCGTTGACCGTCGGTGCGTACGAAGGTCTGGGCTACGGAGAGTCCATAGGATCATTCATCGAGCGAGAGGAACTGACAATACCTGATCGAGCGGGGCTTGAAGAACTGGTTCGAAACCCATCCGGGAATGACTGGGGGAAAGTAGCGGCTGCGGCAGATCTCCTGCAGACCATTCATACGTTCGACCTCCAATCCGGTCCCCAACCTGTAAGCCATCCGTTCAAGGCATACAGCATCCAGGCCAATGCCTTCCGGATGGGAGTGCCATGCACTGCCCATCCAATGTTCGGTCATGACATCATCTACACACATCCCATGAACCAGGGCGCAGCGGTCGGCCGCACTGCTGAGCGGGACTTTCTCCTTTTTGCGGGTAGCATTCGTAGTATCGAGGACGGGGTCTACATCTCCCTAGGCTCCGCCGTGATGTCTCCCATGATCTTTGAGAAGGCGTTCAGCATGGCTCAGAATCTGTCACTCCAACAGGGTCAACGGATTAGCCGACACAGAGTGTTTGTCGTGGACCTCGCAGAATCGGACTGGGACTGGCAACGCGATGGAGAGCCGCCCGGGAACCACCCTGCCTACTATATCCGCTACTGCAAGACATTCTCGCGTGTGGGTGGAGAAATGCGCTATGTCACGGCGGACAATCGGGATTTCTTGCTGGCTTTATCGCAAGGACTGAAGCGCCTCTAGATTCACCGACCATCCCCCCCTGCAATCGCCGAGTATTACTTCAAAAAGCGAGTTCTTATCACTTTATATTGTGACTTATTTTTCTTGACGCACAACCCCATTACTCCTATACTTCCCCTATCAAAAAGCGAGTTCTTATCACTCATTACTTAAAATAAAATGGATTAAGATGAATGAAGAAAAAGTTACTCGTAACCGGTGCTTGTGGATTTGTGGCTGGTAGTGTCATTGCGCAGGCAATTCTGGATCATGATGTATATGGCGTAGGTCAATCGAAATTAACAGAAGATGTGGACAGTTTAAAATACTATCCCATAGACTTGCGCGAATCGAAGCGTTTCAGTGAGTTTTTTGATCAGATACGACCTGATGCAGTCATTCACACAGCAGCTATTTCTGATATCGATTTTTGTCAGAAAAATCAAGAGTTGGCCAAAGAGGTGAATGTTGGGGTCACTCGCGATTTAATTCGTCTGTGCAAAGAGTTCAAAACCAGACTTGTTTTTTGCTCTACGGATACCGTCTTTGATGGAAAAAAGGGACTTTACGTCGAGCAAGATCAACCGAATCCGGTAAACTATTACGCTGAGACAAAAGTCAAATGTGAGAACTTGATCAAGCAAAATTTACCAAATGCCGTGATTGCTCGCTTGGCATTGGTGATGGGGTTGCCAGTTTTAGGTAAAGGAAATTCCTTCCTTGCGAAAACTATTGAAAAATTAAGTATAGGTGAAAGTGTGCAATTTCCTTCCAATGAAATCCGCACACCAATCGATGTCATTACTTTGGGCCGTGCGTTGGTAGAACTGGCTGGAAATGATTTTGTAGGTATCATACATTTGGCTGGCAATGATCATCTTACTCGCTTCGAAATAGCCCAACGTATTGCAAAGCGTCTCGGATACTCGCTGGATTTAATTCTACCAACAAATTCAAGTATCATGAAGGGCAGGGTGCCCCGTCCATCAGATGTATCGTTAGACAATTCAAAAGCGCGCCATGAACTTGATACGCCTATGATGAATTTATTGGAAGGTTTGGAATTATCGTTGACCTTTCCAAAGGAGTCTGCATGATCCTTCGGGACACTCAAAACAATGAAAATATTAGCATTACGTGTGACGCACTTTTAAAAGAGCGTCGCACGTTTCTCGATTAAATTTTCGAAGAAGGAAAGATATAATGCCTAATCCAGAAATTAAATATGATCTTCAAATTAAATTTGGTACGGAGTATGGGCAGGATGAAGAACAAGCCGCTCTAAAGGTCCTCCGTCAAGGCGCCCCAACCAGTGGAAATGCATGTATACAATTTGAAAAAGATTTTGCTGAATACAGCGGCGTTCGTCATGCCCGAGTCGTGTCCAATGGAACAGCTGCGTTGTTTTTATCAATGGTTGCTCTGGATATCAAAGATGGAGATCGTGTCCTAACCACTCCCCTGACCTGGATTGCAACTGCAGCAGCGCCAGCAACACTTGGCGCAGAAGTTGACTTTGTGGACATTGATCCCATTACCTATAACTTGGATCCGAACAAGTTGGAGGAAAAACTAACGCCGAATACGAGGGTCGTAATTCCTGTGCATTTATACGGACAATGTTGTGACATGAACCCAATCATGGAATTGGCTGAAAGGTATGGATTCGCAGTTATCGAAGATGCCTGTCACGCCCTCGGTGCCGAATACAAAGGTCGCAAAGCAGGCTCGATGGGTACGACGGGGTGCTTCAGTTTTCATGAACAAAAAAATATATCGACGCTGGGAGAGGGTGGGATCATACTTACAAATGATCCTGATATGTACGAACGTATCGCTTTGTATCGCTCGCATTGTACGCGTGTTTATGGCAAAAGTACGAAATATTGCCAACTTGATGAAGACAAATTCCCAATGGGTAAGAGGTTTTGGTGGCAGGATTTTGACGACACCGGTTATAATTTTCGAATGACCGATATTCAAGCTGCCGTAGGAATTGAACAGCTGAAAAAGCTGGACATGTTGAACCAACGACGAATCGATAATGCGACCTACATCACCGCTGGTCTTAAAGATGTACCCGGTTTAACTTTACCACAGGTAATGGCTGACAACAAACACGTTTTTCACTTGTATCCGGTTATGATAGATCCCGATGAGTTTGGAATGAGCAAAGAGGATTTTATTTATACGATGTTGCACGAGTATGGGATTAAAATTGGTTTTCATTACATTCCGTTGCATTGGAGCACCGCTTTTCAAAAGCGTGGTTTCAAACGTGGTCAGTTTCCCGTTGCTGATCGAGTGGGTGAACGACTTGTGACCCTGCCCATCAATCCACGTCAAACCCGCGAGGCTTTGGATTATTTGATCGATTGTATTATTAAGATGAGTGGTTCGAGAAGATAAGCCTTCTTAAAATGCGGACTATCAAATATAAAGATTTTTTTCTTAGATAGGAGGAGTACATGAGATTTGGACCACTGGATACAATAATTCTGTCTTTATATTTGGTTATTGTGGCTTTTATCGGATTTAGGGTAGGACGAAAGGAGAAAGAGACCACGCGCGATTATTTCCTTGCGGGTTCACGACTGCCTTGGTTTGCCATTGGCTTTTCAATGGTGGCTAGCAGTATCAGTACCGAACAGTTTATCGGAGAAGTGGGCTTTGCTTACAGCCATGGGTTGGCTGTAGTCAATTGGGAATGGCTAAACTTCCCAGCATTGAGTTTCTTGATCTGGCTATTCGTGCCTTTTTACATCCGTGGCAAAATAACCACCATGCCAGAATTTCTTGAAAGACGGTTCGGATTGGCTCCGCGGACTATTTTTGCAATCCTTACCATCTTGACTTATACGATTGTTAATCTTGCGCTGGTTTTGTATGGTGGGGGGTTGGCACTCAATTATATTTTCAACATTCCAGTATGGTTTTGGGTGGTTTTGTTAGTTGCTGTAACAGGTGCTTACACCGTTTACGGGGGCCTTACTTCGGTTGTGTGGACGGATGTTTTTCAAGCTATATTACTCCTGTGCGGGGGATTGACAATTTTTGGGATCGGTATTCATAAAGTTGGGTGGGATTCTATGCTATCTACAGGTGATCGAGCACATCTAATTCTGCCGGCCAATCATCCAGCCGTTCCGTGGCCTGCTCTAATTGCATTGGCGCTGAGTACGAATATCTGGTATTTTTGTACCAATCAATACATCAACCAGCGAGTTTTGGGAGCTAAGGATGAGTGGCATGCGAAAATGGGTGTGGTTTTTTCGGGATTCTTGGGAATTTTTCTTGGATTGAGCGTTGCTTTTCCGGGACTCATTGCTTATGCTTTAAATCCGAATTTGAGCGATCCTAATCAAGCTTATCCGTTCCTAATTACCGAGCTTTTACCTCCGGTTTTACAGGGACTTCTTTTGGCAGCGCTTGTCAGTGCTATCATGTCGACTATTTCATCTCTCGTAAATTCAACAGCAACTGTTTTTACCATCGATATCTATCAACGGTTTTCTAAAAATCAGCGATCTGAAAAGCACTTTGTGCGTGTTGGGCAATTTGCTGGAGCAGGTGTTCTTTTGTTAGGAATGGTCTGTGTCCCATTGGTGCAACTATGGGAACATATCTTCGCTTACGTCCAAGAAGTCTGGATATTATTGGCCGGACCTACTGTCGCTGTTTATTTGGTAGGAATTCTCTGGCGTAAAGCGACGAATACAGCAGCGACAATAACGATGGCTCTCTCTTTCCCCTTGTCAGTTATTCCGTTTGTTCAAAAAATTTATCCCTTTTTGCCTGATCCTATTTCCAATATTTTTGTCCTTGGTGTATTTGTATTAATTGGTTCATTAATTCTAATGGTGATTATAAGTATATTTTCAAAATCGGAAAGTTACGAAAAAATCAAGGATCTGTATTTTAAAAAATCGATGTTTCGACTTCCACCTGAAGTTGCAGGTTTGAGGAAAAGGTGGTACCAACGGATCGGTGTGTGGTGGGTAGTGTACGTCGCCATTTTTATTATGATATACATAATTCTTTGGTAGCAAGATTGTACTGTTATCTGTCTTGGAGAAATGTAATGCATGAATTTGAAAAAACTGTTCAAAAATTACAAAGGGAGAATCATTTTTTCTCAGGGGATAAACCTATATATATTTCTCGTTCACCGGGTCGTCTCGATTTAATGGGCGGAAACGATGATTACACTGGAGGGCTTGTATTTGAATTAACAATTCGCGAGGCAACATGGGCAGCTGTTCAATTGCGAGAGGATGATCAGATAGTTTTTAAAAATAAGACGGCTGCCGAAGCGGGCTGGCAAGGAGATGTACAATTCTCTATTCATGATCTTTCTGATGAAAACCACATTCGTAATATTGTAAATACAAATCCTTCGAAACGTTGGACCGTATATGTTTTGGGAAATTTTTATTATTTAATGAAGAAATTTCCAGAAAAGATTACCAAGGGCGTTCAAGTTTATATGGAATCCAACGTGCCACTCAATAAAGGCGTTAGTTCTTCTGCTGCAATTGAAGTATCTGTTATGAAAGCAGCTGTCAAGGCTTATGGTATCGACTTAGCTGGTGTTGAATTGGCACTCGCGTGTCAGTGGGTGGAGAATGTCATTGCAGAATCGGCCTGTGGTGTTATGGATCAAATCACTGTGGTTTTAGGTGACGAAGGGTATGTTTTGCCGTTAGTTTGCCAGCCATGCAATCCAGAGCCGCTTATCCGTCTACCAGATGGGCTTCAGGTCTGGGCTGTAGATTCAGGCGTAAGTCATGAGGTGTCTGGAGTAGAATATGAAGCTGCTCGAGCTGCTGCGTTCATGGGCTACAAGATGATTTGCGATTGGGAACAGTTGCAAGTCAAACTGGATGAATCAGAAGAAATTCCTCGTTACACCGATCCACGCTGGAGCGGGTATTTGGCAAATTTACCTGTTTCTCTATTTCGTGAGAAATATGAACAACAATTACCCGAACAGATAACCGGTCGTCAGTTCCTTAAAGACTATAAGGAGCATGCCGATCCCTTTACGCCGGTTAGAGAAGATGTTGTTTATCATGTTCGTGCCAATACTCGCTATGCTGTCGAAGAGAACCAACGTGTTCAGCTCTTTTCGGAATTGGCTAGATCGGCGTCTACCAGCAGGTCGGAACGGGCTTTTTTTCTTATGGGCGATTTGATGTATCAGTCTCACTACGCATATACTGAGTGTGGGCTTGGCGCGGGTGCAATGGATATGTTAGTTAATTTAGCAAAAGAGGAGGGGATCGATAACGGCATTTATGGAGCTAAAATTACAGGCGGTGGGGCTGGTGGTACAGTAGCTATTCTCGGATGTAAAGACGCTCGGGCCTCATTAGACCGTATTGTAAATCGCTTTAAAAAAGTTCGAGGATATGCACCTTACGTGTTCGAGGGTAGTTCACAAGGTGCCGACAAGTTTGGCGTGATTGAGTTATGCATTTAGTCATAAGACCAGGGCAGGAAAATCTCAAAGCAAATCTGGCGAGTTATGAAAATATAATTCGAAAAATTCTTAAGGTAAAAAACACAAAAGTGGGGTGGCTATTATTAAAGTCGATCAGAATTCAAACTTGAGATTATCCACAAACAGTCTGCTAACCGCATTATTCATGTTACTTTTTTTCTTGTTCGGAAGGGCAGAAAGCCGATCTTCCAGAAAACATTGGGTTCCACAAAGCGCTCTATGACAAAACATGTATATTCCTGTTCCTCTTGGACTCGGGATAGCACTAAAAGAAAGGATAAGACCGTGTTTGACATGAAACAATTCCATATTGTGCTCGTTGGAGTAACACTGTTGCTTGTGGCTCTCAGTTCTATCACGGGAGCCAAAGAGAAGGTCATTCTTGATACCGATATGGTCGTCTTGTATGACGATGGTGTGGCGATGATGATGCTCGAAAAACATCCGGATATAGAGTTACTCGGTGTGACGATAGTCCCCGGAAATACCTGGGTTTCAGAAGGAACGGCGTATGCTCTTCGTCAACTTGAGGTGCTAAATCGCACGGACATTCCGGTGGCCTCAGGAACACGTTATCCGCTTCGAGCAGGGCGTTATGAAACCCTGCAAGTCGAGCGGCAGATGTTTGGCATCGACCATAGCTATACCGGCTGTTTTGGAAGACCTGAACCAGTATCGTATCTTGACGTGTATCGCAAGAAATTTGGAAGCGACCCAACAATAAAACCTGTGGATAAGCATGCAGTGAGCTTTCTGATTGATACTATAAAGGCCAATCCTGGAGAAGTCACCGTTATGCCAATAGGTCCGTGTACAAACCTGGCAATCGCTATAAGAATAGCTCCGGAGATTATTCCCCTCATAAAAAGGGTCGTGTACATGGGTGGAGCGTTTGAAACTCCGGGCAATACAACCCCGTCAGCCGAATTCAATTGGTGGTTTGATCCGGAGGCGGCAAAAATGTCTGTCCGGGCACCCTTTGCTGATCAACTAATTGTCGGATTAGATGTCTGTGAGAAATATCGTTTCGACAAGAAAATATTTGATCGCATTACAGCTTTAAACAAAGCAATTGCAAAGATGTTTAAGGAAAAGTACGGACCAAGCTTTGAAAAAGACCCTAAATATACTCGATTGGTTTGGGATACTATCGCCGCTGCGGTTGTAATTGATCCTACGTTAATTGTTGACGAAGAAACTCGGTGGGTCGATGTCAATTCAGATTATGGCTTGGACTATGGTCGAAGCCTTGCTTATCGCAAACAAGGACCCCCTGGTACTCAAAAGGCCCGCATCCTCTTTACCATTGACGAGAAACGCTTCTGGAATCTGATGGTAGAATTGCTCACAAAGTAGCCTGACTATGCTAAATGTTGGAGAATAGGCTTAGCAATGAGATGCTTGAGATGCGTTTGGGGAAGGGGGAATAGGGAATCTGATCATTTTGCATCACCGCCTTTTTTACCTAGCGGAACCAAGAATTTGTCAAATGGGCTATTTGATGAAGTAGCCTGATCATATACAAATCAAAGGACGGCAGGCAACAGAAGGCCTTTGATGCCCTAGAATGGCTGGCTGCTATGTCTTCTCATATACCTGATAAAGGAGAGCAGATGGTCCGCTATTATGGCTACTACAGTGAGGTCTGCCGTGGGAGACGGCAAAAGGAAAACCAGGATGGGGTGATACCTTATATTATTGAACAAGAAGAGAATTCAAAAGAATATCGGAAGAATTGGCAAGACTGATTCAGAGGATTTATGAGGTAGATCCCCTTGCCTGCCCCAGATGTCAGGGGAAAATGGGTATTATCA
>Ga0209636_10003147_pt1 | contig 16831 bp, 12 predicted proteins | sample DeeMarSWOR152_54_FD_187464 | JGI IMG/M metagenome (GOLD analysis project Ga0209636, IMG submission 187464) | Marine sediment microbial communities from White Oak River estuary, North Carolina - WOR-1-52-54 (SPAdes) (version 2) | ecosystem: Environmental > Aquatic > Marine > Intertidal zone >...
CGCTCATCGCATCCAACATCTCCACTGAACAGTTTGTCGGGATGTCCGGGCAGAGCGCCGGACATGTCGGGATGGCAGTGGCGAGTTACGAGTGGATCGCTGCCATCACTCTTGTTTTTGTCGCTGTCTTCTTCCTGCCCAAGTTCCTCAGGATCGGCATTTTCACTATTCCAGAATTTCTCGAGCACCGGTACAGCCCGATCCCGCGTGCCATCATGGCCTTTTACACAGTGATCATTTACGTGGCTGTTACCATCGCCGCTGTCCTCTATTCCGGAGGACTGACCCTGCACACCATATTCGGGATGGATCTGACATTAGCGGTGTGGATCATCGGGATCATCGCCGCCTTTTACACGACTTACGGCGGACTCAAAGCAGTTGTGTGGGCAGACCTCATCCAGGGCTCCGCGCTGATCATCGGTGGGGGAATCACCATGGTCCTTGGATTCATCGCCGTCGGAGGTGTGGACAACTTTCTTCAAACCAATGCCGACAGGCTTCACATGGTTCTTCCCGCCAGCCACATCGAAATCCCCTGGACAGCCCTTCTCCTCGGGATCTGGATCCCCAACTTCTACTATTGGGGTCTGAACCAGTACATCATGCAGAGGACCCTCGGCGCCAGGAGCTTAAAACAGGGACAGGTGGGCGTGATCTTTGCCGCCTGGCTGAAGCTGCTGATTCCGTTCATCGTAGTCTTCCCGGGTATTATGGCTCTCCAACTCTACAGAGACCAGCTGGTCACCGCCGATGCTGCTTATCCTCTTTTGATCAAGAACCTGATTCCCGCCGGTCTAAAAGGCTTCATGTTCGCAGCCATCTTTGGAGCAGTCATGAGTTCGCTCGATTCCATGCTGAACTCGGCATCGACTATATTCACCATGGACCTCTACAGGCGTCATTTCAAAAGGGACGCCTCTCCCAAATCCTTGATATTGATCGGACGCGTCATGACCTGCGCCTTTGTGCTGATTGGCTGTCTCATCGCACCTTATCTCGGCCATCCTAAACTCATGGGAATCTTCCATTATATCCAGGACTTCCAGGGGTATATCTCGCCCGGGATTCTGGCTGCTTTTGTCTTCGGGCTGATATTCAAACGCGCTCCGTCTTCGGCCGCGATCACGGCCTTGATATTGAATGTTCCGGTCTACGGAATTCTCCATTTGAACTATTTCGACCACATTGTCTTCCTGAATAAAATGGCCATCACATTTTCCATACTGATACTGGCCATGGCAATCATTACGATATTGAAACCTCTTCCTGAACCGAAAACCCTGCCTTCGACAGGACGCATCGACATGAAACCCGCATCGTCTGTCGTCTGGCTGGGCGCTGCCGTAATCGTGGTGACTATCGCTCTCTACATAATATTCTGGTAAGAAAAAAAGGGGCCTGTCCCCTTTTTTAGATGATGAGTCGGCGTTCGTCTTTGACGACATTGAGCACGATATGAGTGACCGTTCTATCCACATATTTCTGGGCAAGGATTGTCTTTATAAATTTATTCAAATCTTCTCTGCCTTCAAAATTGGCTATCACTATTGAATCCCACTCTCCTGTCACATCATATATTGCAAAAACATGCGGGTCCTCTGCGATCTTTTCCTGCGCCTCTATGAGTTTCCCGTGGGAAATTCGCAAAGCGATAACAGCCATCACAGTGAATCCGAAGTATTCCGGGTCCAGCACAGGAATATATCCCTTTATCGCCCCCAACTCCTCGAGTTTTTTTATTTTATTGATCACAACGGGAGCAGAAGTCCCGATCTCCTTGGCGACTTCGCGAAAGCTCTTCCTGGAATTCTGATTCAGGGCTCTGATTATCTTTAATTCCAGTTCTTCCACCATTATCTCTCCTTTTTATATGTAAGTCATATTAGTAAAATATATTACAAATGTAAATAAATTATCAAATATATCTTGACATTTGAAATGTTTTTTATAATATTTGTAGAATAATGATAATTGACAGTCCACTGGAAGCCAAACTATACACAAGGGAATCGATTGAGCTCCCCAGTATTATAAAAGATAGGCTCCCCAGAATTCAATCGGTTTATCAACCCGAAAGTGTCCGCGATATTCAAAAGTTGTTTTCCCGTTGTCAGAAGAGCCGGGTGTCTTTGATCCCCCGCGGAGCCGCGACTTCCGGGATTGGCTGCATTATACCTCTCAAGAAGTCAATCATGGTCGACCTCACTTCTTTAAACAAAATCGTAGATTTCAATAAAAAAGAAAAAACAATCTGCATGGAAGCAGGGATCAGATGGTGGGAGGTGAAACACTTTTTAAAAACATATTCTCTCGACCTCTACACATGTCCCTCCAGTTTGTTTTCCACCGTAGGGGGCTGGCTGGCAACGGGCGGCTACGGGATAAACAGTTTCCGGTACGGTCATCTCTCCAATCTGGTTGATTCCATAGAGATTATCACTCCCCGTAAAAAAAGATGGGTCAGCCGGAATGACCGGGAATTCAAATATTTCTTGGGAACCGAAGGTCAGATGGGAATCATAAGCAAAGTGAAGCTTAAGGTCCGTGAATCACGTCCCTCTCAATCCTGCCTGGTCTTTTTCAACGCCCCTGCGGAAGCTGTTGGATTCATATCCGAGACGCTGAAGTCTCTCCAGGCGTCACCTCTTCACATCTCTTACTTTGACCGGAATCGGATCGAGCATAAAAATCTCTTGCTCAACGGCAAAGTTTCCTTCCCCGGAAAAGAAGCTGTGCTTTTGACATTTGAAGACCTGTCAGCTGAGAATGAATTGGTCAGCCTTGTAAAAAGAAAAAATGGAAAACTGGCCGATGAGCATCTCACGGCGTTCTTGTGGAATGAGAGATACTTCCCTTTTTCCATAAGGCATTTCTATCCAGCCATTCTGGGATGCGAGATTATACTTCCGATTAAAAATCTCGACCATTACATCTCCAGGACAAGAAATTTCGGCAAAGACTGCGGACTTTCACTCTCGACCGAAGCGACGCTGATCAACACAGATGAGGCCGTCGTTTTTACAGTCTTTCCTTCCGAGCCGAAAAAATTAAGCCATTTTGTCCATCTTTTCCTGACATACTCCCTGGCCCATATCGCTCTCCGGTCCGGAGGAAAACCTTACGGAATCGGAACCTGGAATCTCCCTCTAATGAAGAAATTATTCTCAAAAAAAGAGAAAAAGGAACACAGAGCGTATAAAGAAACATCAGATCCGTGGAATCTTATCAATCCCGCTAAATCATTCTCTCCGGACTCTCCTTTTACCAGCCTGTTGAAAGCCGCTTATTCGACAAGCAGACTTTTCGCTAACAGCACTCCCCTGCTCAAGCCATTTCTCAGAATCTCGAGCCGCAGTAATGGCTCTAAGAATGGCAAACACAGCCTCCCTCCTCATGAAGCATGTGCCAACTGCGGGGCTTGCATCCCAGTCTGTCCCGCTTACATGATGAAAAAGACCGAGCTCGTTACCGCCAAGGGGAAACTCTTTCTGATGAAGAACCTCTTGAATGGTTCGTCTGTGCCCAAGTCGGCGGCAGAGAAGGTTTTCTATTGCCTCCACTGCCATCTCTGCGAGCATGTCTGTCAGAGCAAACTGATGCTGACGCCGGTCTGGGAGAAGCTCGAGTCGATCGTGGAGAAAATACACGGACGTCCTGAAGAGAAAATCAAAGAATTCATAGAACAGATGGAATCTCATCCGGCATACTCTCAGCTCTTAGATACCTTCGGGATAGCGCCCCATTCCATCCATAAGGAAACACAGAATGTATGAGAGATATCACATAGATACATCTCCCGCAAAACTATCCTCCACCCAGATGGGGAAGTTCGAAATCCTCCGAAAGGACAACTGTTTCAACTGCGGACAGTGTATGACACACTGCATCTATGACGTCCATAAGAGGGATGACAGCGATCCGCGGAAAATGGCGGAGCCTGTCAGTCATCTGTGTAAAAACTGTTTTTCATGCATCCAAAACTGCCCTCAGCAGGCACTCGAAATGGTGAGAAACAAAAAATATGAATCTCTGGGAAACGATTACTGGACTCCCCATAAAATCTTCACCATCTGGAATGAGGCGGAAGAGGGGAAGATCCCTGTTTACGGTGCAGGCTTCCGCGGCCGCTTCAAAGGGTCTGGCTTCGACACTATATGGACAGATATGTCGGAAATCGTCCGTCCGACAAGGGATGGAATCCACGGAAGAGAATATATCGCCACTGCGGTTGACCTGGGAAGAAAGCTTCCCTTGATATCTGATTTTACAAAGCTCGATAATCCCAATCTCCTTGAAATTCAAATCCCGATGCTCTTTGACACAGGTCCACTGGGACTGCGTTTAGAAAACATCATTCTCGCCACAGTGATGGCGGCCCATCAGGTCCGGACATATGCGTACGTCGATGTCGAAGATTATTTTGACGAACTCAAGCCTTATCTCGAATCGATCGCCTTCCGCTGTCCGCTCGATGAAGCCCATCGCATCGATTCAACTCCCTGGAAAAAAGTGAACCTGATAGAAATCGTTCTTCCCAGGGAATTCTCAACCTCAGAACTCGAAAGATTTCTCAACAAACTCAAAAAACAGAACCCAAGCGCACTGCTCTCACTCGGATTACCCAGCCATCATTTATCCGAAGAAATCTTAGGACTGATCAGGTCATCTTGCGTTGATATCCTGAATCTCTATTCAGACAGTCAAGGCCAAAGCCCTGAAGAAGACCTGTTTATCAGCGAGTCAACAAGGAAATTGCACCTCAACCTTGTCAAAAGGCACATGAGGGATGAAATCACGCTCCTGGGAAAAGGAGGGATCGCCGCGGCTGAACATGTCCCGAAAGCCATTATATGCGGTGCGGATGCCGTGATTCTGGATCTCTCTTTGCTGGTGGCAACAGGATGTCGAGTCTGTGACGCGTGCCGGATAGAAAGCTGCCCGGCTGAATTAAAGACACTCGACACAGAAATTGCCGCCCAGAGAATCATCAACATGACATGCGCCTGGCGAGACCAACTCCTGGAAATTCTGAGTGCCATGGGCATAAGGGACGTGAGACGTCTGCGCGGCGAGAAGGGACGAGCGATGTTCTATGAAGAGATCGAGAAAGAATCTTTTTATTTCATCTTCGAAGAAAGGCCTCTGTTCAAATGAAAAACGGTGAAATGAAGCCTAGACTGCCCGGATACCGAAGCCTAATCGGTAAATACCGGATCTCTCTCAGTGACGATTGCTTTCACTGCGGACTCTGTGTTGAGCTCTGCCCCTACGGAGTCTTTGAAAGGAGAGAAGGATTCAATCATGTGACAGCACCGAATTCTTCCCTCTGCGAAGGCCCAGACTGCTCAACCGGTCCCTACCACTGTGCGACAAAATGCCCGGTGGATGCCATCAGGATTGAGATGGATCCCCAATGGAAAACCCTCGGGGATTTCCGCTGGACTCCGGATTTAATCGTCTCGACATGGCATCAGGCAGAGACAGGTGAGGCTCCTAACGGAAACAGGGAGTACAAAATTGGCTCTTCTGGAGGTGGGTTTGACCGCTTTGACTTTGCAATCGAAGAGTCAGCTCCGGTGTCCTCCACAGAAGTCAAAAGTGTTGATACATCCATAAGTCTCAACTGCCGGGGAGAGGGCCCATCTATAGAAATCCCTGTTCCCTGGTACGGGGCAGGAATGTCTTTCGGTTCAGTGAGTCTTCCCACGATGCTCTCCCGAGCCATGTCTGCAAAGGCCTGGAATACATTCACATCCACCGGAGAAGGCGGATATCCGGATGAGTTGATTCCTTATAAAGACCACGTCATCACCCAGATCGCCACAGGATTGTTTGGTGTTCGGGAGGAGACGATCCGGAGAACACGGATTATCGAGTTCAAATACGCCCAGGGAGCCAAGCCCGGTCTGGGAGGGCATCTCCTGGGGGATAAAAACACCCCAGGCGTGGCAAAAAAGAGGGAGGCTGTTCCCTGGACATCGCTTTTTTCTCCCTTCCCTTTCCACAGCGTCTATTCGGTCGAAGACCATAAAAAACATATCGATTGGGTCAAGATAATAAATCCTGATGCACTCATATCTGTCAAGGTTTCAACTCCCTCCGATGTCGACATGGTGGCCGTGGGGAGCTACTACGCCGGAGCCAACATCATCAACCTGGACGGAGGGTACGGCGGAACCGGCGCGGCCCCGGAGATCGCCAAGAAAAACATCGCCATGCCCATAGAATACGCCATCACCAAAGTTCACCAGTTTCTGCTTGAGGAAGGAATCCGGGACGAGGTCGTCCTGATGGCCAGCGGAGGAATCCGAACCTCCTACGATATCGCCAAATCCATCGCTCTCGGAGCAGACGGCGTCATCATCGGAACATCAGAGCTGGTGGCTCTGGGATGCGTGCGATGCGGCAACTGCGAAAGAGGGAGGGGATGCCCAAGAGGGATTGCCACAACCGACGCCGCCCTTGACCAGCTAATCGATGCCGATTGGGGAGCGCAGAGGATAATCAATCTCTACGCGGCGTGGCAGAATCAGCTCAGGATGCTTCTCCATCAGCTGGGAATGAAAAGCGTAAAGGAATTGAAAGGGCGGACAGATCTTTTGAGGTATATCGATGAATACTAAGGACATAAGGCTGTTGCTCGATTCCAGGGAAAAACTATCTCCGCCTGCGCACCACTCCCGTAAACAAGCGATGGAAGGCGGCTGTGGAGTTGTCGGCTTGGCGTGTGATGAAAAGATCTCGGGCAGACATATCATGCAGTCATTGATCCAGATGCACAACAGGGGAAACAGTAAAGGCGGCGGGATCGCGGCCTTCGGACTCAATCCTGAACAGCTCGGAGTCAACCAGAAAATCCTCGAAGAGGACTACATGATCCAGGTGGCCTTCCTTGATCCTGAAGCCAGGAGGGACGTGGAAAAAGAGTACATATTTCCCAACCTTGAGGTTCACTCTCTTCACAGACTCCCCGCTTTGAATGATTTTCGGGATGTCGTCGGCCTGGATGTCCCACCACCTGAGGTATGGAGATATTTCTGCCGTGTCAAAGAGGATGTTCTCAGCCATTTTATTCTCATTCATAGTCTGGAAACCCTTGAAAGAGAAAAAGCGGAGGATGAGTTTATCTACCAGAACACCTATGAGCTCAATAAAAAATTCTATTCTGCGCTCGGCGAGAAAAAGGCATTCGTCCTTTCCCACGGACGGAACATGCTCATCCTGAAAATCGTGGGGTATGCCGAACAGGTCATTCAGTATTATCAGCTCGAAAACCTGGACGCTCATGTCTGGATCGGCCATCAAAGATATCCGACCAAAGGGAGAGTGTGGCATCCAGGAGGAGCCCATCCCTTTATGGGGATGAGTGAGGCACTCGTCCATAACGGAGACTTTGCCAATTATCACTCCATTGCCGAGTACCTCAGCCAGAGAAACATCTATCCTCTCTTCCTGACAGATACAGAAGTCTCTGTGCTCCTTTTTGACCTGTTCAACAGGATCTACGAATACCCTCTCGAGTACACTATCGAAGCGCTGGCTCCCACAACAGAAAGAGATTTCCATCTTTTACCAGAGGAGAAAAGAAGGATATACCGGGCTATCCAGGCATCCCATATCCACAGCTCCCCGGACGGCCCCTGGTTCTTCATCATCGGCCAGACAGACAGAAAGGAAAAAAGCTTTAAACTTCTGGGAATCACAGACACATCGATGCTCAGGCCCCAAGTGTTTGCCTTCCAGGAAAACGGCGTGAACATCGGGCTCGTGGCCAGCGAAAAACAAGCTATTGATGCCACCCTGCGCAGCCTGCACGAGGAGGACAAAAGATTTTTTCCGTATGCGGATATCTACTGGAATGCCCGGGGCGGGAGCTACACGGACGGAGGGGCATTTGTCTTTACGGTCAAAGACGATGAACTGACCATAACAGATAAGTTCGGGAGGAAGATATCAACAGAAAAAGAGAAAGACTGTCCATCAGTCAACCTCTCGACTCAAACACCTCAAGACGAAGAGCTCTCGGAAAAGGTGACGGAATTCACTGGAATCATCGACAAAAGATGGAGAGTCCCCATAAAGGACAGAGCCAAAGTCCTGACGAACGCTGAAAAATTCCTCAACAAGATATTCCTGTCCCTGCCGGAAAGAGAACAGGATACTATCCAGCTGCATCTCACGGACTGGAGCAGTAAAGGTTCTTTGAGCCCCCCACAAAGCGAACAGAAGGTCCTGGTTGTTAACTGTGAAGAATTCCCGTCAGAGGGAGGCGAATCCATCTCCCGGTTTATCGTCAGGGCGAACCAGCTCGGCTGGAAAAATATCATCACATTCAACTGGAGAGGCCAGAGGTTCTGCGGGTGCGGATTGGGGACAGGTTCGGATGACGTCCGGATTGACGTGTTCGGGAGTTCAGGCGATTACCTCGGTTCGGGATTGGACGGCGTGGAGATCGCCGTCCATGAGAACGCTCAAGACCAGGTGGGTCAGATCATGAAAAGCGGGAAACTCGTTGTCTACGGAGATGTCGGACAGACCTTTATGTACGGAGCCAAAGGCGGTGAAGCCTATGTCCTCGGGAACGCCGCAGGGAGGCCTCTCATCAATGCCGTCGGTGCACCGCGGGTTGTCATAAACGGCACCTGCCTTGATTACCTGGCAGAGTCCTTCATGGCAGGAGACCCTCTGGAAGGGGGAGGGTTTGTGATTCTAAACGGACTCAAGTTCAACACAAAAGGCGAGATCATTGAGCGTGACACTCCCTATCCCGGAGGCAATCTTTTCTCACTTGCATCAGGAGGAGCCATCTATATCAGAGACCCGCATTTAAAGGTCGAGACGGGCCAGCTGAATGGAGGGCGATTTGCCGAGGTCACCGAAAGGGACTGGGAAGTCATTCTTCCCTATCTTGAAGAAAACGAGAAATTATTCGATATCTCTGTCGAACGTTTGTTGAGCGTAGACGGAAAAATTCTTTCTTATAATAAAGTGTACCGGAAAGTCGAAGCCGTCGAATTAAAAATCCTCTCAGGGACTCATTATTAAAAAATAAGGAGGTTCAGGCTTTGACTTCAGACATTTTTATCTTATCTTTCAATCTCTTGAATTCTACTGTTTCTATCCAATGCTGGTGCGTCCGAAGCCAAAGGCTGCCTTCTATGAGGAGTGCAAAATGCATGAATTGAAAGTCCAAGTGAAATGCCCTTACTGCAGACAGAGTTTGATGGATGACGAAAAAACCATCGACGGCCTGCCGAGCGTTAGGGTTTTCATCCAGTTTAACGACAAGAAAGGATTACTTTATTTGAGTTCGATCTACGGCAGTTACAACATCTTCTCAGAGACACACATTCCCATGGATGAAATCGTTCTCTTCTTCTGCCCCCACTGCCAATCCTCTCTATTAACGAGCGCCTTATGTGAGAAGTGTAATGTCCCGATGGCAGCTTTCGAGCTGAAGCAAGGCGGGAAGGTTCAGATCTGTTCCAAACGAGGGTGCAAAAAGCACATGATCGAATTCTCGAATTTATCCCAGGAAATCTCCACCTTCTACGACGAGTATTCGGTGCCCGCGCCCTCTGATCGTAAAAAATAGAGCGTTTTAAAAGATACTAAAAAAGTGTTTCTTTTAATAAAAACTCTCCAACTCTCAAAAAATGGAGACTTGGCTTGATTCCCGACTTTCTTAGTCTAATGTCTAGCCCTGACCTCTTTAAAAAATCCCATCTAAAAAAAGAGCGCCCCCGACGGGATTTGAACCCGTGCTGCCGCCTTGAAAGGGCGGTGTCCTTGACCAGGCTAGACGACAGGGGCGCTAAAGGTTGGTGAGCCGTGCTGGACTCGAACCAGCGACACCCGGCTTAAAAGGCCGGTGCTCTCCCTCTGAGCTAACGGCCCCCTCAGAACAAAACCGTACCTATAATAATCGTGTTGAAATGGTATTTATAATAGAAAGTGAGAAAAGTGTCAATATTACTTGAGATCTTCAAATCTGAGGATTTTCCACATCCCGCGCCTATGCAGATTTAAAGTCTCATCTCTAAGGTCATATCTCTTCAGGATGCACTTATAATTCTTGACATCTCCTGATACAAGTGTCACCCTGACTTCCACTTCCTTTGAATGGACATTCCCACTTAATTCTCTGATATTTGGAACTTCTCCAGCTCCGAGCGAAAAGCTTGTGACCTTTTCTTCCCGTGCAGCCTTCTCCTGGGCACCACTATAATCAACCTGAAGCTGGTTATGCCGAGCGCGTATCTCATCGTATTTTTTCTGTAAATCATCAACTTTTCTCTGCGCGGCTCTCCTTGCATCCCTTGTCCGTGCATTCTCCATTTCAAAAAGCGCGTCATCCACTTCATCTTTTGCATTCATGGTGATAATAACCGATTCTTCGACTTGCTTCTTTAGCTCCAACTCTTGACTGTTCAACTCAGGCAAGCCGTATGGCTCCACCGTCTCTTCACTCGTCGCTGTGATCTCCCAACTCGTAAATTCAGGAGAAATCGGCTCTAAGGCCATGGTCCCCATTGTTGTTCTGTCATTCATCTTAACGGCTTGAAAATATCGCTGTAAGACTTTTACCTCAGGTTTAGACTGACAGCTTTGCAGAAAAAATAAAGATATAAGAAGAATAACTCCGATCAAAGAAAGACTCTTTTTCCTCATTATTCCTCCTCCCTGTTTAAACTCAATTTATTTTTTTAAATTTTACTTTTTTTTCAAACAAAAAAGCAAGTCTAAATAATAAAGATTCCTGAAAAAAATTCGTTTTATCAGTGGGATTGCCTCGCCACATTCGATATTTCTGATAGTAGCAATCCTGAGGACCTTTCTCTACTCCTCAAGAAGGCAAAAAAAAAGTGAGGACAAGAGAGTTTGATAAAGGTAAGACACAAATCCTTTTATGGGGACGCATGACCATTAATAGGCTAGGAAAATATCATAAATTAAGAAGTGAACCCAGTTATTTACTTGGAAAGTATCAAATATGGGGATGTGACCTCACTCATTTTTGTTTTTCTTCATATTTTTTATATTTTTTGTTGACATGAACGACTATTCCCATTAGAATTTACTGTAATTATAAGAGAATTAATACTTTCCCTATAATTACAATAAGTTCTATAAGTTAAATAGGAATGCTCTCATAGTAGAATAGTGCGCTCGCACTCCCCTCTCGCCTCTTATAATTACAATCTAAATCTTTAAGGAGGCAAAATATGGCAGTTAGAGTAGCAGAAGAGTGGTTTACCATCTGTGCAGGATGTGAAATAACTATCCTTGACATCGGAGAGCCACTCCTTGACATTTTACCCAAGCTTGAGATTGTCCATATGCCGGTCCTCATGGATCATAAGCTCTTTGGACAAAAAGGCGATCAGCCAGGGCCGGAAATTCCTGAAGCCGATGTGGGAATCATTTCTGGAGGAATCCGTGTGGAAGAGAACAAAGAAATAGCTGAGGAGATGAGGAAAAAGTGCAAAACGCTTATTGCTTTAGGGTCCTGCGCCTGTTATGGCGGTTTGCCAGCTCTGGCTAATCAATTCATGGTTAATGAAATCCATGATAAGATTTTTCGAGGTTGTGTATCCACTGATTCGGCAGAAACTCCCAATCAAGAAGTATCACCGTTTACTGATAGAATTTATGCTTTGCATGAAGTCGTAAAGGTCGACCTCAAGCTGCCCGGTTGTCCGACAACACCTGATATGGTCGCAGATGCACTGACTGCCCTCTTGGAAGGGAAGGAATTCAAACTCCCTGCAAAAAGTGTGTGTGATGAATGCCCGACTATCAGAGAAAAGAAAGCTGTGGGAAATTTGAAAAGACCCCTTGAGTCCGTTGAGTTTGAACCCGGAAAACCTCTGGATACCGTTCGTTGTTTCATGGAACAAGGTTACCTGTGCAACGGACCGGCGACAAGAGCAGGCTGCGGGGGAGCAGAAAAGATACCGCGATGCATAAAAGCCTACATGCCCTGTCGAGGATGTTTCGGACCTCTTTCAGATGATGCCAATCCGATGGTCGATATGATGGGGGCTCTATCCTCCATAGGCCTTGACGTCAAACAAATTCCAGATCGTGCGGCCACATTCAACAGATTCTCTGGAGCCGGTCGTTTACGACCTCTTCCGAAAAGGAGCTAAATCATGGGAAAAACACTAACAATTCAACCCGTCACACGAATCGAAGGGCACGCTAAGATTACGATCCAGCTCGATGACGCTGGAAATGTAAGCGACACTCAAGTCAACATCCTTGAATTAAGGGGCTTTGAAAAGTTCTGCATCGGCAAACCCGTCGAAGAGATGCCGAGAATTACCACGCGTATTTGCGGGGTTTGTCCCTGGTCTCATCACAATGCTTCCGCCAAGACCACGGATGCGATTTTTGGCGTGGATCCGCCTCCTGCGGGGAAAAAACTGAGAGAGTTATGCAACAGCATAGCTTTCATGGAAGAGCATATTCTCCACTTCTATTTTCTCGCTGGAGCGGATTTTGTGCTTGGACCGGATGCGGATTATTCAGTCAGGAATGTTATCGGCATTATAGGTGCAGCCCCGGATCTCGCCAAAAAAGTGGTTAGAGTCAGACACATGGCTGCCCATATGCTGGAGATGATTGCCGGAAAAGCCATTCATCCTGCGGCGGCAGTGCCTGGAGGATTCAGCCGTCCTTTGCTCGAGGAAGAGAGAAAAGAACTGAGGAAGATGGCCGACGAATGTCTTGAGCTGGCGAAATTCTCGATGTCTTTTACCAAAGCGAACCTCTTTCCTAAATATCTGGATATCGTTCAATCCCTGGGTGTCATCAACACGGGATTTTTAGGAACTGTGAAGGAAGATGGTTCTATGGATCTCTATGATGGAAAACTGAGAATGATGAAGGTCGATGGTTCCTACGAAGATTTCAAGTACGAAGAGTACACCGATTATATCCGTGAGCATGTTGAACCCTGGAGCTATTTGAAGTTCCCGTACATGAAGAAAGCCGGCGAATTTTCAATGGACCTGGATAACCCGAATGGGATCTACCGGACCAATACCCTGGCGAGAATGAATGTCAGTGACACAATCGATACCCCTCTCGCTCAAGCTGAACTGGAAGAATTCAGAGAAAAATTCGGCCGTCCCGCCCAACCGACTCTCCTCTATCACTGGGCAAGACTCATTGAACTCCTCTACAATGCAGAAAACACTATCCGCCTCCTTGATGATCCTGAGATCACCAGCACGGATACCAGAAAAAAGGTGGAACCCAGAGCTGCGAGAGGAATCAGCAGTGTAGAAGCTCCCAGAGGAACACTGATCCATGACTATGAAACCGATGAGAATGGTCTCGTGACAAATGTGAACCTGATCGTGGGCACTACGCACAATAATGCGCCAATCAATATGTCCGTTAAAAGCGCAGCCAAAGACCTGATCAAAGATGGCAAGTATGATGAGGGGATTCTGAATAAGGTCGAGATGATGATCAGAGCTCATGACCCCTGTTTGTCGTGCGCCACCCACAGGTTGGATGGAAAACTCGGTGTAAAGATCGCTATTGTTGATTCTGAGGGAAATACTCTAGCTAAATTATCCAACTGATATTTGCCCTCAATGCTCTGAATGCATTGGGGGATGCTCTTAAAACTGAAAACAAATTTATTTCATTGATATGGTGCAAGTATGACGAAAATTAAAAGTGATCCGACTTTGTTGGCTGAGGTTCGAAATTATGGCGAATTCGATCCCAATGCCTGCTTACAATGTGGGAGCTGCACGGTCACATGTGATTTAGTAAGAGCCTCGGCTTCATTTCCACGCAAAATAATGCGTTACACCACGTTCGGCTTGAGAAAATTGCTCAAAAGTAGCGTGGAACCTTGGTTATGCTACTACTGTGGCGATTGTTCCAAGACTTGCCCGAGAGAGACAGAACCCGGGGAAGCGATGATGACACTCCGTCGTTATCTCACAGCTCAATATGACTGGACAGGCCTCTCTGCGAAGTTGTACAAATCAAAGGCATGGGAATTGGGAGCGCTCTTCGTGGTGGGCGCCTTCATGACGCTCCTGATAGCACTTTTTCACGGTCCCCTTGTGACAGAACGAGTGGAACTCAACACTTTTGCTCCAGTCCACATGGTACATGCTTTCGACCTGATTTTATTCGTCGTTCTCGCCTTCTTTCTATTCACTAACTCATTCCGCATGTACTGGTTCATCATGCAGCAGACCGACAGCGTAAGATTATCAGATATCGTCCGCGGCATAAAAGAGAATGGTTTTGGATTCACCATGCACCAGGGAGAGAAAATCAAGATACCCGTCCATATATTCATCATCGAAGCTTGGACGGGTGTATGGAATTTCTTTAGCCAAAAGTTTTTTCTCAAATGCAAGAATAACGTGGGCCGATGGCTCAAGCACTTTTTACTCGTATCCGGATACGTGCTCATGCTCTTTCTGGTGGTCGCCCTCCTGTTGTGGTTTCAAACGGACAACATCTACCCTATTACCCACCCTCAAAGATGGTTGGGTTATTATGCGACGGCTGTTCTTCTCTTCGGCACAATAGAAATCATCATAGGTCGAATCAGAAAACGAGAGCAAATTCACAGGTTTTCAGACTTCAGCGATTGGATGTTCCCGATACTGCTTTTACTGACTACTGTGACCGGGATATTGGTCCATATTTTCAGGTACATGGGATTGCCGCTGGCCACGTATTACATGTATGCCGTTCATCTGGTTATCGCTGTGGCCATGCTGGTGATCGAAGTGCCATTCGGCAAGTGGGCACACCTGTTGTATCGCCCACTGGCCATTTACTTTCAAAATGTCAGAGAAAGGGCACTCGAACGGCAGGTGCCCGAAGAGGCTGTGTTAGAAAATGTCTAATAACAAAGAAATGTCTAAAGGCAAGACAGAGAGCAAGAAAGTCGGTGCCACGCTAGTTGTCGGCGGTGGTATCGGAGGTATGCAGGCCGCCCTGGATCTCGCAACATCAGGCATTAAGGTTTATCTCCTTGATAATAAACCCTCTATTGGCGGAGTGATGGCCCAGCTGGACAAGACTTTTCCGACAAACGACTGCGCGATGTGCACGATGGCACCCAGGTTGGTTGAGGTTGGCAGGCATAAAGACATAGAAGTGATTACTCTCGCAGACGTTGAAAGTATAAGCGGGACAGCGGGTAATTTTGTGCTGAAAATTAACAAGAGGCCGAGGTATATCGATGAAGAAAAGTGCACAGGATGCGGTCTGTGCGTGGCCAACTGTCCTGTTCACAACATCATTTATATTACACCTGAAAAAGACACAATCGATATCTCCGCTGAAGACATGAAGATCATGAACAACATCATTGGAGACTATCAAGATGCAGAGGGAGTGCTCGTTCCTATACTGCAAAAAGCGAATGATGTTTTTAACTATCTGCCCGAATCGGTTTTGAAATACACAGCCGATAAATTGAACATGCCTTTGAGTTTAGTCTGTCGAATAGCGACTTTTTACAAGACTTTTAGCCTGGAACCAAGGGGCAAACATATAATATCTGTTTGCCTTGGAACAGCCTGCCATGTAAAAGGGGCAAGCAGAGTGACCGCGGCTATTGAAAGTGAACTCGGGATAAAAAAGGGAGAAACAACAGAGGATATGAAGTTTACAATAGAGGCAGTTCGCTGTATCGGATGCTGCGGATTAGCTCCTGTGTTGAAGGTCGGAGAAGAGATTCATGGATTGATGACTAAATCGAAGGTGCCTGAATTATTACGCATGTATGAAAAGGCTTAGTGATGGTTGAGGATTTTTTTGAGCGATCAATAATTCAGGTGACTATTTAAGTCCATTTAGAGAGAAAGATTATGGCAAAATTGAAAATTGGCGACTTAGAGAAAATCAGTCAGAGAGTGAGAAAGACGACTCTATTGCGAGAAGGGGCTGGGAAAGCGAAAATAGTCGTTCATATGGGAACCTGTGGAATAGCGGCTGGAGCGAGAGAGATTATGAACACTCTACTCGATGAATTTGAAAAGAGAAATATTGTTGATGTTATTCTCACAAGTTCAGGTTGTGCGGGATTATGCAGTAAAGAGCCCATGGCGACGGTAGAAGTGAAGGACGAAGCTCCTGTTAAATATGTCGATCTCACCCCGGAGAAGATCCGCAGGATACTCACTGAGCATGTGATTGGAGGAAAAGTCATAAGCGAATACGCTCTGGCCGTGGGGAGCGAGAGAGTCTCTTAATTAATTTGATGCGTTTGAGAGAGGTCAAATAGATCATGAACGAACAAATGACAGATAAATACAGGTTGCATTTAATGTTGTGCGCAGGAACAGCCTGTGTTTCCAATAAATCTTTCAAAATTGGAGAAATATTAAAAGAGGAATTAAAAAAGCAAGGGTTAGATAAGGAAGTGCTCGTTGTTATGACAGGCTGTAACGGATTCTGTGCTGTCGGGCCGGTCATGACAGTCATGCCGGATGGAATATTCTACCACACTTTAACTGAAGACGTGATTCCACATCTTGTTGAAGAACATTTTTTAAAGGGAAGACCGGTCAAAAAACTGATGTTCACTCCGCCTGCTGAAGAAGTAACCATTCCAAAGATGATGGATATTGGATTTTTCTCCCGTCAGACACTGATCGCTCTCAGGAATAGAGGTCTGATAGACCCTGAAGTCATCGATGAATATATCGCCAGAGATGGATACAAAGCACTCGCCAAAGCATTAACAGAGATGAAGCCGGAAGAAATAATCAGGGAGATACAAAATTCCGGTCTTCGAGGCAGAGGTGGAGGGGGATTTCCCACGGGTTTGAAA
>Ga0209636_10003149_pt1 | contig 16831 bp, 14 predicted proteins | sample DeeMarSWOR152_54_FD_187464 | JGI IMG/M metagenome (GOLD analysis project Ga0209636, IMG submission 187464) | Marine sediment microbial communities from White Oak River estuary, North Carolina - WOR-1-52-54 (SPAdes) (version 2) | ecosystem: Environmental > Aquatic > Marine > Intertidal zone >...
GATCAATGTTGATGGGGCTGATTCATTCTATGATCTCATCATTCATATAGCAATTCCAGATAATCTCAAACCAGATGTCTTGCTGAGGTATGGGCCGGATATCCACCCATTTTTTTTGAACATTGCCTTCTTCATCCAGATATATTTCCAGAATTTTTTTATTCACCAAAGCATCTTCTTCATTGAGAAGGAATTTCCAGTCTTCCCCAAGCTCCGCACAGGGTTTCTCTCCGTCAGGATTCAGTACGAGATAAGAGCCTCGACTCTGGCCTCCCTTCTCCAGATACTCCCCTGCTGCCTCTAGATAGAGGGCATGAGTCAAACACAGATCTAAATTTTTAAATGCTCCTGGGAGCTCTTTGATGGATGGAATTTGCATCTCGTTCTTCATCCTGAAATAGAGTTTCCAAGCTTCGGCAACAGCCTCACTGATTTTTTTGGGATCTCTGATGTGGGCGCCACAGGAGGTCATCCTCTCCTGGATTTCCTCACGCAAGCTCTCTAGTAAAAGAGCATCCCTGGAGCTAGCATCAATGATCCTTTTGGCGAAGGATAACCTTTTCTTTATCTGCTCCCCCGATAAATCCAAAAAAGCTTGTTCAACCGGGGGGACGGTATCATACCGCTTGGATATAAACAAAGCAGCTCTCAGGCTCCCCACCTGCCCAGAATTGAGCGCCGAGCCACCAGGCCTGTAAACGCCGTGAGTTCCGTTGACCTCTCCTACAGGAAACAAATGTTTGATATTGCTCTCCCACCAGATATTCCCCTTCATTCCTCCGTTGTTGTGTTGGGCACAAACAGCAATTTCTAAATGCTCCTTGGTTATGTCGATCCCGCGGTCCATGTACAGACCGATGGCTGGCTGATTCATCTTTTTCAATCTTTCGATCGGCGTTCCAAATAAAGCACCGGACTTTTCGAGGTATGTGTAGGCCTCTTCATCAAGGAGGTCAAAAGAAAAATCTTCAAGAATTCCTCCTCCGATCGGATTTCGTGTAAAATCCAGAAAGACCCTTCTCCCCTTGAGAACAGTCTCCTGATAAACCAAGATATCGATCAAAGAAGAGCCATAGTTCCTCACTTTTCGGGGATCAAAGGGCCACTGGTAACCCTTGAGGAAGATAGCAGTAGCCAATTTTTCCATATTTGGAAAATAATCATTCAAGAACTCCCGTTCGTCTTGGCCGTCCTTATCTGTGGATACATATCGTGGTATCACCTGTTGGTACGTTCCGGAGAGATTCCATCTGAATTTGATCGAAGCCAATCCATACTGGGATTCTGTCAGATTATGTCCGACGGCCCCGATTGCAAATCCTAAACCGTGGGAGCCAACCTGACTCTCCGGATAAACCGATGTCTTATAAATGCCTGCCGGTCCTCCTGTAGCAAGAACCACATTCACTGCATTGAACACCACAAAACCAAAATTTCCAGATTCGACGTCACCCTTGTTTATGGCAAGAGCTCCAATCACATGTTTTTGGTCACCTTTTTTTGCAGTCAATAAGCCCACAATTTCGTGTTGGTCTAAGATTTCTATTCCTTTTTCTTTGACTTCCTTGGCCAGCGCTTCAAACATCAGTTTTGAGGTAAGAGGGCCTGCAGAGGTGGCTCTTCCCCGGGGATCATGATCTGTTTTATAGCCAACAAAGGCTCCAAAACTATCGTGAGGAAAAGGAACACCCAGACTTACGAGGTTGTAAAAAGCTTGGGGCGAATTCAGCGCCTCGCAAAGAGCAATATCCCCGTGCATACACCCGCCTTTGAACAAGTCCTCAGCCATCAACAGAGGCGAATCTGCAGCAGCTCCGGCAAGAGACAGCTTGTAATACGTCTGCTTATCCGATCCCGCGTTATTGGAAGTGCCCCCTCCCCAGAAATCTGTGGCGATCGCTATATTATTTTGTCCAAATCTTTTCAGGCAGACAGCGGCGTTTAAGGCCGCCGCACCACTTCCGATGATGAGGGTATTCAATGAGTAAAGAGGAAGAGTTGTCCCATTTATTTCGATTGTGCTTGTCTTCATTTTGTTCTCCTCCCCCTCCGAAGCCTTTTGTATTGTTTTCCATATATCTCTTTATCCCGCACCGCGCACCCAGCAGTACCGCCCATCCGCATCAACTCACTACATCTGGAACAGGTTGTGCAAACCTTTTTTGGATTCATAGTGCCTTGATTTATCAAGTCTTTAGGAGCATCAGGATAGGCTATTGCACTCCGTCCAAGGCCGATGAGTGTCGTCTCTTTTCTTTTCAAGACAGCGGCTCCGATATAGGGAAGAAATTGACGCAGCCATGAATAACCCGTCCCCACCAGAGGAATTTCCGGAAACTCCCTCTGTAGTTCTCGTGTTACAGCGAGGAATCGTGATACTCCCTCTAAAGGATGCTCAAAAGGTAAGGGAGATTTTAAAAGCGGGCGATTAAACGGTCGGCTCAGGTGAGGATGCATATACGGAATCCCTAAAGTTATGTTGAAAAGGGTGCATCCTTCCTGGATGAGCCTGCGAATCAACTCTATTGGCTCTGTGAGATCAATCGTCAGGGATTCATCTCGAGAAACTCCAAAACCGTAAGGATAGGGAAGGCCATCATGAGCATTTACACGCACAGCGAGGTCAATCTCAGGAACTTCTTGTCTGATTTTTGGGAGGAGCTCTGAGAGAAAGCGTATCCTGTTGTCGAAACTTCCCCCATAGCGGCTTTCCATGCGCCTGTAAGACGCTAAAATTTCGTTGATCAAGTACCCGTGACAGGCCTTTAGATCTACCGCATCAAAACCCGCTTGATAAGCCAACCGAACAGCCTCGACATAGTTCTCTTGTAAGTCATCCAATTCCTCGTCACTGAATATAAATAAATTATCCCTTTTTTCATCTAAATAAGGATTCACAAGGACAACTTGTGGCTGAGGCTTTCCTTCGGGTTTGCTATAACGTCCAGAGTGGGTCAACTGAAGCACACAATAAATTTCATGGCCTTCGCCAAAGGCTTCGCGGGCAGCACAACGAGTCTTTTCAACAAGTCTTTTGAAGCCATCTAGACTTTGTTTGTTAAGCCACAGTTGCCTCGGATTGGAGCGTCCTTTTGCTACAACAGCTGTCGCCTCGAACCAGATTAGGCCGCTCCCCCCTTGAGCGAAGCGGGAATACCGCCGGAAAGTCAATTCTCCGGGTGATCCATCCGGGTTTCCATCATACCCCTCCATGGGTTGGACAGCAAAACGATTCGGAAGTTTCTTCAATCCTACGCTGATTTCTTCGAACAAAGGACTCAAATCCCTCTGAAATGGCAGGTCAATCCCTAAATCAGAGGCCTTCTCCAGGAGTTTTTCAGTCGTTCGATAAACAAATGGTTCATGCTGGGACATAATCCTCTATAGTTTATCGAAATTTCTCTCCAATATGAATGAAAAATGTACAATATATACTGACTTGACCGTAATCTTCTCCTGTGGTAATAGCTAGGGGGGAGCAAAGCATGAAAAATTGGACCGAACGAGGATCAAAGGGTATGCATCAGAGAGTCGGTCAATGAGAATAAAATTCTGGCGCACCGAGAAAAAAGCGATCTCAGACACAAAATCCAGTCTCAAGCAAGATGAAAAACGCATGCCTGAGGAGCTCACGCTTCGAAAATTAGGGAAAAAAGAAAAATCTCCTCTCAATGATCCGGTCTGGAAGGCATGCCTGAAAATTTTCGCAGGCACTTTCTCGATTTGGATTCTTCGTGTGGTCTTGGGGGCTTCCCATCCGCTATCCATTTGGCTCATCGCTCTGGTGGCGCTCGGCACATGGGGGTTGGCTGTCTGGATGCTGCTCCTGGATTCCAGACTGAGAAAATTCTGGATAGTTTGGCTGGCTCTCAGCATTGTTTCACTCCTCTTTATCAGTCAAGCTGAGGGAGTCTGGATAAATACAGCAGCATTCTCTTTTGTCTTCTTGCTTTTCCGCCGATACAGACCCTATAGCCACCTCACCTCTCGAAGACGAACAGCCCTGTTTCTTCTCGGATTTCTGGCCTTTTGTTTTTTGATACTTGGCGGTACAACCGCATATCAAGCCCAAGTTGTTGAACCATCATCCGAAAATATTTCTTTCCTCTTCTCTACACCAACCAATTTAAAAACTCTAGGAAGCAGCTTTGCCATCTATTCCATCAGCTCTCTTGAGCTCTTCTGGTTCTTCAGCCTCATCCATCTATTCTTCGGCGCCAGGCTGCATTTCATGAAACTCAAGCCTAAGCTCGCCATCAGTGCCTTCTTGATTGCAGTGGTCCCATTGCTACTCGTCATCCTGATGGGATTACTCATTCTTTATGGCACATTAGGGGCAACAAGGGCTATTCAAGCCAGGTCCATACTCAGTGATTGGAGGAGCCTATCGGCGACCGATGAAAATTTCATCCCCAGTGTATTTGCCCAATCCTTTTCCTATGAAAAATCAGGTGTCCGCAATCTCACTCGGGAAGACACCCCTCCATGGCTTCCGGGATTTCTTTCCTCTCTCGACTCAAATGAATCTCCTTATGCTGAACCGGAAGAATTTACCATTGGAGATTACTTTTGGATAGACTCCGGATTGTGGCTCATCCGGATAAGCAGAGGAAGAGACAAAGGCCTGTCTCTCCGAGGGGGAAGGATTGACCAGCCCATGATGAACCGTCTGGCCAAAAATATCCAGAGTGATGTGAGTTTTATCTTTTCCAGTTCGGTAAGGATGACTGTTGCCGGTAAACCGCTAAGTTTGGTGGAAAAAGAAGACGGCAAGCCTGTCGAAAAACTGAAGGGAAGATACATCGCAGAAAAAATCAATCCAGAAGATGCCCAGAAATCCTCTGCTTCCATATGGCGTCGTCCCTTGTACTTTGGAATGACAGATGTGGACGTTGTATCGATTGTAGACGGAAAGTTTGAAAACAGAAAAACCCTTCTCCTATCCGAGATCACTATAGCCAGTATTTGGGAAGAACTGACCTCTCAACAGAATCCCTTCAGCCTTGTCGTCATGATAGTACTTCTGTCTCTTGCTGTAGTAATGCTCATCTTCGAAGCTTTTATGCTCTTCTTCGGTATCCGCATCACCACAGGTTTCACCTCAGCAGTCAAAGCTCTTCATCGCGGCACACAACGCGTCATTAAAGGGGATCTTGATATCAAAATTGATATCCCTAACGAGGACGAACTGGGCGACCTCGCTGCTTCCTTTAACGCCATGACACTAGCGGTGAAAAAAGGCAGAGAGGAAGCCATAATGAGGGCGCATCTGGAAAGCGAGCTGGATACGGCACGCAAAATTCAGGAAAGACTTCTGCCCCGTGAGATGCCTCATTTATCCGGCTTCGAAATCGCTGGAACGAGCCTGCCCAGCATGCAGGTCGGGGGGGACTACTTCGATTTTCTGGATTTGGGAAAGGGTCGACTGGGAATTGCAATCGGCGATGTCTCTGGAAAGGGTATTCCCGCGGCCCTTCTCATGGCCAACCTTCAGGCCAGCCTTCACGCGCAAGCTCTAAAGACAGAAAAAGTCGCCGAGGTCGTCTCACGCATCAATAACCTTCTTGTCCGATCCACTGAATCCAATATGTTTGCCACCTTTTTCTACGGTCTTCTAGACAGAAACACATCCACATTTACATCCACAAACGCAGGGCACAATCCTCCTATCCTTCTGCGAACGGATGGTAAGATCGAACGGCTGGAAACAGGGGATCTGGTGCTCGGCTTCCTCCCAGACCAGAAGTACAGCCAGCAAACAACTCCCTTAAAGGTTGGCGATGTCCTTGTCCTGTACACAGACGGAATCACAGAGGCAAGGGATCCGCAACCCAAAAAAAATGAGGATAAACTCTTCGGGGAAGAGCGGCTGATCGAGGTCATAGAAGCAAATGCATCTCTCTCTGCTCGAGAAATCCAAGCAGCCATTCTCCAAGCTGTATCGACCCATACAAAAAATACTCCCCAAGGTGATGACATCACTCTGGTAGTTGTCAAGCGCCGTGAGATGTAAAATTATTGGTGAAGCAGCTGCCGAAGCGTGCGGATATCGCGTTGGATCCTGGACTCGCAGATCTGGGACCAGTCTTCCCTCTTCGTGATGGCAAGTTCGCCTCTATCCATCTTTTTTTTTGTCTCCAGGGACATGCGCACGATGCGAGTGAATTCTTGAGTTGTCAGATCCGGAAATTTGGGCAGAAAAAGAGGGTCAAAGACTGGTAAATTGAAATTCCCGCCATGATCCTCGATCGACATGTTTACCTCTTCGGGAAGCAGGGCGAGAAGATGGCATATCTTCTGGAGGTTTATCACTCCGGCACCGATTTCTGCAGGAAAAGTGACCAGGCCCTCCTCATTCAAGAGGACGGCTCCATCTTTGATATGGGTGCTGACCACCCAGGGAAGAATCCTTTGGGTCGCTGTGAGAGGTTCCTCCAGCATGGTCAAAAGGTTCATGGTATCCAAACAGATGCCAAGAAAATCTCCGGGTTCTGCTTCACAACGTTCGAACAGCCTGAGCAGCTCGTGGGTTGTAAACTCGAAATGAGTCTCTAAGGCCAATATGACATTGTTATCTCGCAGCATCTGCCGTTGAGCTTTAAGGCTTTCGGCCATCTCACGGAGCAGTGTTTCGGTCATCGGACTTTTGTCATCCCAGCGCATCAGGCCTCCAGAACAAGACCTCACTACGCGTGCACCGAGAATCGAGGCCTGTTCAGCAGCTTTCCGATTAAGCGGGAAGAGATCCTTGCTCTTCCAAGACTCCATATCATAGGGAATATGTTGTCCTCCTCCCCACTCCAGGTAAAGATCGTTTTCCTGCGCATAGGCAGCCAGCTCACGCAGATAAACTTCATCCGCTATCGCTGCATTTTTCAGATCGAGCCCAGAAAACTGGACACCTTCGGCTCGATTCTCTTTTGCCCACTTCAGCATCTCGAGCGGAGACAACTCCAGAGGATGGAGGCAGTAATTGTCGATTCCAATGGATACCTTTTTCATCTGGATTCTCTATCCTGGATTATTCAGGCTATTTGATTCTCTTGATAATATGCCAACCGTATTTGGAGTCTTCTGGATCATATTCAGCGAGGCCGATACCATCGATAGAGAGCTTGAAACTCACGTCACCGAATGCTTTCACCATCTGGGAGCGGGATGATTCTCCCAGGTCCTGATCAGGTTCCACATTGAAATTCGACATCCTATACACTCCTGGGTACTGATCATCTGTATATTCCTTAACCAAGCCATCAAAATCCTCACCTGTCTTAGCTCTCTCAAAGATCTCCAAGGCCAGTTTTTCTGCTTCTTCCTGCGTTCGTGTGACGGTCTCCTTTGGAATCGAGCCCTTGAAAGCGATCAAGACATGCTGAACCGTCACATTCTTGGGCTTTTTTTTACAGGAGCTAAAACAGACCAAAATTACAAGCGGAACTAGGATGAAAAAACTCAAACGTTTCATTCTGACTCTCCCTGTCTTTTTTCCCCGCTCTATGATTCATGTCTCGAGAGGGTCTTATAACAACTCAAATTGCAAAAGTCAATCATCCCCTCTCTGTATGAAGAAAGCACTGTTTCTCATCGCTTGAAGTTTATGATAGTATCAGAACATCCTCCATGACTGTTTGGATCTTTCTGTCCGCCATCATCGCTCCTGCTTTGGCTTGGATTCTATACTTCTATTATAAAGACCGATTTCAGCCAGAACCTTGGCGCAACCTTGGCTTGACCTACATTCTCGGCCTAATCGCGGCCTTGGCCTGTATAAATTTTTTCAAGCTTCTTCCTTACATGGGAATTCCTGAGGACCCGAGCGCCTTGATGGATGCGCATGGATGGTCCTATTTTCTCTACAGCATTGGTGTTATTGGATTGGTCGAAGAATTTTTCAAATATCTTCCCTTCCTTCTCATTGTCATCAGGCTGAAAGCGTTTGATGAAAAGATCGATGGCATCGTATACGCATCCATCCTTGCCCTTGGATTCGCCAGTTATGAAAACTCGAGATACCTTGCCTACATGGAAGGATTTGCCCTCTTCGGGCGTGCCTTTGCATCGCCCCTGACCCATACCATTTTTTCCTCGATTTGGGGTTACACCGTCGGGGTGGCACGCTTGAGTGGGAGATCCATCCTGGCCGCTTCTGCAAAAGGCCTTTTGCTGGCAGCCTTTCTCCACGGACTCTTTGACTTCTTCACCACATCTCCAGCTCTCAGAATAGCCTCATCCTTGCTCATCCTTGCGATCTGGGTCTGGCGGATCCGAACTATGGAAAAATTGAGCTGAAGATATAAATTTAAATCAGATCTGAACCTCGTAGACCGCAGGAATTTTCTTGAGGGAAAGTTCGGGATTAAAGGTCCAGGAAACCAGGTTGACATACCGAAAATATGGAAAGAAGTGCGCTCGATAGAAAGGCTCCATCGGATAGTACTTACGGGTCCATTCAGTGGCTCCTACAAAGCCTGCATCCTGAATGTAGCAGAGGAAAGCCTCGACAAATCTACGCCGCTCCCGATGCGTAAGCTCTGGATAGGCGACATGATTGATCCAGGCCCACTTCTCCCGGGTCTTTCCGAGGTGTTCGTGACAGATGAAGTTGATCAGTCCCGCAACAGCGCCTGCTTTTTCATAAACAAGGGATTTAGAGACATCCGGATAGTCCAATTCCCACGCAAGCTCATCGGGCTCCCAGACCAAGGCCAACCGTATTTTGTCTCCGTAACGATTGAGAAGAGCCAAACACTTGTCCAGATCCTTCTTCTCGAATTCTCTTACCGGAACAGAAGGCCTCCTTTTAGGTTTCCTGTGGCCGCCGATGATTCGAACAGCAGCCTTTTCCCATTTTTTCAGGCCCTCAGAAAATGCAACCCGGTCGATATCCAGCACACGGGCCACGACATAATTGCGTTTCACCCATTCCACAGGATATCCGGTAGCTTCGAGCTTTTTGATCATCAATGTGGAGCGATGTCCCTTTTCCAGAGTGAGCAGGGAAAAATCGTAATGAAATTTCTGGTTGAGTTTGAGGGCCGCTTCAATCAAGGCGGTTCCGATGCCTTTCCGCAGGAGTTCTCTTCGGGTAACCAGAAGGCAACTGTAAACAGCTCTGTAAGTCTTGTTATCGAAACGGAAATGCTGAGGCAGGTTGGCCAGAAAAGAAACGATTTCGTCTCCACGATAGGCTGCGATCAGATGATCTTTATCCTTTATACGGTCAAAAAGAAACTTCAAAAAAGCCGGACGATACAAATTTGGAAAGGACTCGATCCCGTACTCATCCCGCCATGAAGAATGAGCCATCTGCTCGAGCTCTTCGAGGTTACCTCGGAAGGGCTCGATAGAAATGCCTGAGAGCATTTTCCCTCTCTTTCTGCTCTTATATGTTAAATCGGTTGAATGATCAACAGAATTTTGTTTGTTCTCCTTATAAAACAAAGGGAATCAATGCTTTTCGACGGTCAGGATAGCTGCTGAATGCTTTCTTGTACCATAAATGGTGGGAACGGGCCCTGGGGAGGAGATTGAATACGGTCCAAAGGGCGAAGACGAGACCCGGTAGGGACCATACAGCGACAGCCCATCCCATCCATTCGATGATTTCTCCCAGATAATTGGGACAGGATATATAACGAAAAAGTCCTTTGTCCGGAATTTCATAGTCAGTATCTCCAGGTTTCCTCAGGTTTCTGAGGATTTGATCTGCACGCTTGTTGATCAAAAATCCAGAGTAGAAGATAAAAATTCCGAGCAGAAACCGGATATCTGTCAGCCATTCTTTTGTATAGGCCGTGACCGGAGCCAATGAATAGATCCATCGTGCCTGGATATAGGAGTTGATCAGGTTAAATGCCAAGGCAAACAGGACAACAGAGATTGGCATATTCCTCTTTTCAGGCAGGGTGAAAGGATAAACAAAGGCTCGATGAACATAGTGACTCTGCCAGATGAGGAGGAGGAGAATGGGCACGAAATCTTTGCGCTGACCGACAAGAAAGTAGACCAAAAAAAGAATTACGGACGGAGCCTCCATCAGAAGCCATCCCCATCTGTTGCTCAACCGAGGTCCCCATCCTGAACGGGTGTGTCTTCCGTAGGGCGCCGAAACAAAAAACAGGACGATAAAGATGGCTGCACCGATTGCTGTAAATCCAATCAGGAGAATCTGGAAAAATTCTCGTTCAGTCATGAAGCCGTCTTAAAAATCTTCAGCCCTGTACATGGACTCGAAGCAAGATATATATTGGCTGATGGGTTCAGGGAATTCACTCGATGGTTAGGTAGCGGAGTCTATTTCCACACCAAGATAAAAATTTTACAAAATCTGTAAAGGAAAGCCCTGCTGTGGCAGTATTCACGTTAGGGTGAAAATTGAGCTCCTCTGCTTTTCTTAAATCCTCATCTATCAGAACCTGCACGTGTTTATCATGATCATTGATCAAACCAAACGGGGAAACAGCGCCTGCTTCCAGATCTAGATATCTGATCAGCCGTTCTTCAGAGGCAAAGCTGAGCCTGTCCTCCCCCAAAAGTTTTGTCAGTGTTTTGAGGTCTGCGCTTTTTGAGGCTTCAAGAATCAACAGGTAGTGACGGTTGCCCTTCTTGTTCCTTAAAAAAAGATTTTTACAGTGGGCTCCTGTGATATCTGTCCAGTGCTTCTCAGCCTCTTCGACCGTGTAGACCGGCGGGTGTTCGTATCGAGTATAGGAGACGCCCAGCTCTTTCAAAACCTCGTATACCTTCGCTTCTTTATCGGATAGAACCATACCTCCCCTCCTCTTTCACAGGATAAGGGTCGCGTCCAGCTCTCTCTTTTTCTTCGCTATTCTATCCGCCAAACCGTTGACCTTTTCATTGTGCTCATCCATGTCGTCTGACGGATCGAGAGTAAGGGTATGCAGTTGGACATAGATTTCGTGAAGCTCCATCAGCTTTGTGTAAGATTCTTCATGCTTTTTTGGGGGTTCTTTCAACTCTTCAAGAAGATTTTCTATCATTGCCTTATTCTCAATCATCATGGCTTTATTCTTCTTTGTCTCGGCACCCAGCATCTCGGCAGCGGCTTCTTCAAATTCCATTTCTGAAACCTTCGCATATTCCCAGACTGCCATGTATGCCCGTGACTGACTCACACAGGCGGATGCCTGACTGGCGATCAGTTCCCCCAGGCCTTGAGCTTTGATCCCATAGGCTCTCTCCTCCCTTTGTTGATTCCCGCATCCGGAGAAATAGACGATCACAGGCAAAAAGACCAAAGCTGAAATGAGGCTTTTTTTCATGAATTTCTCCTGTTTTTTGCCCATTGAATTTTTATCACGGAGTCTCCCCTCGTCTCAGCTAGAAAATTCACATAAGGGCTCTGCTCTATCCGTTCATTCGCGAATTCGGCATCGTTCTCATCGACACTCACAGAGATTGCCCGTGAGTCTTCAGGCAGCAAAACGTGGAAAAAGATATTCGAATAAGGGGAATGGACGTCGATAAGTATATGATCTCCCTTGCAGCGGAAGGAATAGCCGATAAAAGCTCCTGAGCTTTTGTATTCGATCCGTACCTCGACCTCATCTACTCCGGCGGCCAACCAACGGGGAGACAGCCGGATTTTCTGAAAAAGCTTGAGTTCATCTTCTACTCCAGCCAAGCCCTCCAAGAAAGCATACAGCATGGCGCTCGATCCCCATCCATCTGCAGGAGTCGCTTCAGGGCTTGTGCTCGTCTCGACGCTGGAAGGTGTCCCATCGGGAAAATACCAGAGGTAGGTTTCACCCGTTTTAACGATCATATCAGAGTAACGCCGCAAAATATCCACGCCGTACGCCTCGTAGCCGTGGCTAAAGGCAGCCTTTGCCAATTCACCACCCACGAGAGGCATGATACCACCGTTAACATAAGCTCCTTTTACCAGCCTCTTATCGCCAAAGATACCTTCCGGAAAGGGAGGATCGATCGAAAACCATTCGGCAAACGATCCCGATGTCTCACGCCGCTTCAGATATTCCTGGATGATCGAGACAGCCTGTGCATGCTCGGTTACGCCCCGGTTGATGTCCATGGGATTGCTCAAGCTGAGCTGAGTGGATTCATCTACGCCGTCTATTTCGATGGGTGTAATCTTAACAAAATGGGTATAGAATCTGCCGTTCCAGCAGATTTTGTTCATCCGCTCTTTCAGTCCTCCTGCCTGTTTTTCCCATACTTCAGCCCTGCTGTGATTGCCGAAGAGAGAATACAGACGCGCCATGATTCGGAAAGCTTCATAGTATCCGCTGTTGTCTCCGTGCATGAGGCCCCAGTATGTGTCATCTGTGATCTGAAACTGGAGCCAATCATGCGTCCCACCGGTGTAGGCAAAATCCCAGGTATCGATGGTGTAGGCCCTCTTCCCGAGCTGGGTACTCTCATCCCAACGCCAAGGATGGGAAAGCACATACTGCAGGGCTTTTTCCATGCTGGGCAAGAGTTTCAGAATCCATGAATCATCCCCGCAGGCCTGCCAGGCAAGAAAAGCTGCCTTGACAAACCGGTATTCCACATCCGCTTCTACAGGCACCCGTACATATTTTGTCCAGTTTTCTCTCTCACACGGCAGCTTTTCAGGGAAGGTGGTAAAATAGTCAAAGATGCGTCCGTTTTTTGCCTGGGTTTCAGAAAAATGCTCTATCAAGCTCTTTACATCCGACTCTACGTACTTCACGCCCCTGAGCATATCGCTGTAATCTCTAATCCAGAAGGATTTTGTATCGGGTGTGCGGTATCCCCTGATGGCCTTCCCATCTATTAAGATGTCTAAAGCATTCGCTTCCAGGAAGGAGCGGATTCGAGGGAAAAAATCATCGAATTCCTGTCTTCCGCATTTTACATGCGTCGGATCATCCATCAAACTGAACATCCTCTCCTTTAGATCCTGAGATCATAGAATTGAGTTCTCTCCACGCAGCGAGAGAACCATCTTTCGAACCGAAGTCGATAAGAAAGAAGTCTCCACCCCTACTGCGAGCAGGGAATATCCCATATCTCGATAGCATCTCGCTGCCTCAGCATCCTTTCCGAAAATTCCCGCAGCCAATCCTACTTCTGAACATGCTTCTTTCACTTTTTTAATCATGTCCTGGACCTCTGGATCTTCCACCTCGCCGAGCTTGCCGATGCTTCCGGACAGATCATAGGGACCGACAAATATGGCCGAGAGTCCGGGAACCTTTACGAACGATTCGATGTCCTCGACGGCATCGACATGTTCCACCTGGGGGATGACTGCCAGATTTTCATTGGCGCTGGCCATATAGTCCTGGGAATTGAATCCGTAGCCATGAGCCCTTGAAATTCCTGTGCTCCTGGTTCCATCAGGGGGATACTTGCACCAACGGAGAATTTTCTCCACTTCTCTATCTGTGTTCACATGGGGGACGATGATCCCAGAAGGGCCGGTGTCCAGCACCCTTTTGATCAAAGCCTCATCCATGGAGGGTACCCGTACAAGACAGGGGAATTCTTTTCCAACAGCCTGCAGAATTCTTTGGACATCCCGGACATCGATCAGGGTATGTTCCATGTCGACAAACAACCAATCCAAACCTGACAGGGACAACAATTCCGCCACCTCCGGAGATGGCAGCGTGAGAATCGTCCCCAAGAGCAGTTCTCCTTTTTTCAGCCTGGTCAAAAACAATCCGTTCAACTTGTCCTCCTCGATTCCCCTTTATATAACACCCCGACATAAAAACCAAGTCTTCTCTGTACTGTGTATGCATTCCCTTTGGTATCCCCCTGTTTTTGATTGACTTTAGGGCGAATACGAAGTAAAAAACTAGGGATTGGAGCGCTGATCGCATGCATCTCTGGGGCCTGAACATCATCGATGTAGGAATCATTCTTCTCTACATCATCGTTATTCTTTGGATCGGAACAAGGGCGGGGAAAAAGACAAAGGACACCGGAGATTTCTTTCTCGCAGGCCGCAAGCTGGGTAAATTCTATCAATTCTTCCTCAACTTTGGCTGCTCGACCAACGCTGACCAGGCAGTGGCAGTCTCCCGTGAAATCTACCGGACCGGAATCGGCGGCATGTGGATCCAGTACCTGGTGCTGTTTCTCACTCCCTTCTACTGGTTTTCCACCTTCCTCTTCCGAAGAATACGCCTGACGACCATCGGAGATTACTTCACCGAACGATTCAACAGCAAGTCTCTAGGAGCGAGTTATGCTGTTTTCATCCTCTTGATGTCCATCTTGGGAGGCGGAATCGGATATATGGTGGCAGCAAAGACAATGATGGCCATGACTCCCAAATCCCCACAGGAATGGTCGGTTGAAGAGAGGATGAGTGTCGAAGAATTCCGAGAATACCAGACACTCAAAGAACGCGTAAATGTGGGACTTGACCAGGATGAACAGATCCGTTACGAAGAACTGAACGAGAAAAACAAACGGGGCGAGCTTCATTCCTTTATTTCCCACACGAATCCCATCCTTTTTTATTTCGCTTACGCCCTTATCGTAGGAATCTACACCATGCTGGGAGGCTTCAGGGCGGCGGCCATCACGGATGCCATTCAGGGTTTTTTGATCATCACGTTCTCTCTGATCTTGATACCTATTGGTCTGAGCAGGATCGGGGGCTTTTCTGGTTTACATGCTTCTGTGCCCGATTACATGTTCGAGCTTTTTGGTTCTGTGACCATGAGTGAGTATGCATGGTACACCATATTGGCCATGGTTTTGGCCAATCTCGTCTCCATCATTGCGGTGGCTTCAGGAATGCAGACAGCAGGATCAGCCAAAGACGAGATGACCGCACGCTTCGGCATGATCGGGGGGATGTTTTTCAAGAGATTCATCATGATCTTTTGGGCATTGGCCGGACTGCTTGCCATCGGACTCTATGCCGGGATGATAAATGATCCTGATTTGATATGGGGGCACATGTCCAGAGAACTGCTTTTCCCAGGTGCGATCGGTCTGATGCTGGTGGGAATCTTGGCTGCCAACATGTCAACCTTAGACGCAAGTGCGGTGTCTTACTCGGCACTGTTTATCAAAAACCTGTATGAACCTTTCTGGCCCGGAAGGTCTGAAAAACACTATTTGAACATCGGCCGCATCGCTATTGCCTTTACCTTATTGGGGGGCATTGGTGTCGCCCTATTTGTCGGCAACCTTTTAGATCTGTTCAAATACATCATCTCAATACCTGCTATTTTCGGCGCATCCATCTGGCTGGGGTTCATATGGCGCAGGCTTACAAAAACAGCCGTGATCATCCAGGTGGTGGTTTGCTTGATGATCTATGCGGTTATTCCCAACCTTTTTCAAACCTTAGATTGGGCCAAATACAAATCATCTTTCCTCCTAGAAACACAGCCAAAAATTGTCACCTACACAACCAGCGCGTTGAAAGAAGATGTCGAAGAAGGCAGAGCCGAAACCATCGGACAATCCATCCAAAAGCAGCATACCATCCTGCCCGTGGGTGTGTTTTTTGATCAAGTGGCACGAATAGATCCTGCTGATCCCACGTCACCCAAGGTTGGTCTAGGGCGGTTTCATGCCGAACTGTGGGTATTGAGCTGGTTTGGGATCGATTTCTCAGGTTTCAAAAAATCCCAATTGGTTGCCACACGCTTTTTCTTCGATGCTCTGTTCCCGTTTGTACTGCTTTTCTCGATCTCTTTCGTCACAAAACCTGTATCAAAGCGACTTCTGGATCAATTCTTTGCTAAATTGCACACACCTGTTCAAAAAACGGAAGAAGATGAAAGGAAAGCCCTTCAGGAGTCTTATGCCCATCCCAAAAAATTCGAAAAAGATAAAATCAAGCCCGGATCAAATTGGGAAATTATGCGACCCCGAAAGCTGGAAATCTTGGGATTTGGAGGAATCTGGGTACTGGTGGGAATAATAATCCTTTTGCTCTGGCTGATGGTCTCGATTAAATAACTGAGATTTATCCTGAAATCCCGGAATATTCGGTCCAGATTATTCCTACTTTTCTCTAAATCCTGATATTTCTCTTTCCAGCTGCTCGATTCTTTCTCTAAGAGTCTCTTTTTCTCCTTTTTTTGACTTCTGCATCATACGGCCCAAAAGCCCCAACATACAGAGTAACATCAGGAAGCTCAATAATGATGCATTCAAGAAAGGAACCCTCCAATCCTTCATGAATGTGATCAGACCGATATCGGATAGATAGGATAAAACCGTCAGAATGACTAACAAAAAGACCCACCAAATCATAGGCTTTTCTCCTTAGAGAGCTGTTCTGAAACCCCAAAAAACATATATCACACCCAAAAACGCCATGTCAAACAATTAAAAAGGATTTCCACGTCATGTACGAATGACTCAGGCTAATAAGCATTTAAAATATCTTAATTGTAAAATTTTTGCGCCCTTTGAATTGTCTCAATTAAAAGGGACAGAAAATCATCGAAGCATAGCTGTTTTGACAAATCAAAAACGTTTGTGATTAAATTCCATCATCAATCAGGCCTCTTAAGGTCAATTTTTTAAAGGGAATGAGCCATGTCAAAAAAACTCACCAGAAGAAAATTTCTCCGTGATTGTTCTGTAATCACTGCTGGATCTGTTATGGCAAGCAATGCATCCTTTACCGCTTGCTCTGGATCAGCGGTCAAAGACAAAACAAACGGAGTCATTTCGATCGATCCTGCACCCCGGTTTGAAATCTCACCCTACTTTTACATGCAGTTCATGGAACCTTTGGGCAACACCGACGGCTCGGTGGAAGCGGCCTGGGACTATGACATCAATGATTGGCGCGCAGACCTTGTCGATTTGGTGAGGGATCTAGCCCCAGATGTCATCCGGT
>Ga0209636_10003152_pt1 | contig 16821 bp, 9 predicted proteins | sample DeeMarSWOR152_54_FD_187464 | JGI IMG/M metagenome (GOLD analysis project Ga0209636, IMG submission 187464) | Marine sediment microbial communities from White Oak River estuary, North Carolina - WOR-1-52-54 (SPAdes) (version 2) | ecosystem: Environmental > Aquatic > Marine > Intertidal zone >...
ATTAAAGATGACTTACAAGAATGAATTTCGAATAAAAAAATTTACTGGAAGAAGAGATCCCCCAATTCTATTTAGTAATATTAATGCTATAATGGAAACACGCTACAAGAAACTACTGATGTCTCTCTCTGAAATAGGGCTCACAATTCTTTCCTCTTTACATCGTAGTAAAATCTATAGAAGATTGAATCGTCACGCGTATGATTTGAATTTGTGGTTTGACCCTGATCTTTACATTAGCAAATCAGAAAATTTGAGTAATTTAACCTTAATATGTCAAAGAAGGTAAGAATTAGGACTTAAACAGGATCTAATTCAGGGATAGATTCAATAGAGTGCTTCTTGTTAATTGTATATTTCTCCCTTTGTGAGCTTGTTATTATAACATAGTCAAATAATATCACTCCAAATATAGCTATAGCAAGAAATGGAAGGGCAAAACTGTTAATTACGAGTAATGATAGTAATGACATGACAACAAGCCGTAATTCAGTATTTTTCCTGATAAAAATTCCCAATATGAAGATTAAAATGAGACCAATTAACGTTAATATTCCAATTATCTCTATTAAGTTAAAAATCTTTGCAAATTCAGCAACAATTGTCCCACCTAGGGAACCATCTTCAATATGACGTCTTGCTGAATTATAGAATAGAACTGTTGATTCAAGAACCCACATAATGTTAAATGGTAGAGAAACGACAAGAAGACTAAAAAACGGAATTCCTGGTGCAGCAATAACCTTTTTCCATTCTTTTTCATACAAATAAGTAATCCATATCGCAACTAAAAAGACCCCAGCAAAGTATTTACTTAGGGCGCTTAATGTAAAAAAGAGAATGACAAAATAATCCTTATATTTCATTGAAGATTGGTGAAAATAAAACCCTATAATAGCATATAGTATCATTAAGGGAGCACTACTCCAGACAAAGGGAATCATCATCAGAAATGCTAGAATGGGTCCCTGAAAACGATCTTCAGGGAATAAGTAGTAAGCACACAAACAGGTAATTGCAGTAAAAATTAAGTTTGCAAGGGTGAGACCAATATCATTAAAACCAGGTAACCAGATTGGAACATCGCTACTGACTAGTAATGAACTTATAAAATCAAAAATACCTAAAATCAATCCATACGATAGTAAATCAACTGGTAGGTATGGATAGGTTCCCTCATGAAAAACACCTGCCCCTGTTGGACTACCATGTTTAATATAAAGTTTGTTCGGATCATAAGGGTTTTTTCCTTCCCATAAACATTGTGCTCCAGTGTAGACCACTTGATTAACATCTCCTCCATACATTCCTGGCAGATATAAGATAAAAAAAACTGTCATGAAGATAAGACCAAGGTAAAGGAGTGTTGGTGTTAAGCGTAGTTTTATATTCGTGAGAATGAATATTACCATTAAAATAATGAATAAATTATAGAATAAAGCAGAAACGAAAAGACCAGAAACACCAGAATGTTCTAATTCATCAAAACCATAGAGAAGACCTTGTACAAAAAAGATGGAAAAAGGAATAGCAATTATTATTATAAAAAATAGATTTGCCCAATTTTCTCTAAGAAAAGGCTTATTCTTAAGCCGTGAAAGAAAGTCATCAATACTACTAAGTTCTTTCAAATCAAGTTCGCCCTTATTTTCAATTGTGAAAAATGAAAAAAGACTCATAAAGTTTATGTTCTCTTGTGAATAGAATTCTTCTTTTCCTATTTCACACTGAAATATTTATGCAAGTATTCGAGTTAAAAAGTGGTTTAAGATACATCTAATTTGATTGAAATGACAATTTAGACTTGTAGAAAGGGAAGGAAGGAAAAATACAATCTATCTCTTCAATTACGAAGAAAGGAATAATTGAGAGCTGGGATAAGAAAGGAGAAAAGAATAAATCAAGTCTTTTTTTCTTGGATAATCGTCTTCTTAACTTTTAAATATGTACTCTTGCTGATTAGTTAGAGACTATGGTTTTGTAGCCAACACACTAGAGAGGAACCGAGTTGATTTGTAGCTCCGTGTGAATTCAGATAATTTATTTATGGTAACTAGTACAATTCTATTGAAACAGATGTATTTACCTTGACTATTCGGTTTAATCGTGAAAAGAAAGAACTTAAACTTAGTGTAAGAGATCTTTCGTTTCTTGGGATTCCTAAGTTTACTAGAGCTCAAATTTCTTTTAAAAATGCAGAAGTAGGCAAGGAAATTCATCAAGAGATACAGAATCAAAAACAAAGGGAAAATATTAATTATGAGGCTGAATATTTTGTCAAATATCAGTTCTCAGTTCAAGACTGGCGGGTTATCATTCGCGGGAGGATAGATCTAGTTGCTCGTACATCTGAGTCTATTCAAATTGAAGAAATAAAGTCAATTTTTTTAAAGCAGTTTTCTGCTTCCCCTGATGATCCACGAATCAAACCATTCAGGCTACAACTTCAATGTTATGCATGGATGTTAAGCCAAATTGAAACTGGGCTGCCTTCATTATCATTGCAATTAATTTTGGTTAACCGTTTCGATAATAAACAACATGTTGTCCCTATTCCATATCAGGATATGTCTGAATTTGTAATCGAGAAAATTACAAAACTTCTTCAACAAGAACAGGTTAAACAGATTCGCCTTGAAAAGAAGATCAACTCATTATCTCGCTTACATTTTCCTTTTCATTATAGAAAATATCAAAAAGAAATAGTCCAGAAGATTAGGGGAATTGTGGATAAAAAATTATGTCTTATAATGGAAGCTCCTAGTGGTTTGGGGAAAACAGTCGTCTCCCTCTATCCGCTAATTCCTAAAGCTATCCTTGAGGATTCAAAGATCTTCTTTTTAACTGCAAAAGCTACTCAGCGACATATAGTGGAAAGAACTCTTGATTTATTTTACAAACAAGGAGTAGATTTCCTAGCTTTGACATTAAAGGCAAAAGAAAAGATGTGTCAGAATGCAATTTATTTTTGCCATGAAGATTATTGTCCTTTTTTAAAAAACTATCTACAGCATTATCCTGACGAAATTCTTGAAAAATTTGTCCAACAGCGAGGAGTAATAGATCCAGAATCTATTGAAAGAGAAGCTTTAACTACAGAAGCTTTTTGTCCCTTTGAATTATCTTTAGATATTTCTTTAGAGGCAGATGTTATTATTGGGGATTATAATTATGTATTCCATCCTCGAGTATCGTTACAACGTTTTTTTGGGGATCCTCATCAGAAAAAATCCTTGTTTTATTTGATAATAGATGAAGCTCACAATTTAGTGTCTAGGAGTTTATCTTATTACTCTCACGCTTTGACTCAGGGAGAAGTCTTCGTCTTTAAACGATCGATGCAGCAACTCAAAAAGAAGATCAAGGGGATTCCCTTACCTGAGTTTCTCCCTCCAAAATTAGAGAGGATCTTTCGAAATCTTCGTGCTAAACAAGGTACTGAAATCTCTACTCATCTTCTGAAAAATATCCATCTTAATTCATTTCAGAAGATTATGACTCAGTTTGAAGAAGCAGTAACCCGATATGTGCGATTTTTGGTGGAAAGAGAACTTTACTGGCCTGATGATCCCATTCTCAGATTTTATTATCATCTCCGTGACTTCGTGGAAACCGCAGCGCTTGCACAGAATGCTGAAGAGTTCTCGATTTTGTACTACGTTCACGAAGGGAAAATAAAAATATTATGCAAAGACGCTTCCTCATTTCTTCAGCAACGCTTGACTTTTTTCAAGTCATCAGTTGCAATATCTGCCACTATCACACCATTCCCGTTTTATCGTGATTTACTCGGACTTCCCATTGATAAAACTGTATATAAACGTTTTCCATCACCTTTTTCACCTCACAATCGTAAAATCTTAGTTTTTCCGAATATTGATACTCGCTATGAACAAAGACGGCATCACTTCCAAGATATTGCTGATTTAATTCAAAAAGTATTGGAGATAAAACAAGGGAAATATTTTGTCTTCTTCCCCTCTTTCAAATTTGCAGAAAAAGTAGCTAGTTTTCTAACACCTAGTAAAGACTTGATTGTTTTAAAACAAGCGCCTACAATGCAAGAATCTGATCGTCAGGATTTTATCGATACTCTAAAAACTTCTCCTCATGTATTAGCGTTAGCTGTCACAGCTGGGATTTTTGCTGAAGGCATTGATTTTCCAGGTATTTTGGATGGTGTTATTGTAATTGGGCCTAGTTTACCAACAGTAACCTTTGAACAAGAGCTACTTAAACAATACTATGAGGAGAGGTTTAGTAATGGGTTTGCATATGCTTATCAGTTCCCTGGATTGACACGGACTTTTCAAGCTGCAGGTAGATTAATTCGTACTTCTTCTGATCGTGGTATTATCATTTTTATTGGACGTCGCTTTGCTTCTCTTCGCTATGCAAGCTATTTTCCCCCCTACTATTATCAAGAAAGCCCAAGAGAATTGATATGCAGCGATCTAGAGCGTGAAGTAACACAATTTTGGAAGAAAATTGAATTGAACCTTACTCCTTTTAAGGGAGAATAATGTTTTTCAACGACAGTCTTAGTTCGTATGTATCAAGGAAATACCTCTGCTTATGGTCATGATAAGGGATGAAAGATCTGTTATCAGATGATGAAAAACTTCGTTATGCAAGACAAATTGTCTTGGCTGATTTTGGAGAAACTGGACAAGTAAAGATAAAACAAGCTCGAATTTTAGTGGTTGGTATTGGTGGCTTAGGGACATTTTCAAGCCTTTTATTAGCTGAAATGGGCATAGGTTATCTTAGAATAGTCGATCGCGACATAGTAGAGCGTACCAATCTACATAGAACGCCATTATATACCATTACTGATTTAGATCGTGCAAAAGTTGAAGTTGCTGCAGATCGACTTAAACAATTAAATCCATCAATGACAATTGATACTCATGCATGTCATATTGGAAATGCGAACATTAATGATCTATTGGATGGGATTGATGTTGTTATTGATGCACTAGATAATTTTGAAACACGACGAATTATCAATAATGCATGTCTTCAAAGAGGAATTCCTTTCATTTTCTGCGGTGTTAGTGCACATTCTGGGAATATAACAGTATTCAATTTAGATAGACAATCCCCGTGTTTTTCCTGTTTATATCATGGGATTGATGATAACGAATTAGCGTCTTGCGACATCACAGGGATTCATCCCGCAATACTTCCAATCTTAACAGGTATTCAGGTTCATGAAGCCATTGAAATTCTGCTTAAGGGAGAATCATCAATAAATGGATCTTTATTATTCATTGACCTAAAGAGCCTAAGCTTCGATAAAATTCCAATTCAAAAGAACCCTACTTGCTCTATTTGCTCGGGAGTTTCTAAGAACGCTAGTAAAATCCCTGTTGAAGAATGGGTTGCATTAGATATTTGTGGAGAAAATAATTTTATGCTAGTTCCTCAAATGAACCTAAATTTCGATATAATTCAAACTAAATCTCAATTGGAAGAAAATTATACTATAACAAAGATGGGAACTCATTCTCTTACTCTTTCAGTATCAAAGAACATATTAATGACTATTTTTAAGGGAGGAAATGTGCTGATTCGAGGGGTTGCTACACCTCAACAAGCATCAGAGGTTTGGGAAGAAATTAGAACTGTTTTTTTGTCATAAATTAAGTTCTAATGTAATTGATTCCACTGGTCTTTTTTAATTCGATAATGTTAAAAGAAAGAGAATAAGTAACAGGTTTGGTTTAATTGAATTTCCTGAGCGAATTTATAGAAAAATCCCCACCATAGTCTAAATTTTTGGAAAGAATCCAAATGTCTCTACGCGAAAAAGAGATTACAGAGAATATTTCCCAATTTGAAGGTGAGAAAAAAATTCTTGAGGGACTCAAAGCATATTATGAGCGGAAATTATCCTATGCTGATCTAGAGGAGATTACTGGTATCTCAATTCGCGAATTCAAACGTTTTCAAGAAGACCATGACTATCCCTATCGTCTCGGGGTCTATGACAGACAATCTATATTTGATAAAATAGATCAACGTATTAAAGAAATTGATAAAACTATTATTGAACTACGAAAATCAGTTTTTGGGGTTTTAGATCAACTCCTGTTCATTCCTTCATGGCGGAAACTGCTTGGATCTCATTTCAATGGATTTTATTTAAACCAACCAGTGCAGAAAATCTTTCAAGATACAATTGTCTTTTTACCTAATATTGCACTATCGGGATTTGAAGAAACAACAGGTGAACCGTTCTTTCTTATAACAGGACTAGGGATATACTGGGTGAAATTCCAGTTAGGACCAGGCTCTATAGTAACTGATTATCGTGAAATAACAGGAATAGTCCTCCCCTTAGATCTATATGAGAAAGCTCAAGACATATCAGGTTCCATCTTGGATAGTGAGAAAATGCGAATGACAGAGTTTATGACTTCGATTCCTTTCTCTATAATTCTTGCGAAAAGAACCACACAAATGTACCTTCGTGGTGTTTTAGCAAGAAATGTATTTTTACCCAATAAAGAATGTTTTGATCAATTATTAGCTTCATGTAATGATCCAAATAGTTTTAACAAAGAAGAAGGGCTCAAAATCCTTTCAGGTGGATTATCCACTCAGATTCAGCTTTATAATAATGAATTATTAACTGAAAAGAAGTTGGATAATTATTCTAACCTTATTGCGGGTATAAAAAACATCCAACCTAAGTTAGATAAAATTCTAGAAAATCTTCAACTCGAGTCCATGAGAGAAGGATTCTTCACTAAAATTGACCAAATAAAACGTGAATTTAGAGAAATCGGAAGAGATTATCTGCTTGATTGGATGCCTAGTTATTTGAGTTAAATTTGTTTGGTTATATTTTAATTTTAGTTTGCATTTCCTAGTAGAGGATCACTATCCTGAGGAAAAAATTTCTTTTAAAGCGTTTTGAATTGCTGCAACTTCATCAGAAGTGATTCCAGGATGAATAGGAACTTCAAAGTGAGAGTGAGCAATCCTTTCAGTCACTGGAAGCCTAACTTTGGAGTAATCTGGATAATTTACAAATTTATTCCATCGCCAAGTTTTTATTCCATCTAGATATGTTGGTTGTTGGTGGCAAGGAACTGAGTAAATTCTTCTAGATCCTATACCTCGGTTATGTAATTCTTTTATGACTTCATCAACTGAAAATTTAGGATCCTGTATCACTGGCGCACAAATATAATGGCTGTGAGTAACTCCTGTGGGAATTGTCTGTGCGTTAAGTGAGTCCAGCTCCATTATCGTGCTTCTTATCATTTCGGCGTTTTTTCTCCTCTGTTCCAACATCTTAGGGAGCTTTCTGAGCTGAATTAGACCAATGGCTGCTAATGGTTCTGCAAGTCGAAAATTATAACCAATGAGGTGATGATGATAACCTCCACTAGGCCCACGGCCATGGTTCTTGAGACTTCTTATTCGAGTGGCTAGCTCATCGTTATTAGTGACAACCATCCCTCCTTCACCAGTGATCATATTCTTAGTCGCATAAAAGGAGAAACAACCTACATCCCCAAACGTACCAACATGTTTGCCATCAATGCGACCCCCATGAGCCTGACAAGCATCTTCAATTATGGTAAGCTTATGATCTTCTGCTATATCTAAAATAGCTTTCATGTTTGCTGGTAGACCAAATATATGAATAGGTACTATACATTTTGTTTTGGGAGTTATTAGAGCCTCAATTTTTTCAGGATCAACATTAAAGCTGGACGGATCAATATCAGCAAAGATTGGAATCCCCCCTCCGAAACAAATAGCATTTGCAGACGCAATGAAGGTGAAAGCTGAGGTAATGACTTCTACTCCTGGAGGGATATTTAATCCTTCCAAAGCCAAATGCAAGGCAGCGGTTCCATTAACTGTACAAATGGCATGTTTAGCTCCAACATATGTTGCGAACTCCTTTTCAAGCGTTCTAGCGTTTTCCCCTTCCACAAAACTTTTTGATCTGATTGTATGTGCAACTAGGGAAATTTCTTCTTCCGAAATTTGTGGTTGTGCGATATATTTCATAGAGTGAACTTCTCCCGTTGAAAGTCTCTATATTAAGCACCATTGAAAGATTCTTTATCTATTTATCAGACGAGTCAATTGATTAGTAATTTCACGTAAGCATGAAAAATAGGATTGATTGTTTGAATTAGCAGGGTTCAATTGTGATTGAAGAAGACCAAATAATCAAGAATTATTATAACATTCTCTCATTGTTACAACAATATACGCATGGCAAAGAAAGGCCCCAACTGGTCATGGTTACTAAAGATCAGCCAGTTGAATTGGTTGCACGGATTTTAAATAGATTGGAAAGACCGATTATTGGAGAGAACCGTGTACAAGAAGCTCTTAAGAAAATCGAAGTGTGTAGGAAGACTAAGGCCAATTGGCACTTCATTGGGCATCTTCAAAGAAATAAAGTCAAAAAAATACTTGGAAAATTTTCTTTGATCCATTCACTTGATCGGTTATCTTTAGCTAAAGAGATTGAAAAGCGAGCTTCTGATCAAAATATTGTCGTTAAATGCCTACTTCAAATAGATATTTGTCAAAATGGGTCTAAATTTGGTTTTTCTCCTAGTGAAGACGCATTAAAGGATGTTTTACAAGAAATAGGTTCTTTTTCACATTTAAAGATTCAAGGACTTATGACGATTGCCCCTTACCTTTCACCAGAAGAGACTCGCGATTATTTTAGACGTATGCGTATAATTTATGAGAATATTATGAAATATAGCGTTTGCCCTTCAAACGTTGAGATGAAAGTATTATCAATGGGTATGAGTAATGATTATGTCATTGCCCTCCAAGAAGGATCTACAATGATTCGAGTGGGAAGACGCATATTTGAAGAATATGATTAGTATTCAACTGGTTCAATCAATTTAATATCACAATAAAATAACTAGGAGTGTTGTTTTAATGTCAGGATCTGAAAATGGATATTCATTATCCAAAACCGAGAATGAAGTATTTTTATCATTGGTGAGGCTTGGTAGCCAAACGAAACAGGAATTATTACTAGCAACAGGCTTAAATGTTGAAAAAGCAGAACAAGCCCTTTCAAAGTTACTTACTAAAGGATTTATTCGTTTAGATGAAGAAACAGGAATATATTTTCAATCTCTTCCACTAGAAAACGTCATAACTATGTTTAACAATAGTTCCAAAGAGATTGAAACTAATAAAAAGGATCAGGCAGAAATATTTCAAGAATATCGAAAATCAATTGATGGAAACTTAGAAAAACTTCGTGAATCCCTTGAAACACAGTTCGAGGAATCTAAGGCTTCAAGTAATATGCTACAAACATCCTTGAAAGAAAAATTCGATGAAATAGAACAACAAAGATCAAAGCGGACAGATGAGCTTGCAGAGTCAATGTTATCGTTGTTTTCTACAGGGTCTTCTGATTTACTTACGGAATTCCAGACCTCTTTGTCTTCTGAATCATCAAATTTTGAAAAAGAATGGCTGAAAGCTCTTGGTGGTTTCCAAACTATCCCTGAAACAGGGACACGAACTCTTAAGGGATCTATTGCCAAATATGAACAAGAATTATCCGAAATTATCAAGGTAGCTGTAAAGAAAATAACATCTATTCAATCTCAATTGTCAGATGTTGTCACAGCGATAGAAGTGGAGTCTACAAATCAGATTCAAGAATTTTTTGCTAATACAGAATCTTTTGCAGAAGATTTTAAGACAAATCTTAACACAGGTCTGCAGGAATCTTGGAAACAGGAGAAAGAGTTTCTAAAAGAAGTTCGTCAAAGGGTACAAGTAACTTTAGGAGAAGAGGTAATTAAAGTTTTACAGGCTGTGGTGAAAAACCTAGCCAACGAAATAGATATAGAGATCAACCAAGCAGTTGAAGAAGTGAAACAACAAACAAATAATGCTATTAAAAATAGTTCAAATCAAATAAAAACCGAATTCAAAGAGTTTGTTGAGAATGCTTCTGAATTAATCCAAGAACAAAGAACACCTTTGGATGTTTTAAATACAGAAATAACCAAGTTGTCTTCAGAAAAAAGATTAACGACCGTTTCAGAGACATTTAAACGACAATTTCAAGCTCACTTGTCTGCCGATTTAAACACATTGGAAACAAGTTATCGTCGTGTACAAAAAGCTACTACTGATATCATGGAAGAAATTCGGCGTTCTGCAAAAACAAGGTTAACCCAACAGAGTAAAGAATTCGAAGGACTTATCCATTCATTTCATACTACGATTGAAAAATCAATTGCAAGAAAAGACATGGATGTCAGTCATTTTCAACGATTATCTCAATCAATTGTACAATTACTTGGAAACATACTGATATCGGTTCCTATGCAATCTAATAATTTTAAAACTTTGTTAAAAAACTCCCTAAACAATTCTGTTATGGAAATCCAGGACGGGATGAGTGAATCATCGTTAAAACCTGTTGAAGATATCTATGGCTCTTTATCAAGTACACAAAAGAGAATTGAGACCTCATTTAAGGAGACTTTGGAAGAAAGCAAAAATGAAATTCAAAAAGTCATTAGCTCTACAACACAATTAAATAGTACCGTTTCTAATCTTCAAGAAGCATATTTGGATAAAGTAGAGCTTAGATTTGAACAAAGAGCTAAAGTTATGAACACTGAGCTTGAAGCTATAGCCCGGAACTTTCAACAGGTTATAAACTCAATTGAAGGAGGTTATGGGGATATCATTGAAAGGCTTTCTTCAGAGAATATTACCACCAATGTGGAATCAGCACTTCAAGTTTCGGTCACTCAAGTGAAAAATGATATCGATCATATTTTTACTCAAAATCAAAAAGATTCTGCTGAATATATTACTCAATTAGATACAGCTTTACAAAGCCATCTAGATAGAACACTTGAAGTCATTAAAGAGGGTTTTAGTCAAATAAAAACTGAATTCACATTAGAATTAGAGAATCAGCTCAATCAAATAGAAAAAAATAGTGAAAATCAACAAATCAACCTGAATACAATAATAGATTCATTTTCAGGTCAAACTGTGGAACAACTTTCAAAATTTACAGTTGACCTGAACAAAACTATTGAAGAAAGTAAGAAAGTTGTCGCTGATTTAATCAATGAGAGTCATCAGACAACCACAGAAGTAATTGATCTACAAAAATCGAATATTGAAAAATATCAAGAAAGAGGAACAAGTGATATCTTATCTTTTATAAATCAGATAGAATCAGATGTTATAAATCAGAATAAAAAAGTTAAAGACGCTATGGTGGAACTTGAAGCCTATTATAGCGGTTATTCAGAGTCTACTATTGGGGAGGTTAATAACTTATTGCGACAGGTTCAAGATAGCGGAGATAAATTTACAACATTAGTAACTGATTCTTTACAGAGTGCAACTAATAGTCTTAATAGGATCACAGAAGACATCGATCTCTATTATACAGACTCCCTAACAGATCTAGAAAACCAGATTAATGTTACGACGGGTTTTGTAACGTCTGAGATTGAGAATTCTACCAAAGTAGTTCAAGAAGAGATAGGAACTTTAAAAAGTGAATTATCTGAGACTGTAGAAAGATTAAGTACAGGAATTAAAGATTTTATTGTGCATCAAGATCAAGAATTCCAAATAAAAATCCCCGAACAGTCTCAGGAATTTTCTCAGGTTTTTGATGATTTAATTCAGGAACGTTCACGTTCAAATCATGAGTTAGAGGAGAAAACAGAGGAAAACTTAGCAAGTCTCATAGAATACTGGAATAAGGAAATGGAAAAAGGCAGAACAAAGTTACAGGATGTATCAAATGCCATAGATAAAGCTATTGAGGCAAATCTCGAGAATTTAGAAGTAATAGTTCAGACAAATATTGAAGAAACAATAACATCTTTCAGTACAATCTTAGATCTTGAAACCTCTAAAGATGATATCCTTGGATTACGTGAGATCCAGAAGAAGATTAAACTAGCAAACAAACGTTTGAAATCTGTGATTTCTGAAAGTTTGAAGGCGCACATAGAGCAATTTGACCAACAATTGATCCCCGAATTAGTAACATCATATGAAGCAGCTCACACCCAAACAGCAGAAGATCTATCTTCTTATTTGGAAGATTTAGGAGATTTAATTTCCAGCTCACAAACAGCGCTTTCAAATCAATTGCACAAATATCTGAAAGAAGAAAGTCAAAATCTCGACTTTTCTGAAATGAAAACTGAATTAAATGAAATATTACTTAATTTTTCACAATCAACGGCTGAGGATATCGAAACATTATCCGTAGACTTGACTGATAGTATTCAGATGACCATTAAAGAGGTTGAGAAATCACGAGAACAAATTAAAAGTTTATTTTCTAAATTGTCGGCTATTATCGTTGAACAGAATGCAAAATTACTAGATCAGCTTACGAAATTCAAGGAAGAACTATCAGAGACAGTTGAAAATACAAGCAATGATTTTAGAAAGAGTCTTAATGCAAATCTTGACTCTTACAATACTGATCTTAATAAAACTTCGCTTGAGCTCACAGGAAAGACAAATCAAATTACTCAAAACGTAATAGAAGAACTCGATAATCAATTTTCAGAGGTACTTAATAGATCTCAAGATTTTTTAAACAATTTAATAAACACAAACAAGCAACAAATAGAAATCTTACAAGCGTTTGCTACTGAGTTTTCTCGTGTTAAACCGATAGATTCTCTTCGTTTAATTAAATTAGCTACTGATGAAGCAAAGAATGAGTTCGTACAAGACATGATTAAAACCGCATCCAGACAAGTAACAATCGTTACATCGAATCCTACCTTCTTATCTGTAGCTGACCTTAAAACTATACCTTCAGAAAAGCGTATCTTTGTTATTACAAACTTTGATTTCTCTAAAAAAGGTAAAAAATGGGCTACAGAAGTTGGTAAACCAGTCAATATAAATTTCTATAAACTAAAAGCTACGAAACTATCAGGGCTTTTAGCTATTAAAGATGAGAGTGCTGTCCTAGTATTGCCCGATACCCTAGGCTTCGCCAGTACAGACGAAAAATTTGTCTCTTATCTCTCAGGGATTATGAGTATGTTAAAAGGGTCATCTCTACAGTTAGTGGACAAAGGAAAGTAAAGTTCATAAGGAAATAGCTCTTAAATAGTAATTAATCCAAGTAACCCTGTCTTCTGCAGAGTTTTCTTGTTTACTAATCCTTTTGGAGTGATACCTTTTCGAAAATAATATTCTGAAAGTAGTTCATCATGCTTCTTAAAAAAATCTGGCCTTTTTTTAAGAAATTTAGCAAAGTGATCATCATCACGGGTCATTCCTGCCCGTGTGTTGAAGATTCGTTCGAGAAGTGTGGTACGATTTCCTATTGCTAATAGTTTTTTAAAAGTAAATTTTTCGTCAAAAGTGATTTTAAGAATGGATAATAGAGTATTCAGTTCTAATCCAAAACTTCCAATAAGTGGATAAGGAAGAAGATTGAAGAGACGGTTGCGTAGATTTGATGATAACCAAGTGAACCACCTATGTGGTTGTAAGAAAATAGGAAGGTATCTAGAACAGATTACAAGAGAATCTAGAACTGCTACATAATTTTCCAATAAAATAATGGTTCTGACTTTTCCTCTTTTAGAACTTGGATTGAGCTTGAAAGGATAACCTAGAAGTTCAGGAAAGATCATGTAATCTGAGCGGAAATTATTAGCTCCATATGGGGAAATACTCGTCGCGAGACTCAATCCTAGGATATTAGGATAATAATACATTCCGCCCATCTGATTTTTAATCATAGGAGAAGGCTCACTAGTCTGTTGATAGAGATAAATTTCGCCACGAGATAGCTGATCTCCTAACTCCTCTCTTCTAATGATTTTATCAATCAGAGAATAGATTTCAGGGTTATTCCATTGAAATCCAAGATCAATATCTAACAGTTTTCTCCGATCTTCTTGGATGTTGAATAGTGAAGCAAGAGCGGCTCCTGTAGAGAGCGGATCGAGTGCTTCGTTATCACAGGATTCAATGGCTTTTTGTATCCGTTCTATATCCACTATTTTCAAATTCGGTCCCAATGCAACGAAAGCTTGATAAGAATTACGCTGGCATTGCATCGGGCATTGCCAACATTGAAAAGGCTCTCCATAGCCTTGAAAAGAAGATATTTTTTCAGGGGCTAGCTGTAATAAACGAGTACAATTTTTTGCTGGAAGAACAGTGTTTTCAATAGTAGGAAATATTGTCGAAAAGGTTCCTCGGTTATGAAGCATTTTGAACCAAGGCTTTTGCTCAAGAAATCTGTTAAAATCATCAATAAATTCAGATGTTAATCCCTTTAATTCCTTTATGTGAGGGGATTCTGTGATTACGATCGCTTTGATGTTTTTTGAGGCTAAGACAGCTCCTAATCCTCCACGACGAAAAAAGTGTACACGATCAACCGCTAATCCAGCAAAAGTTACCTGATTAACAGCTGAAAGGCCTATTGAAGCAATACAAGCATCATTCCCATGTTTTGTACGTAACCAAGCATCTGTCTCTGATATAGTCTTTTGCCAAATTTGGTCTGCATCCTCAAGTGTTACATCAGAAAATTCATCTATTACAACATATTTGGGAGTTTTTGCGCAGCCAGATATTTGGAAAAAGTCCAAACCAACTTGTTTCAAACTTGCACCAAACTGTCCAGTAGCTACTGAAGTAAATAGTGTGTTTGTTTGGGGAGATTTGAAAGTTGCAACCACCATGCCTGTTGATGGGAATAATGTTCCAGTAAGAACTCCTGTCCCAAAGATTACCGCATTATCAGGCCCACGTGGACTAGCATCAGTCGGAATTGTATGATAACCAAGATAAACAGTTATTCCACGGCCACCCAGAAAATTTTCAATAACTCTTTTTTCAATTGGTTTCTGTGGAGAAACCTTTTCTTCCGTCAGGTCAAGCTTTACGAATTGTGGGTTCCATGTTTTTAGCAATAATGATCTACTCCTCGTTTTTTTAAGGAAAATTACCTTAAGGTGAAATACTCAGTGGAAAATCGTCTTTGTGAACAAGATATTTGTTTGATATTTGTGCAAATAATTTCATCATTGAAAAGAAATAACTCTAATAATCTACTTGTGACAATTGAATCACATTCATTTCTTGGTTGATTTCTGAAATCCCATAACGTTAGGTACCATTTTTCTTTCTGAAATTGACGTTTATTAATAAGACAGTCCTGTTTTTCCCTTATAGATTTACCTTTATAATTGAATTTTCCTTTTTGGAACAAAAAAACTTCATAGAAACAATGATGAAAAACTACTCTAGTTTTGTAATTAGTAATAACTTCCCAATGCCAGTCTGGTTGATGTTGGACTGTTATTCTATCGCGTAATCGTAATCCATGGCGCATAATAGAATCAGTTACTTGATTAAGAGCTAATATATTGCTTGAATTATTTAAAGATTCAAACATGACAGCTAATATCCGACCAGGAAATAATTTGTTAATTAGTTTAAAAAATGACTCGTTCAACGCATTCTTTGAAATATTTCTACAATCTAAGAGTAATAAATGATATTTATATTCGTTATTGAGAGATTTGTGTTTCTTTAATGCAAGGGGAAGCAAGGAATGACTTGAAACTTGGTGGTTGATTTCGTCTTCTTTTTCATCTGGTTGGAGATTATTAATTATTAATTGATCTAAATCCAAGTAGCTTGTAAGATTCTCTGAAGTAAAACCAATTTTCATCTTGATTATAGGTAATAGTTGTTCTAGGATTTCAACACCTATTGAATGTCGCCTTAACTCCCGTGCAACCTTCATTGTGGTTCCTGATCCAAGAAATGGGTCACAAACCCATGATCCCTTTGTTGTAAAAATATTGATGAGTCTCCTAGGCAGTTCTTCTGGAAACGCAGCAATATTAGTTTCGAGCCGTCCTTTCAAAGGTAGAACATTAGTCATCTCCCATATATCTTCAAAATACATTATTTTATTGCTTGTAAGATTCATATGTGATGGTTTCTGAAAGATTAAGATAACTTCGAGAAGGTTATCAGGATAATAATACATTGGGTATGGATTCTGTAATAAAACCCCACTTCGTCTGCTAATGCGAATATATCCCTCAGGTTTTCTCCATATAATTTTTCCTTTCAATAGATAACCTATATTAGAAAATATCTTTAGGATATCCGATATAATTGGATATTTGACGCCTTCGATGAGCATATCATCAATATTGAGACCAACGATTCCCCCAGGTTTCAAAGTTTTAAAGTAAAGTTTTCCAAACTTATCTACCATACCTAAAAAGGTTTCATAGTTATGAAAAAGGTCACTATAATCGAAAGGTGCATTAAAATATGGTGGTGAGGTCAATAAAAGATCAATAGCCGGGAAATCGAGAATTTTCTTAGTTTTTGTACAGTCTCCAATTATAAGATGATGTTTTGTGGGCGCAGGCATAATTCATCCTCTTTGCTATAATAGTAAGTATCAAGACATTTGCGCCATCAATGGGGATAGTAAAGCTGAATAAAGTCCCGTATTATCTTTAATTACAAAAAATCATGTGTATTGATAAACCATCCTAAGAAAATCCTTTTTCTTATTGAATTTTCTAAATTTTTGTGGCGTTTGAAATGGAAGATCTTCAGAGTTCTCACACATATCTTGAAATTAAGTAATAATTGTGTCGTCAAAGAGTTATTTTGCGACGTATAAAAATATGACTAATAATTGAAGGACCTTCAGTGAATCTGCTTCCTAAATTATCATACGGTTAAATAATGAATTAATACTTATTCAGGGCACTAAGGAGAGAAAGATTTTTT
>Ga0209636_10003153_pt1 | contig 16821 bp, 16 predicted proteins | sample DeeMarSWOR152_54_FD_187464 | JGI IMG/M metagenome (GOLD analysis project Ga0209636, IMG submission 187464) | Marine sediment microbial communities from White Oak River estuary, North Carolina - WOR-1-52-54 (SPAdes) (version 2) | ecosystem: Environmental > Aquatic > Marine > Intertidal zone >...
GCCAAGGTAGTAGAATCTCAGCGTGCGTTCCAAGCAATAACTGACTCCCTGAACATACACTAAACCCCGGGCCTCTCAATACGCTGGCTTAAGTAAAGGTCAGGTTCCCCCGCTCCGAGTAATATTCTCGGAGCGGGGGAACAATAAGCCTATATATAAAAGATTATGAGAACTATAGTTCGGGTTATTGATAACATCAGTGAATACACGGGAAGGATAATACGCTGGGTCTGCCTAGCCCTGGTGCTGGTGCTCTGTTTTGAGGTCACGGCAAGGTATTTCTTTGATGCTCCGACGGCATGGGCGAGTGATACCTCAAGCATGATGGGGGGTGCCATTGCCGCTTTGGGCTGGGCCTATACCCACCGGCACGGCGGACATGTTAGGGTAGACGTTTTCTACAACCACCTGTCATCCAGAGGACAGGCGATTCTCGATGTTACCCTTTCCTTACTCTTTTTCTTCCCGCTGCTCATTGCCCTTGCCTATATTGCCTGGGACAGGATGTGGTTCTCCTGGGAGATGGGTGAAGTGCTGAATAGAAGTAATTGGTACCCGATAACTGGCCCAATCAGAACCGTAGTGGTTCTAGGACTATCCCTGTTTGCCCTTCAGGGTGTGTCACAATTCATTCGCGACCTATATCGGCTAACAAGGAACAAACAACTATGATTGAACTGAGTCCAGAGATTACCACCGTAATAATGCTGGGTGGGATTCTGGTTGGGATTTTGAGCGGTTATCCCCTGGCCATCCCGATTGGTGCTCTTGGCTTGATACTTGGCTATGCCATGATGGGAGAGTCGGTACTTAATCTTATGTATACGCGCTTGTTTGCGCTGATAACCAGCTATGTCCTCCTTGCCGCCCCCCTGTTTATTTATATGGGGGTCATGCTGGAACGCTCGGCAGTCGCCGAAAAGATGTTTGACGCCTTATACCTGTGGCTCGGTGGGCTCAGGGGTGGGCTGGCGGTGACGACTGTGTTGCTTGGCACTATCCTTGCCGCCTGTGTCGGCATAATTGGCGCCTCGGTTACCATGCTTGCTCTCCTCGCCCTTCCCGCCATGATAAGCCGGGGTTATTCCAAAAGCCTAGCCGCAGGCGCGGTTTGCGCCGGCGGCACCCTGGGTATCCTTATTCCCCCCAGTATCATGCTGGTTATTTATGGACCAATGGCTTTTATATCAGTGGGAAAGCTGTTTATGGCCGCATTTATCCCCGGGTTCATCCTTTCCGGTTTGTATTGCAGCTACATTATCCTGCGCTGTTTATTTCAACCCAGTCTTGCGCCGGCAGTGCCTGCTGAAGAAAGAAGAGTCCCTTTACTCAAGAAAACCACCATGCTTATCAGCTCAATGCTTCCGCCCGCGTTACTTATCCTGGCGGTGCTGGGCACTATCTTTCTGGGGATAGCCCCCCCCACCGAAGCTGCCGCCGTAGGCGCCCTTGTCGCCACAGTTCTTGCCATTGCCTACCGCCGATTTAACTGGCAGGTTCTCACGGACACGCTGAGCAGAACCCTGAAGGTCTCCGCCATGATATTGCTCATCGGCGGCACGGCTTTCGCCTTCGTCGGTGTCTTTCTCGCCGCCGGTTGCGGAAAGGTAATAGAAGAACTCATTCTGGCTGTTCCTGGTGGCAAATGGGGTGCCTTTGCCCTGGTAATGTTTGCGCTTTTCCTCCTCGGGTTTTTCATTGATTGGTTAGGCATTCTCTTTATCATGGTTCCCATAATATCTCCTCTTGTGCCCACTCTGGGGTTCGACGAACTCTGGTTTGCCATGATGATCTGTGTTAATCTTCAGATGTCCTTTATGACGCCTCCAATGGCTCATGCTATATTCTATCTCCGCGGTTCGGTTGACACATCTTTAGGAGTGACTATGGGGGATATAATAAGGGGGGTAATCCCGTTTGTTTTCCTCATTATGATCGGAATGGGGTTATGCATAGTCTTTCCTCAGCTAATCCTCTGGCTACCCGGCCAGATGATAAAATAACAAGAAAATGCTTGCCCGCGAGTAAGTTTAGCTAAAGAGTAGCAGTTTCTTCGCCAAAAACGAGTGAAGGGAGAAAATATGACACAAGTAAAGGAAAAAAGGGTTGGTTTCATTGGTCTCGGCTCAATGGGAAAACCTATGGCTACCAATATATTGAAAGCGGGTTTCCCCCTTACTGTCTATGACATAAGGAAAGAACCTCTGGCTGAAATGGAGAAGCTGGGAGCAAATATTGCCAAAAGTGTTAAGGAACTTGGGAAGGTAAGTGATACCGTGGTGGTAATGGTTCTTAACTACCCCCAAGTAAAACAGGTCATTGCCCCACCCGATGGATTGCTGGGAGGAATGCGCCGTGGAACCACTCTTATTGTCACCAGCACCATTTCACCTCTTGAAATATTGGAGGTGGACAGAGTGGCTAAGCAGCACGGTGTCGAAGTCGTTGATTCACCGGTGAGTGGTGGTCATGAACGGGCTGTAGAAGGTGCTCTCGTCCTGATGGTGGGAGCGGAGGAAAAGGCATTCAAAGAAAATGAGCTTCTCTTGAAAGCTATGGGAAAACATATATATTATACCGGTGGTGTGGGTAAGGGGCAGACGGTCAAAATGATTAACCAAGTTTTAGTAGGTTCTTACCAAGTAGCGGCAGCCGAAGCCTTGGCAATGGCCAAAAAACTGGGCATGGATTTAAATATCCTGCACGGGATAATAAGCAATAGCCTTGGTGACAGTGCTGTTTGGAGGATGTTCGGTCCCAGAATGATAGCCAGGGACTTTGAACCAAAAGGGGCAATCAACACCATGAGTAAGGACATGCTTTCAATAATGCAGACGGCCATAGATTTAGGCACGCCGGTTTTCATTTCCAGCATACCTTATCAAGTTTTCAGAATGGCGGAATCCCGTGGACTCGGGGAAAAAGACTGTGCTGCCATCATAACCATATTTGAGGAATATGCTGGAATCAAGATGAGTGATTAATATTTTATCCTGCTCCCTATCAGCCCTACTTTGCAGAATGCTTGACATTATAATTAAATAAATTGCAGTGAGTCAACCCAGCCATGGTGAGATAGACACGCAATACCACAACGACTGACCTAATGTTGGCAAAAATGGGAATCACTGTCAGTTTTAAACAATTTGGACTTCTGTTACTCAGAGAAGCTAGAAAATACAGAGCCGAGTCGTGTGACAGAGTAATAGCAGGCTTCCCCTAGTTGAACAAAACATGATTCTGTGTAACCGGAATATTAAACGTCAGATTGTTAAGAAAGGCAACGAAACAAGCAAGGGTACAATGGCAAGGTCAAAAGCATAATAAAAACAGCGGGATACATTCGCCCGATTGCAGCTGAGGCTGTCCACACGGCAAGGGACATCACCAACTTTTTAGTACTCGATAATAGCGATTATATCGCCGGGCTTAACTATATGTTCAGCTTTAACCCCTATTTGAACAATGGTGCCATCTATTGGAGAGCGTATAGGGTTCTCCATCTTCATTGACTCTATCAGGCAAAGTTGGTCCCCCTCTTTCACCTTATCCCCCACGTTTATATCCACACTAATGATTTTACCAGGTATGGGAATATCAACAGCTAACTTGTTAGTTTCTCCCATTATTTCCCTTGCTGCCTCCTCATTGCAGCTTTTCAAGCTGTTTCTTCACTCTCTTTTGTCATAGATTCGTTTCCGCGCATCTTTTAACTGCTGTGTGATAATCTCCTGCAAGGTTAACTAAGCCAAAGCCAACCGCGGCTAGAATCATTATCGTGAGGATTGCCATGTCAGCACTGCTTCTAGGCTAATTTGCCGACCTTACCTTGGCAATGAGCTCATCTTCACGCTTTACACCTTCCAAGGTCTTTGCCTGTACTTCTGGAGGCGGCGTTTCCAGGCCATGCTTCCACTTCAGGAAGCGCAGCCCGGTAATGGGATAGATGGCAGCGGTGAGCACATCACCAATATCCTGAGTAAAGTCTTTGACTGCCTCTCTGGCTTTATCTAGTTCTGGCTCAAGCAAATCAGCTGGACGGCAGGTCACTGGAGTCTGACCTCGTTTGTAGTATTTAAGCACCATTTGCTGAACTTCAGGGTCAATGGATGCTGGCGGCTTGCCGTATAGTCCGTAGCAATAGTCCATTACTTGGGTTGAAACCAGTTTGTATCTGCCAGCAAGCACATTCTGGACGGCTTGTACTCCCACGATTTGGCTGGTTGGTGTCACTAGTGGTGGATAACCCAACTCCTTTCGAACCCTCGGCACTTCTTCGTAAACCTCATGAATCCGATGCAGGGCGTTAGACTGTTGTAACTGAGCGACGAAGTTGGAGATCATGCCGCCGGGAATCTGATGCACCAACACGCCGGTATCAATGATGGACATTCGGTTCTGGCTCAAAAAGTCCCGGTATTTAGGGGCTACTGACTCAATATAATCCCCTAATTTGAGCAGATGTGATAAGTCGAGGACGGGGTCTCGGGTTGTTCCCCGGAGGGCAGAAATAATTGGCTCCACGGCAGGCTGGGAGCTGCGCAGGGCGAAGGGTGCCAGTGCTGTATCAACAACATCCACCCCGGCTTCAGCAGCCTTTAGATAGGACATCGCCCCCATGCCACTGGTATAGTGGGTGTGTAGCTGTATCGGTATCTTTACCGTTTTCTTCAGCGCCATAACCAAGGTATAGGCATCATCGGGGGCAATCAACCCCGCCATATCCTTGATACAGATGCTGTCCGCCCCCATGTTTTCGAGGATACGTGCTTTATTGCTGTAGTAGTCGAGGTTGAATACAGGGCCGCCCATTTTGGGCTCGGTGAGGGAGTAGCAGATGGTAAGCTGGGCATGTTTGCCGCATTCCTTCACCGCCTTACAGGAGGTCTCTAGGTTGCGCTCATCATTGAGGGCATCAAATATCCTAAAGATATCAATCCCGCACTCAGCGGCGTGACGCACGAAGGCAATAACCACATCATCGGCGTAATTGCGATAGCCAACCAGATTCTGACCCCGGAGTAGCATCTGCAGCGGAGTATTCGGCATCAGCTTCTTCAGTTTGCGCGGTCTATCCCACGGATCCTCATTCAAAAAACGAGTGGCGACATCAAACGTAGCACCACCCCAGATTTCCATGGAATGGAAACCAGCCTTGTCCATCTCCGCAGCGATGGGCAGCATATCCTCAGTACGCATGCGAGTGGCCAGGTTGGATTGATGTCCATCGCGGAAAGTAGTATCAGTGATTTTTAGAGGGTTCTTATCTGTCACGCTATTCATTAATCTGCTCTCCTTTGCTTGTTTCATTTTGTCTCACTATTTTGCAGTTTTTTGAGCCTGTCCTTCCTTTTTCAGAATAGTCCGCTAACTAGATATTGGTATGCCGCGCACTCAAACCAGAGTAAGCGTGGTATCCAGTATGTTAACGCTCGCTCATTATCGACGGTTCACTTCCCAGGGCTGAAAGCAGCTCACCCACGGCATGCTCTCGCTCCAGTGGATGCCGCATGGGCAGTTCAGGGTGGACTGCGTAGTGATTACATCTGCCCTCCTTACGTCGGGCAATATATCCTGCCGCCTCCAAATCAGCGATTATCTTTTGCACCCCTCGTTGGGTGAGGCCTACCTCTCGAGCAATCGCCTCAGTCGTGACTTTGGGATGTTTGGCAATGTAAGCAAACACGCGTCCATGGTTAGAAAGGAAAGTCCATTGTCCCATCTACTTAACCCTCAGGAAAGAGGTTGACATTATAAAAGCCTTTGCCCTAAAATATGAACTGTAATACGCATATCACCGTTCGTATCATACTGTAAAACCTGCCGAAATGTCAATACAGAGACAAAGGAGTCGTGATGAACCAGGCTATTCTGAGTACTGAACTCAAAAACCTTAAGCTCTTCAAACGCGGCAAAGTGAGAGATATTTACGAACTGGAGGATAGGCTTCTCATCATCGCCACCGACCGGATTTCTGCCTTTGATGTCGTCCTTCCCAATGGCATACCGCAAAAGGGCAAAGTCCTCACTGCCCTGTCCCTCTTCTGGTTCGGTTTCACTCAAGATTTGATTCCTAACCACCTTGTTCGTGGGGAAGATTCTTCAGTCTTCTATAACCTCTCCGCAGAGGAAAGACAGCTAGTAAATGGGAGAGCCATGCTGGTTAAGAAGACAAGCCCTGTCCCTGCGGAGTGTATCGTGAGAGGGTATCTTTCAGGTTCAGCCTGGAAGGAATACCAAAGCAGCGGGGCGGTATCAGGGGTCAAGCTTGGCGAGGGACTTTTAGAGTCGCAGAAACTTGGGGAGCCCACTTTCACCCCCTCAACCAAAGCCGAAACCGGCCATGACGTGAATATCACTTTTGCAGAATTGGAGAATCAAGAAGGCGTGGAGATTGCTTCAAAACTCCGTGAAATTTCCCTCAATATATACCTGAAGGCATCGGAATATGCTGAGGATAGGGGCATTATCATCGCTGATACTAAATTTGAGTTCGGGATTCGTGAAGGAGAGCTTATCCTGATAGATGAGCTCCTTACTCCAGATTCATCTCGATTCTGGTCAAAAGAGGAATATGAACCAGGAAAACCTCAGCCCAGTTACGATAAACAATTTGTGAGAGATTACTTAGAAGGCATCAAATGGGACAAGAATCCCCCGGCACCTCAACTACCTCCAAAGGTAGTTGAGGAAACAAGCAAGAAGTACTTAGAGGCACGTAAGCGTCTATTGGACGAAAACCAACATTCGCAAAGCTGACTTCAAGGAAGGACGTAAACGAGAAAAGTAAATCATAGATGAGGAGGTATTATGTTGAAAATATATCTTGAGGTGTTGCAAGCAAGAACTAGCCAGGACGACTATCAGAAGCTGTGTGCCATAGATAATTCTAAAGTCCACCAGGCCATTGCTGAAGCTGTTGAACTCTGCAACCCGGATAAAATCTTCATCTGCAGCGACACCCCTGATGAGGTCGCCTATATACGAAACATGGCAATTGTTGCTGGCGAAGAGAGCGCTGCGGTAACCATTCCAGGGCATACCTTTCATTTTGATGGTCCCAATGACCAGGGGCGGGACCGTGCGGTTACCAAGTTCCTCGTGCCCAAAGGAGATTCTCTGAGCAAAACCATCAATCAGATTGATAGAGATGAAGGCCTTGCGGAAGTAAAGGGGTTGCTCAAGGATGCGATGAAAGGCCATACGATGATTGTCCGCTTTCTTACTCTGGGACCGGCTAACTCTCAATTCACCATTCACTGCCTGGAGTGCACCGATTCCTGGTATGTAGCTCACAGCGTGGATTTACTCTACCGGAAGGGCTATGATGCGTTTTGTCAGGCAGGTCAAGGGACGGAATTTTTTAATACTTTACACTCGTCAGGGAAACTGGACGAGAATATGATGAGCGTGGACTACAATAAGAAACGCATCTACATAGATTACTCAACAGACACCGTCTATAGTGTTAATAACCAGTATGCTGGTAACTCAGTTGGTTTTAAGAAACTGGCTCTTCGGTTAGCTATCCGCAAGGCTAACCAGGAAGGGTGGTTGGCCGAGCATTTCATGATGATGGGGGTACATGGCTCGAATGGTCGCAAGACTTACTTTGCCGGCGCCTTTCCCAGTGCCTGCGGCAAGACATCTACCGCTATGCTTCCGGGCGAGACCATCCTGGCTGATGACATCGCTTATGTTCGTAATATTAATGGAGTTTGCCATGCCGTAAATATCGAGGCTGGTATCTTCGGCATCATTCATGATGTCAACCCTAAAGACGATCCACTGATTTACGAGGTGCTTACCAGTCCGGGAGAGATTATCTTTTCCAATATTTTAGTCAAAGATGCCAGGTGCTGGTGGTTGGGAATGGGCAGCGAGCTTCCCAAGGACGGCACAAACTACTCCGGACACTGGTATGAAGGCAAGACCGATGAGGCGGGTGAAGCAATCCTGCCCGCTCACAAGAACGCCCGCTATACGGTAGCCCTCAAGGCACTGCCGAATTGCGACCCTGAGCTGGAAAATGTCATGGGGGTAGAGTTGAGTGGTGTAATATATGGTGGTCGCGATTATCGTGGTTATGTACCTGTCCAGCAGGGCTTTGATTGGGAGCACGGTATTATCGCTTATGGAGCCGCTCTGGAGACAGAAACGACCTTTGCCATCGTTGAGGCAGAAGGTAAACGTGAAATAAACATCATGAGCATCCAAGACTTCATTTCTATTCCATTCGGGCAGTATATTAAGAACTACCTGGAATTTGGCAGGAAGCTTGACAAAGCACCTCCTGTATTTGGCGTTAATTACTTCCTGAGGGATTTGAAAACAGGGGAATTCTTAAACGATCGCCGGGATAAGCACGTGTGGGTAAAGTGGATGGAACTGCGTCAGCATAATGATGCCGGGGCGATAAAGTCTCCCACTGGCTGGCTTCCCAGATACGAGGACTTGAGTCGGCTCTTTCGTCAGGTATTGAGTAAAGACTATGCAAAGGAGGATTACATCCAGCAGTTCACGATTCGCGTTCCTGAAAACCTAGCCAAGATTGAGCGAGTGGAGAGATTCTACCGGGAAAATGTTGCTGATACGCCAGCTGATGTCTTCCGGGTACTTGGTGAGCAATGCGAGCGCTTGCTTAAAGCCAAGGAACGTTTTGGTGACTACATCTCACCCGAAAACCTTGAAGGATAATCCTTCAAGGTTCGTTTGAGCTCTGTGCAGGTATCTGTAGTTACAGCCACACGCTCTTTGAGAAAATTGGGAACGGTAAATTTCTCGGAAGGCTGGCATACATTATGAGGAGAATCTACTATGGCAGGACTTGATCCACAAGCAGAGGAGCTTAATCGTATCATAGAAACTCACAGCACAACCGTCTATGAGTTACTATCCAGAAAAGGGAAAGCGATTTATTTCCCCAGGAAAGGAATACTGGCACAGGGAATGGCAGCCAGAGATAAGGAAATCAATGCTACAATAGGCACTGCCTACGAAGATGATGGTAAACCAATGGTCTTACCCAGCATTGCCCGCCGCCTTGAACTTGACAGCAAAGATGCCTTCCCTTATGCCCCGAGCGAGGGAATCAAACCACTAAGAGACAAATGGAGAGAATTAATAAGGACAAAGAATCCTTCCCTTGGAACAAAAGAAATCAGTTTGCCGGTGGTTACCTGCGGGGTCACCAATGGGCTGAGTATGGCCGGTTATATGTTTGTAGAAGAAGCCGATGATATTATCGTTGCTGACCTTTACTGGGAAAATTATGACCTAGTGTTTTCCAATGCATACGGCGCAGAACTGAAATTCTTCAATTTCTTCCACAATAGATTATTCGACATCGGTTCATTCAGGCAGACCATTAATACAGGCCTTATTGGGAAGAAAATCGTGCTTCTGAATTTCCCCAATAATCCCTCTGGTTATACCCCAAGTAAAGATGTGGGTAAAGAGATAATTGATGTCTTGAAAGAGGCTGCTGAAGCCGGTAATAAGTTGGCTGTTATTCTGGATGATTCTTATTTCGGACTCGTCTTTGAAGATAATATATTCACTGAATCTCTGTTCTCGCAACTGTCTGACCTGCATGAAAACCTGCTGGCCATTAAAGTAGACGGCATTACCAAAGAGGAATATGCTTGGGGCTTCCGCGTTGGGTTCATAACCTACGGCATAAAGGGTGGTAATCAAGAGTTATACAAAGCCCTAGAGGATAAGACAGCGGGAGCTGTCAGGGGTAATATCTCCAATTCCTCTCATCTGTCTCAATCCCTCTTTTTGAATACCTTGAAGTCAGAAACGTATCAAGAGGAAAAAGAGAGGAATATAGAGAAGATAAAGGAACGGTATCTAAAGGTTAAGGGAATTCTTGAAGCGCATCAAGAATATGAGAAGTATTTTGAGAATCTGCCGTTTAATTCCGGGTATTTTATGGGTGTCAGGCTGAAAAACCTGGACACGGACAAAGTCTGGGAGGTTTTATTGAATAGATATAATACCGGGGTGATTTGCTACAGCGAAAAGAATCTGCTGCGGGTTGCCTTTGCTTCCACGCCGCTGGATAAACTGCAGAAGTTATTTAATAACATCTATTCCGCCTGTAAGGATTGTGCTTAACCTTAAGAACAGGACCGGTTCTTCGAGTAAAAGATCGGGTAAGTGGACAGGTGGTACTGCTTCCCCTAATCAAACGAAACAGACGATTGTTTAATTGACCTGCCCGGTTTTATCTTTACTAACATTATATCTGGACTCCTTTTTGGGGCAGGTCAGGGCAGGTTCAATAATGAGAGATTCGTCAGTAAGCAGGCATATGTCTTTAAAGTAGTTACTCTTTTCGAAGGCCTAGCTGTCCCACTTTAGACTACGTACAGCGGCCCTTTTTCAGACTCTCTAACGAAATATACTATACGCTTCTCTTCGCGAAAGAGACTGTTTAACCCGCGGCCGGGGGCCAAGGCGTGCCGCCATGTTTGACGATGACTATTTTAAGACAGCCAATGATGAGATTATAATCACCATACAGATAGAGACACAGGAAGCTCTAGATAATATTGACGAGATTCTATCAGTGCCCGGCATTAATGCCTGCTACATCGGCCCCTGGGACCTCTCGGTGAGCCTCGGAATTGGCATACCTCCAGATTGGAACTATTCTCGATATCAGGCAGCGTTCGAAAAAGTCTTGGAAGCCTCAGCGAGGTATAGAAAGCCAACAGGCATGTATTGCCTATCCGAAAATGTGGAATGGGCCATAGACAAAGGCTTCAAATTCATTACCATAGATAGCGCTGATAAATTTCTGCTGAGTGCTGCCAGAACGGCATTAGAGACGGGTCGAAGCGCTTTGCAGTAAGGAACAGCAGCAATGGCTTAGCAAAGCGAAGCAGTCTATAACACTTTTTGACATGCCGCTAAATTCTCGTTAGTTTGTGTTTAATTATTACTAATAGTATGGGATGCCAACTAGTAAAGAAATTAAGTACTGAAGCAAAGGCACCATTATGTCCTTTAAATTAATCTTATGGAACTTTTATCTGCTTCGTGTGATTAATGGGAACTATTTTACTGCAGCGGCTAGCATTCGCTCGACTTTTTAAACAGGAGAAAACCATTTGAATCTGGGAGATATAAAGAAAATCGGCGTCATAGGTGCGGGGAGAATGGGGTTTGGTATTGCATTGAACTTTGCTCTATGGGGATATCCGGTCCAGTTGAATGATTTGAATGATAGTCTGCTGGACCTAGCGCTGAATAGAATTAAGGGCGCCCTGAATATTTTTGTGGAAGAAGGTCTGATTATGCGCCAGCAAGCTGATAACACTACCGAAAGAATCTCTTTCTCTCCCGATATAGAGAAAGTTGCTACTACCAGTGATTTCATCACCGAAGCCATCATAGAGAAACTCGAAGATTAAAAAAGTTGTTTAATAATTTGGATAAGCTTTGCCCGCCTCATACTATAATCGTCAGCAATACTTCATCATTAATGCTTAGCGTTTTCGGCGCTGAGGTGAAAAGGCAGGACAAGATAGGAATAACCCATTATTTTGAGCCATCACATTTGGTCCCAGGAGTCGAGGTTGTGAAAGGGCCGGGGACATCCGACGAAACTTTCAATATAATTTATAACCTGATGAAAAAAGCAGGTAAAGTGCCTATCCACGTGCTGAAAGAGCGACCCGGTTATCTGCTTAATCGTATACAGGCTGCTACAAGGCAGGAGGCCATGCGCGCTTGGGCCGAAGGAGTGGCGACCGCAGAAACTATTGAGCTTGGTATAATTACCACATTTGGGTTCCGTATGCCTCACGAAGGACCGCTGAAACATTATGACTTTGCTGGTATATGGGAATGGCCGGGAGAGTTACGCATGAATATAGTCTCCAAGCAAATCAGCGACAATTCTCAACTGAGCCCAGAGACCACTGATAAAATACGAGGTAGGCTTATGCAAAATAAACCATGGTTTAACTATCCGGAGGGACAGCAAAAAGCAATTGAAGAGCGAGACAGAGAATTTGCACGGCGCTTAAGAGAATTGTATTGGCAAAAAGGTAAATAGCATATGTTTTCCTGTTGGCACCAGAAGCCGTAACGTAAAGTGAACCCCCAAAAAGCCTAATAACAGCTCGCTCTCAATCGTATTTGTTCACCGATGTTGGCCTCTTACTCTGGGAGGCCTTTTCTTTTTAAGCGAGCTTTCAAATACCTCACGGAGCAATCAAGGATGCAATTGCTTCCTCTAATTTAACGAAATGATGTCATGAAAACGCTGACCTCTAAGGCTTATTATTGCTCAGGAGGTCTAGCGATGCTTTACACAGGTCTGGATTATCACAGGAGTTTCTCGTATATCACGACCATGAACGGCGATGGTGAAATCATCGGTCAGAAGAAGTTACCAAGCAACGGTGAGATTGTAGATTTCCTCAAGGAGTTCGGAGAAAGCATGGAAGTAGCAATTGAGGCTACACCCAGCTGGTACTGGCTTTATGACCATTTAGAAGAAGAGGGTTTTGATGTCAAACTATCTCACCCACTGAAGACCAAAGCCATAGCCTATGCCAAGGTCAAGACTGACAAAGTGGACTCGGCTACTCTGGCGCATTTGTTGAGAAGTAACCTGCTACCACTGTCATATGTTCCAGAGAAGCCGGTCAGGCTGAACAGGGAGCTTCTGCGCTACAGGGCCAGCCTGGTTAAGATACAGACGAGGATAAAGAACAAGATACACACCATTCTGGCTAAGAATAACCTGAGTCATGATTTTACCGACTTATTCGGCAAGGCCGGAACGGCCTTCTTACACTCATTATCTCTGCCTGAAAACTACAAGATTGCCCTGGAGGGATATCTCTCTATACTGGAGACTTTGAGGCATGAGATCATAGGTGTCAGCAAAAGGGTACGGCAATTAGCAGAAGACGATCAGGATTCCAGGCTCCTGATGACTATCCCGGGAGTGGGTTATTACAGCGCCCTTCTGATAAAGAGTGAGATTGGGAATGTGAAACGTTTCCCATCAGCCAAGCAGTTCTGCTCCTACGCAGGACTTGTGCCCTCGATTCATGCCTCGGGGAATGTGTTCTACCACGGTCATATTACCAAACAAGGCTCTAGATGGCTACGCTGGATTTTAATTGAGGCGGCGATACATGCTGTGAAAAGGCCCGGCGTGCTACGACGTTTCTACTTTAAAGTCGAGAGGAAGAAAGGAGGACAGATTGCTAAGGTAGCCACTGCAAGAAAGCTTCTGGAGTGGATATATCATATGCTAAGAGACGGCAGGACATACCAGGAGATAGAGAGGATAGCTGACTTGCTGGGTCGAGATGAGCTCGGTAATTGCCCTGGTCAGTAAGACCGCGAAAATGATTGGGCAGCCTCAACCTGAATGGCATAGTGTGGCTGCGAAGCTACGAAGGGATGAGTAGGTTTTTACCTGTTGGAACTTGACAGAGTCAGCGTTTTCAGAGATGGGCAAATGTTACCTAGTCAAACAATTCACTATAAAGTACAATAGAAACGGCTTGACACGAGACTCCGCTAACTAAAGTGCCTGTTATTCGGGCGTGCCTCAGTGTTTAAGTTTAGACCAAAAGATTTCGCCCTTTTTTCAAAATCTTCCTGAGTTTCATCTTCCCAAGGGAGATATCTAAGATCCTTTGGACTTCGGAAGGCATAAAGCAAAAGATCAATTATTTCTTTCGACGAGTTACCGAGTTTGATGACCGTATCTTTCCTTACCGGGAAAACTTGGCCGGTAACAAGAGTAGGAACGTTTGGGTAATAAATATTTACTAAACTGAAAATAGCTTCTTCTTCGCTTAATTTAACCTTTTCCTCTGAGAGTATCCAACCATAAGAGAGACAGGTCGGTGAGAATAAAAAGAGACAGGGCTTTAGATGAAGTAGTCGATCAATAGTTATTATTTCGCCTTCTCCAAAAAAGAGACCTATAACTGGAATCTTAGAAAAAAGAGACTTGATTTTAGTTAATTTCAATACGATTCCTGAAAAATATACAACTAGTATGCCAAGAACGATGCCAAAACCGGAATGAAAAAGCTTTTCTGGGAGAAAAACTAGCAAAATTTTCCTTCCAATCTCTTCTAAATTACTGAACATAAGAGCAACTATAAAAATCAACACCGCGACTGGAAGCCAAAAAACGAACCCAAACAATAGAAAGGTAAACTGATTTTTTAAAAACTTTCTCACTTTACCCTCAATAGTCGTATCTTAAGACTAATTAACATTAGCATATTCCTAAAATTATTCAAATGAAAACCTTAATGACAAATGCCGAATTAACTTCTGTAGCTCCAGATAAGGAAATCGCGGGATCGGAGGTAACGAAGGGTCATGTTGTGCAATGGGTGACGGAATAAATGTTTTATGACTTCGATTGAACAATTCAGACATTTGTGCAGTGAGGTAACAAAATACCGTTTTGTTACTCTAGCTGTACTGTAGTTTACGGGTAACCGTCCAAAAATGAAAACCATACACAGCGAGGGTCATCGACAAGAGAAAAGAGCGAGGACGTCTCATCAAGGTGTAGAGAACGAATCTCCAATAGTATATACGACCCGGGTCTGTAACGCCCAGGAACCACATGGACCTGATCCACGCCCAGACATGCCACCACTTAAGTTGGGATATTGCCTTCCTTCTCTGAGGACGATATTCTTTCAAAAACATCTTAATCCGGTAGTAGTACTGTTTTGGCGAATAGAGATTGGTCAGGACTTCCTTGTAGCCACTGACCAGCGTTGCGCGGTCCATTTTGGGGACAAAATTCATGGAGCAGTCGGTATTGTCCCCGGTAGCTTTCTCTTCGGTGAGGCGCTTCTCATCCGCCATGCGCTGGTAGAGTCTGGTGCCCCGAGGTGCATTCAATAGACCGACCATTGCCATGACGATTCCACTCTGCTTCACCAATTTTATCTGGCTCTTGAAGATGGATACGGGGTCACTATCGAACCCAAGAATAAACCCAGCCTGCACCTGCAGGCCGTTATTCTGCAGCTTCTTCACTGAGGCAACTATGTCACGGTGTTCATTCTGACGCTTGTTGCACTCGACCAGGCTCTCCTCATTCGAACTCTCAATGCCGATAAAGACACGGTTGAAACCGGCCGTCACCAGCAATCGTACTAGCTCTTCATCATCAGCTAGGTTGATGGAGACTTGAGTGGACAGCGAAAATGGATACTTCCTACTTTGCTGCCAATCAACCATTGCGGGAAGAATCTCTTCTTTTAATTTCCTTTTCTTGCCGATGAAGTTGTCGTCTACGATAAAGACGTCCGAACGCCAGCCTCGATTGTGCAACGCATCCAACTCTCCCATGATTTGGTCTCTGCTCTTGGTACGCACGTTGCGACCATTCAGCACTGCAATGTTGCAGAAGTCGCAATCAAAGGGGCAACCGCGGGAGTACTGGACACTCATTGCGGTATATTTCTTCATATCGATGAGGGGCCACATGGGGATCGGTGTTTTCGTGATATCCGGTCGCTCTTGGGATGTATAGATGTGTCTGGTATTACCACTGCTGAGGTTTTCCAGAAAGAGTGGGAGGGTAATCTCGGCTTCGTCAAGCACCAAATGGTCTATAACCTCAAATTCCTCAGATTCACAGGTAAAGAGGGGACCGCCAGCAACCATCTTGGTGCCGAGCCTCTTACATTTCTGAACAACATCTTTCACTGATTCCCTTTGTACTACCATAGCACTAATAAACACGTAGTCAGCCCAAAGAATGTCACTGTCAGTTAGGTTGCTAACATTCATATCTATTAGCTTCTTGCCCCATTCCCGAGGTAGCATTGAGCCCACGGTCAATAAACCCAGGGGCGGGAAAGCCGCTCTCTTAGAGCTGACTCTAACTGCGTGATGAAAACTCCAGAAGGTATTTGGATATCGTGGATAGACGAGAAGTATTTTCATGTTATTTTTCCGTTTACAAAATATTTTTCTTATATTTTATAATCGTCACCTCATTAGCAGAACAGGTGGCTCGGTGTCTCAGGCTAATGAGCTTTACTTATCAGACTTAAGGCTCTTACAGTTTTTTGGTAGTCATCTTTCATGTCAAAACATACACTGTCTTCGGCACGCTGGATATCTCTGGGGAAACAATTGATTTCTGACATCTTCTTGCCTGCCAGTGCTTTGGCTTTAGCTTGTTCTACCCAAATCTTCCTCGTTGCTACCCAGAAGTAATTTCTGTCTTCTTTGTGAATCCAGGCAAAAACGCCCGTTTCACATTGAATATCGGTTTTGAATTTATTTAAACAATAGGTACGCTCATTAGCTTTGGAGTAATGACAACCGATGTCTACAGCGATTTTTTTTATAAAATCCTCGTCCTGTTCTCCGAATTCAATGGTTCGCCTTGGCTGTTTGACCATCACAGATAACTCCTTTCCAATGAATCCTGATTGTCTTGGATATGTACGGGCCGGGTAAATCTCCAGCCCGTGCATATTTTATTGACGAGAGTAAGTCTATCTGCTAGCTCTTACTTTGCGGTAGCAATCACTGCGATAGACCGGTCTGCCCTGACTGGGTTCGAACGGTACTTCAGTTTCCTTGCCACAGTCTGAACAAACCACGGGAAACATTTGGCGAGGTGAGCTATGACCGTATCTACTATTACCATAGCTGTTGAAACCGTTTCCGTAACGGTTTGCCTTCCTTGCGTCGCGGCATTCGGTGCAACGCTTGTGCTCGTTGGTATAGCCTCTGGATTGGAATAGCTCTTGTTCGTCTGCACTGAAAGTGAACTCATTCCCACAATCGGAA
>Ga0209636_10003154_pt1 | contig 16818 bp, 12 predicted proteins | sample DeeMarSWOR152_54_FD_187464 | JGI IMG/M metagenome (GOLD analysis project Ga0209636, IMG submission 187464) | Marine sediment microbial communities from White Oak River estuary, North Carolina - WOR-1-52-54 (SPAdes) (version 2) | ecosystem: Environmental > Aquatic > Marine > Intertidal zone >...
AAAGTTGCCGGATGTAATCTTAGACAGGCAATCAGGATGGCCAGTACCAATCCCGCCATGCTTTATAGCCTTACCGACCGAGGAAGAATTAAACCCGGTATGCGGGCAGATCTGATACTGTTTACCATTGATGATTTCAAAATCAATATTATCAAAACAATAGTGGAAGGTGAAGTGGTATATCAGACAAAGAAATAGTGTAGTGGGAGGATACAAAAAAATTAATTGAACCTTATACACATTAGAACATGCACCAACCAATCAAATCCTTTCAGAAAGACAAGCTCAGGGTCAGAGTTTTTCAGGATAAAGCTGCAATGGGTGAGGCAGCTGCTGATTTTGTTTCAAAGCATCTCAAAGAGGCAATTCAAAAAAATGGAACAGCCAATCTGATTCTTGCAACCGGAACATCACAGTTTTCCTTCCTGGAAGCTCTGAAAATAGAGGATGTTGACTGGGGACAAATAACAGTATTTCATCTTGATGAATATATCGGAATTTCTGTTCAACATCCTGCCAGTTTTCGCAGGTACCTGAAAGAACGTATCCTTGATGAGGTCCATCCCGGGAAAATTTATTTTTTAAATGGCGATGACGAAAATCTTACAACAGTAATTAAAAACTACGAAACTCTTTTAGACAATCATCCTGTGGATGTGGCATGTATCGGGATCGGTGAGAATGGTCATATTGCTTTTAATGACCCGCCGGTGGCCGATTTTAACGATCCCCATATGGTAAAAGTTGTGCACCTGGATATAGCCTGCCGGATGCAACAGTTAGGCGAAGGATGGTTTCCTGCCATTGATGATGTGCCAGGGAAGGCCCTTAGTTTAACAATCCCTGCAATCATGAAGAGCAGGGTTATCAGCTGTTATGTCCCGGATGAAAGAAAGTCGGCAGCAGTTTACAATACTTTGTATGGTGAGATTTCTACAACCTGCCCGGCCTCGATCTTAAGGAAACATCCAAATTCAGTATTATGGCTGGATCTGAATGCAGCCTCAAAAATAAAGAACATATCTGACTAAATACTTATTTTATGATGTGTGTTTTATTATTGAAAATCGATTTTATTATGTTCGCCGGGTAATTATAACCTGGGGTATTACGGGCTCATCCCCTTTTTAATTACCCCTCTTTGTCTTGCAGCTACGCTATATACATATCTTTGTTTTTGTCAATAATGGTGTGGGATTCAAAGGATTGATCAATAAAAATATTTCTCATGAAAGATGACAGATTCAGGCTTCAGACATTGAATGGAATAAAACGTCCCGGCTGGTAAGCCGGGCTCTACATGCCATTGATAATGAGAATGTTGGCCGATTGAAAGTCGGCCAACCATAATATATATTCTGATGGTGGTTCGACTTTTAGTCGAACCTTTTATCAGGTCGTGGTATGACATGTAGAGCCCGACTTTTAGTCGGGACATTCAATAAGACAGCAATTAATGTAGAAACCAGCTTTCAACCAGGATAAAATAACCATTGATATTTCCAGCATAGTTCGGTTTTTAATAGTAACTTAGAATAAATGATAAATAACATTTGACTTATGTATAAAGAGTAGCTCGCGAGAGTGGAGGGATAGGGGGGTGAGTCTGGAGAACAGAGTGTAAATAGGATTTCTGTAGTAAATTTCAGTTATAACAAACTACCAGTATGAAAACAAAATCCCCAATTATAAATCAGGGACTGAATAACCAATGTTAAAATGAAAATACAGTCAATATTTACAATCCTTTCCTTTTTTCTCCTTTCAATTCAGCATTCAGGGGTACAGGATATCCCGCTGCAAACAAGACCGGATACGGATCAGCCGAATAATATCCGTAATTACCTGATGGGTGCAGCAGCAGAAATTTCTGATAATGCACTTACCGGTATAAATTCGATAGGGGATTGGGAAAAAATAAGGCACCAGCGTTATAATGAGTTTCTGGAATCTATGGGAATTGAAAATATGCATTCTGCTGGTAAGCGGTCTGAAATGAATGTGCAGATTACAGGGACAGTTCAGAAAGAAGGATATCGTATAGAAAAGCTATTTTACGAATCCCTGCCCGGTTTGTATGTGCCTGCAAACCTGTATATTCCTGATCCTATTAAGGAACCGGCACCGGCTATTCTCTATGTTTGCGGGCATGCACGTGAACAAAAGGTTTATTACCAGACCTATCCCAGGAAATTTGTACAGCTGGGATTTGTTTGCCTTATCATCGAGACAATTCAATATGGCGAAGTGTTAGGTGAACACCATGGGTGTTATGCCAGGGGATGGTTCAACTGGTACAGTCGTGGCTATACCCCGGCAGGAACAGAGCTCTGGAATGCTATACGTGCCCTTGATCTATTATCTGAAAGGCCTGAAGTTGATCCGGAAAGACTGGGGGTGGCCGGACGTTCAGGAGGCGGAGCACAGAGTTGGTTTATTGCTGCTGCTGATCCCCGTATAAAAGCAGCAGCACCGGCTGCAGGGGCAACAACGCTGAATGAGCATATATTAACCAGGAGCATTGACAGGCACTGCGATTGCATGATCCCCATAAATACATTTTGCCGCGACTTTCAGGATATCGGGGCCCTGATTGCACCCAGGCCCCTGTTGATGATTCAGGGCGATGGTGATAACCTGAATGCAATTGAAGGAGTAAGGGAGCTCTATACAGACATCAGAAAGATATATGATCTTTATGGTGCATCTGAAAATATCGGATTGGTTGAATATCCGGGTGGCCATGCTTCCATTCCGGTATCCAGGAAACAAATGTTTTCATTTTTCGTTGAGCACCTGATGGGAAAACACATCACCATTGAAGATATTGGAGACTATGATGATTCACCAGAAACCATGTTATCCCCTGAAGAGTTGAGAGTTTATGTTGACGGACCGCCAGGGGATGATCAGACTACAACAATCCAGGATTCATTTATTCAGTTGCCCGCAGCCCCTGAAATTTCAAATAAAGAGGAATTATTGATTTTTCGTGATGAAGTAAAGAATTTCCTGTTAAAAAAAACATTTGGTGCCTTTCCTGAAGTTCCGGCAGAGCTGGAACCACGGCTTCTTTTTAAATCAAAGGATATGGGGCCGAAAGGAAATTGTATTTACAGTTTTATTCCTGAAAAAGGCTGGCGCTTAAAAATTGATATTCGCTGGGTAAATGATCAGGATATGAAAAGTCCATTGATGATTGTTTTGAGAAATCCAAATGAAGATCGTTATGAATCTGAGAGATTCATCGAAGATTTGGGGGATGAATGGAATATAGCTTACCTTGAAGTGAGAGGTGTTGGTGAAGCGGGTTGGGATCCTGGGCTCCAATGGCATATTCGCCGTGCCTCAGCCTGGACAGGCAGAACAATTGCCTCAATGCAGGTATATGATTTATTGCGCTGTATGGAGTTTTGCCGTAGCTTGGAAAGAATTGACACGAAAATGATCGGTATTGCAGCCAGAGATGAAATGGGTGTGGTTGCCCTGTATGCAGCGTTGCTTGATGGGAACTGTCATACGGTGATTTTAAAAAATCCACCTGAAAGCCAGGATGTTCCAAGTCAACCCGGTGGGAGGGGGGCTGCTACAGAAATGCTGAATTGTCTTAAAATTACCGATGTTTATCAAATACCTGCCTTGATACCCTCGACAAATATTATATTCAAAGGAGACATGCCGGATTCATATCAATGGTCTGAAAAAATACGTAAGAAAATCGGTGCAGGAGAATTTATCAGGATAGATGAATAATTCATGAATCCAGGATAATAATTAGTGATAACGAGATCCCTCCTCGCCGGGATAACTTGGTTCTATCCCGGGTTTTATAATCATCTGATAACTTCGTGTTATCGGATGAGTGATCTCAGGGACCAGGAACCACAAACCAGGAACCAAATACACCGGTTAACAACCGGGTTTACTATTTCACCCATAGCGTAAGTAACTGCCGGTTGAAAACCGGCAAAACTTTAGCATTTTCAGACCTAAGCACTTCCTTAATCTTAGCCTCAGCCTTCTTATACTGCAATCCTGCGACCCCTTGCGACAATGGAGACCATTACAATACTACAACAAATCCCCACCCACATGCTTATCTTACAATACCCTTAGCCTCGGCCTTCTTGTCTAACGAAACTTTAGTGGTGGCAGGAGCCTCTGCCTTCTTCTATTGCTTCCCTGCTTCCATGCAACCCTGCGTTAAATTATACTTGCCTTGATTTCTTTAATTCCTTCCAGAATGACTTGAAAAGAAAACTCCTTTCATCCAGTTTGCAGAGCTTTTCGAACATTGATTTTGTTACTGTAAATGCAAGCAGGTCATGAGGAATATATTTGCGTGCGGCAATATCCGTGGCACCTACAATCGCCAATGGAGAATTCATGTCGTTGAATAAAGCCGACATTTGCATGCATCCTGATCCGAATGGCGCAATGACAGCGGGAGGATCGTCGGGACTTGCATGATACTCTGAGCCGATCATTAAAGCACTAAATTGATCGGGATTCACATAGAACGTGATGGTTTGCAGGTAAGAATATTGATCTTTTCTGAGGGGACCTATCAAAATATTCGGATGCTCCTGGTTATATGGTTTTGAGTCATCAAGCCATTTATTCATCAGTTCAAAGGAAGATTTTAAACCTTCCGTATTTACAAGAAAATCAAGGTAATCTTCCCGCGATCTGCCTTCGAGTCCACAGATCCAGTGACCGGCTCCTCCACAGCCATAATTATCTTTTGTAAGATGGAGCGTTTTACCTTTCAGCCATTGCTTAAAGAATGCAAAAACGCAATTATGGCCTGTCTTATGCGGTCTGATAAGTGGTTCAAAAGGATCAATATCCGGTGAATCATAAAAGCCGATTAGAGGGATCTTCAAATCGATTTTATCAATGAGCCTGGAAGGATCAGGCTGGATGGGGGAAGAATTTGGATTTATCATTATGACGATGTTTGATTTTTAATTCAAATAACGACCGGTATTTTTTTGGCTAAAGTATAAATCAACTCCTGCCGCCCGTGATGAATAATATGTTCGGGCGGGGCGATGAGTGTGAGTGTGATTAACCACAGAATGCACAAAGAATTTATAAAGATCCACAGAGATTTTCACCCACAATCCTAATCCCCAACATCCGAACTTACAAATTTACCAATTAACCAGTTTACAAATTAACCAGATCCCTCCATCTCTCTTTCGCCCCCTCGCTCCTTCACTCCTTCACTTCTTCGTTTCTTCACTCCTTCACTCCCTCGCTCCTTCACAACAATATTTATTCATTAAGCCTAAATAAAGTTACATGCGATGGATATTGTCGATCATGGTATATCCGATGCGTTGCTTTCTGGAAATCCTCTTCACTGCAATGGTAAATATCTACAAATTTCTGAGGATTCCGGTCTACCAGGGGGAACCATGAGTTTTGTACCTGGATCATGATACGGTGGCCTTTTTTAAAAGTATGTGCTACATCAGGAATCTGGAATTTCACTTCCGTGATTTTACCCGGTGTAAAAGGTTTCGGATTTTCGTAACTGTTTCTGAAGCGGCCCCGCATGATTTCCCCTCTGACCAGCATCTGGTATCCTTGCATGGGTATATTTTGATCATTTGAAGGGTAATTTGCCAGCGTATCGGGAAATACATCAATCAGCTTTACCACATAATCTGCATCAGTACCTGTAGTACTGATAAGCAGGTCAGCTATAACAGGACCGGTAAAGGTCATATTATCCTGCAGATCGCTTGTCTGGTAGACCATTACATCCGGCCTCCTGGATGCAAAACGCTGATCATCAGTCATATAGGATATTGTTCGGCGAAGGTGAACATCTTCGGTATAGGGAACAGGTTTCCGGGGGTCTGAAACATATTCGTCGTAACTCTCTTTAAATTCAGGAGTTTTAAATGTCAGGCCATTGTCCGGCTGAAAATAAAGACTGACCTCTGTAACATTTGCCGGCGGCCATGCTTCAAATTCGTGCCATTCATTCAGTCCTGTGATGTATATTAATGCTTCGGGAAGATCAATATCATTTTTATCTTTCAGATAATAATTGAAGAATTGTAATATTTTTTCCTTTCCATAATCAGATGTACTGGTTCCCCAGTAAATATTACCAAGATGGTCACCGTTATCAAATGCCCACTGACCATGTGACCAGGGTCCCACCATGATTCGGTTTGAAGTGGTTGGAGGACTTTGCTCCTCAATTGCTTTATAAGTATTAAGCGGACCGTAAAGATCTTCTGCATCAAACCATCCACCGACAACCAGGACGGCAGGTTTAATATTCTTCAGATGGGGCAGGGGTGTTCTGGCTTTCCAGAAATCATCGTAATCCGGATGATTCATCAGGTCATTCCAGAACAGGATCGAATCACCATAATAATTTTCATTTAGATTATGAACAGTTCCCATGTCAAGAAAGAATTTATAATTATCCTGGTGGGGCCAGGGGAATTCAGGATTACCCCTTCTTGTAGGCTTTGGGCGGAAACGTCCGAAATCATAGAAAAAGTCAGTAGCATCCATAATAAAAAATGCCCCGTTATGGTGAAAATCATCTCCAATGAACCAGTCACCAATAGGTGCCTGGGGTGATACGGCTTTCAGGGCAGGGTGAGCATCAGGCAGTGACATGGTTGCGTAATAGCCCGGGTAGGAAATGCCATGTATGCCAACCCGTCCATTGTTATTCGGAACATTATGAATCAGCCATTCAATGGCATCGTAAGTATCACTGTTATCATCAATGTCCTGATTGGATTTTTTATCAGGAATATATGGTCTGATATCGATAAAATCACCTTCACTCATATATCGTCCACGCACATCCTGGAAAACCAGAATATAGCCTTCATCGGTATACTGGGTCCAGTTACCAAGGTAAGTATTATACTCTTTTTCTCCTCTTGGCTCAGAGTTATATGGAGTACGTATCATTAATATCGGATACTTTTCACTATGATCTTTGGGCGAATAGATTGAGGTAAATAAATGAATACTGTCGCGCATAGGTATATAAACTTCACACTTTTCATAAAACTGTTTGATGTACTCCGGACTGGTTTTTGGAGGATCAATTATTTTGCGTCCAAATTCCAGCACATATTTTTCTCCACTTTGAAAGATCAGATTACCCTTAACAAGCGAATAGTCCTTATTCACACTTCCTTCATAAAAAGCATTTATTAATGACATGCTAAAACTTACGATGTCATCATCAAGGATGATTTCATTAACTGGCTTGTCATATGCGCCCTGGTCAGGGCTATCAAATGAACCTCTGAACCCATCATAATCCTTATAAATATGGAGAATTATACGAAGCGACAGGTCCTGTATCTGAAGCATTCCGTACCAGTCGCCGGTAATATCCTGAGCGCTCAGAATCGGGAATATCAGGATTACTGAAATTGTGGTAAGAAATCGATGAGAAGTTTTCATGATATTGGAATATTTATTTCAATATATAGATTTACATAACGGTAATTTAAAAGAAAATTTGGAGCATCATAATAATCCGTACCTGGAAAACAATATTATTTTAAACCACAAAGGAACACAAAGGAAAGCACGAAGTAACACAAAGGAGTCTGATTGTGAACCTTTGATTTCCTTTGTGACACCAATAGTATACCTTTGTGGTTAAGTAAAAGAATGGAAAATGATTAATTATTAAAGTTAAGATATTATTCATTTTTCACACAAGCGTGTTTAGTTCATTATTACCCGCTCTTTACGAGCTTTTCAGGCACATTGATATCCAGCGAATTGGCATTTTCTCCCCAATAAAGTGTGGTATGCGGGAAAGGAATTTCAATCCCTTCACGGTCGAAAGCTTTCTTCAATCTTCTCAGATATTCGCGGCCGACAGCCCATTGCATAACAGGCAGAGTCTTGAAACGGGCTTTGATGATGATAGCACTGTCGGCAAATTTATCAACACCGAAAATTTCCAATGGTTCAAGTATCTTTTCTTTATAATCAGGATCATTCAGCATTTCTTCACCTACCTCTTGAATGACCCTGGTTACCTGGTCGGTATCTTCCTTATATGCGACTCCTATATCAAAAACCATTGCTGACCATTCTTTTGTCATATTTGATAGAGAATTGATCTTACCATTCTGGAAAATATGAGTAGTACCGGATAAATCACGTAAGGTGATGGTTCGAAGTTTTACATTTTCTACAAGTCCGCCTGTACCATTGATGATGGCCACATCGCCTTTCCTGATCTGGTTTTCCAGCAGCATAAAGAAGCCGGAGATAAAATCCCTGACCAGTTCCTGGGCACCAAAACCGACAGCAAGACCTATGATACCTGCACCCGCCAGGATGGGACCAATATTGAGACCGAGTTTACTCAGTAAAATAATAATGAAAATAGTCCAAACGGTTATTTTAATGATTCCCCTCAGAATATTAAGCAGGGTTTCAATTCGTTTAGCTGATTCTGCCGATTCAGGTTCTTCTTTTTCCTCAAGACGAGTGATAATTATTTTTTTCAATCGTTTGATGAGAAAACGGGTCAATCTGAGAATGATAAACGTTGCCAGGACCAGAACCAGGATCGCGGGGAGTTGCGAAACAGACCATTCATACAACTTGGTTAGGAGATTTGTCAGATAATCGAGAAATTTTAAATTTTCCATAACGAAATTTATTTAAATAACATTATTAATTGTTTGAAATTTTTTAATATGAAGGCTTAAAAATAATATAAATAAATTTGGAAAGGATGAGGTTTCTGCCTCCTCCGCCAATTGTCGGATTCAGCAGACAAGAAGGCTAAGGCTAAGCTAGAATGCAGGTGTGAAAGAATAAAGGTGCAAAAGTGGAAAAGTGTGAAAGTTCTGTATCAGAGGCATTAAAAAATGCATCAAATACAATTAATTGCGCTCAAGTGCCTCAAAACAAATAAATGACTATAGAATAACAACTATAGGGCAATTGAAACACTACTAAATAAGGGTCAAAAAATAAACGGAATAAACATCTTCGTGTGTTTCATATAATCAATATAATCATCTCCGAATTTCTTTATCATTTCCTTTTCTTCCACTTTTGCAGTGATTATCAATGAAATAAAATTTGTCAGGGCCAGGATCCATTGAATATATCCGTAATCCTTGGCGAGTATACCAAATCCTCCCAGCATAAGTGATAGGTAAAGAGGGTGCCTGATATATTTAAAAAGCCCTGTTGAAATTAATTTGGTAGTATCTTCCATCTGGTCACGTGGTTTTCCTTTCGAATAAAAAGTATAAAAACCTGAAGCTGCTGCAAATATCGATAAAATGAGAAAAATCCAGGATATGATCTGATGCGGGGAAAAAGGATCCTTAAACCAGTTAGGATAATTAAGTAAAACGAGTATTAATATGCATTCAAATGAGACAAACCTGAATATCCCATGATATCTTTTTCCTCTTAATGATACCCACCATGAGAACCAGGCAAGAGTGATGGTGCAGGTGATAAGAATAATGATTATGACCGGTGTCATTTTTGCTTATATAATAGTAATTTTAGGTTGCAGATTGCTGGTTAAAGGTTAAGGATTTATTGAATTGTGAGTTCACCTTACACCAGGCTTACCTCATTGAAAATAGCGGGTTTCATAAAGATGAGTTTTGTTTTTAAATTTATAAAATTATTTCTTTTTAAATAAAGGAGTTAATTAAGTGCGATTTAAAATTATCAGGTAAATTAAAAGTTCTTTCTCATAAATTAAAACAAAGAACACAGAAAATGAAAACTCCAAAATTCTTACTCGTTTCAATATTATGTATTATGCTCCTCATACATAATACTAAGATTTCATCATGTCAAATATCAGCAGAGATCCATGTCGGTATTGGTTATACAGGTGTGGACATACAAGAATGGACATATGGTGCATCTGATTGGGGACAAATGATGGGCCAGATTTATGTACAAGCATTTCCTATCCGGTTTGGAGGGATTGTGGTGGGTGCTGAGTTTGGTTTTCAGCATTACTTATGGTATGTGGATGACACATATGGATATGAGCACAATGTTGATGCATTTAATCTTATGGGCATAGTACGTTCTCAGTTTAATGAAAATTTTTTTGCTGAACTTGGATTTGGAGCCTACTTTTTCGGTGAATTTACTGATCCCGGGTTTTCTGCCATTTTAGGGTATATTATTAATATAAATGAAAAACTGGCAATACCTTTGAAATTCAGGACCGGCGTTGTTTTCGACAAAGATACAAATCTTTATCCGGTTGGTATCTCAGCAGGATTAGCCTATACATTTTAAACAGCGCAATGAGCAAATATCTAAAAAAATGCCTCCAATGTGCTCAAATGCCTCAATACCTATATTTTTAATGGATAAATTGTTAAATTTTTAAATGTATAAATTGTTGATTAATAATGTATTAGTAATACTATATATCTGAAACTACAATTGAATTATCCATTAAATTAACAACTGAAGCACTACTGAAGCACTATTGAAACAATTGCAGAAAAAATATTGACTTATTAAAACGATTATTGATACAAATCATCAGGATCAGTTGTTGCCAATTCATACATCAGATCACCTATCTTTTTCACAAGATCATTGAAGTAACGTTTACCTTTTTCAGCGGTAGCTTTGTAAGGATTACCAATTCCGGTATCTTCAGTTACCTGAGGCCATTTCCTTTCAGTCCAGGCCCAGCCTTCCCGGAAAGCACTGATTTTTAGTTTTTTATCCTTTCCCTGACCTGCTTTATCTAAAGGTAAAACGAGTTCAGGTGCCAGGTACATTAAAAGGCTTGTTTCCATTTCTCCTGCGTGATCTCCAGGTTCATCAAAATAATTTTCAAGTTTTAGCGCCTGGTAAAAATTACAGGTTGCGATAAACATAAGAGGATACTGGACACCAAGCTCACGGATCATCTGTCTGAAATCATTACCCCCATGACTGTTCATGATCAGCAGCCTGCGAATATCATGGTGATCCAACACATCCACAATATCTTTCAATACTGCGGTCTGTGTGGAAGGATTTAGATTCAAATCGAGTTTGATATCTCTCTGCCCTGTATTTACACCGATTGGAATAGTGGGAAGGACAATTAATTTTGCACCACGTTTCCAGGCAAGTCCGGCTGCTTCAGCTGAAATCTTATTTGCCTCAATAATATCAGCTGAATAGGGTAGATGGAAATTATGTGCCTCTGTTGCAGCCCATGGCAGAACAGCCAGCTCATATTTCTGATCCTTGACATTTAACCAGTTTGTTTCCACAAGAATATATGGTCTCATCTGTCGTTAGAAATAAAATGATGTGGTTTAATGAGACAATAATATTAAAAAAGCGTGAATTATTGCAAGAAATGCTGGAATATATGGAATGATGGAATATTTTTAAATTGTCTCAATGGTAACAATGGTTATAAACAGGAAAAATCCAAATAAGATGCGTTTTAATGTCTTCATCAGTATTCGAGAATATCTCTGATTAAAAATTGGTGTTAATTTCTTGATGGTACCAAAATATCAGTTATACATTTTGACATTATCAATATATACTGTTGATTGTATTTTTTCAATAGCCCTGACTGATTTAAGATTAATGATTGACGATTTATGATTTAAGAAGTTTTAATAATTCATAAATCTGAAATCGTTCATCTTTATTCTGAAATACATTCTTCCTTAGCCTTAGCCTTTACTCCCTTCTTATTCATCTTTTTCATCTCTTTTCCGTTTTTACGTTCGCAGTAAGGGAGCTTCCCCTTCCCATAATGATACTCCCTGCAGAGATCACATAATCCATGCCGTTCACATTTGGTTTTCGGGCAATTACAAAATACAATATCGTAGTCTGTGGGTTCGCTCATTTATTTTTCAGTGATTGCTCAATTTTTTTAATCTCACCATATATTTTTTGCAGTAAAGGAAACGTCGATGATATTTCTTCCGGGGAAGTATATTTCATTATATGATCATTATATTTTTCTATCATGGGCTGTGTCTTCCGGTTCATTTTCCTGCCCTTTTCTGTAAGGACAATCAGGTTTGATCTTCTGTCGACAGGATTGCTGATTCTTTGTACAATTCCTTTTTTTTCAAGTGAGTCACAAATTACCATGATATTTGTTGTATCTGTTTCCAGTATTTCTGAAAGTTCCTTCTGGTTAATCCGGTCTTTATGGGCCAGTGCCAACAGAACACCGAATTGAGGAAAAGTCAGTTCAACCTCCTTTAAGCGGTTTTCAAGAATCCTTCTGGTCTTAATATGAATTCCGGATACCAGAAGAAAAAACCGGGCAGATATTTCGTCTTTAAAAAACATATTTAATAATAATTATGATAATCGAAGCTAAGATAATAATAATTATGATAATTACAAAAATTATTTTTGTTTTTACTATAGTAACGGGATGATGGAATAATTAAGTCCCGGAATGTTAGAATAATGGAATACTAGAAGGATGAAATAATGGTGAATTTATAAATTGTTAGGTAAGAATGAAATTTTGCAGGTAAAGCAATGCAAAATTCTCAAATCGAACTGTCCCTCCCGAATACTCGGGAAAGCTAGTCGGGAGAAAATTCATGAATTGGTGTGCGTATGTGATGGGAGAAAGGGTATGAAGAATTCCATGATTTACAATAATAAATGGCTAAATTATTAATTGATGAATCTACTCCGAAAAGTAATATTTTAGTGGCTAAAGCCCCATAAATTGTTGATTCTCACGGAACCCAGCCTAAAGGCTGAAGTTATATAAATCATTATCAATTAGAGCTTTAACCCAATAGTTATTTTAAACCACTTTTCGGAATGGACTTATTGATTAAACTGTAAAATAGTTAAATTATTAAAACATATAACCTAGTAGAATTATAATTTAAAAAGTTAACAATAAATAAGGAATCACAATTAAATAAACAACTGAAGCACAACAGAATTAACTACTGAAGCACAATTTATTAAACAACTGAACCACAAATAAAGTACAACCGGATTACATCTAATCAGGTTATTCTGAAAAATAAAATGATAGGAAAGCTTTTTCCATAACAACGATTGTTTGTATTTTTATTATCGGATAAAATCATTAATAACAAATATCAATAAACAACATGAAAAGAAATTCTTTGATAAATTTTATAGGAATGTGCATTTTAATCACTGGTTTTTCCAGTTGTTCATTTGCACAGGATAAAAAATCGGTTGAATCCTTTTTCGGACGCTGGTCACTATACCTGCCGGGCGGAGCCGGATGGCTGGAAGTACACCCGGAAGAAAGTTATCTCGATGCAAGCCTTTTATGGTATGGTGGTAGTGTTGTTCCTGTAGATAATGTATATCTTGAAGATGATGAGCTTGTTGTTACATTAGTGTCGGAAGTTATTCGTGAAAGAAATAAAGCAGGTGAGGCTGTGAGAACACATGTATTAACAGATTTGTACAAGTTCAAAATGATTAATGAAAATGAAATGAAAGGTTTAGCAATCGATGTTGAAAAGGATAGTTTGGGTGTTGTAAAAACAGAATTCAAAGCAAAAAGGATTCCGGATCTGCCGTCAACTCCTGATTTCAGTAAGATAAAATATGGCAAACCGGTTGAATTATTCAACGGAAAGGATCTTTCAGGCTGGCAGTTATTGGAGAAGGAACGTCCTAACGGTTTTAAAGTTGAGAATGGTGTGCTAGCAAACAATCCTGTTCAGAAAGAGGGTGAACCACATATATCTTATGGTAATTTACGTACGGTGAAAGAATTTGAGGATTTTAACCTGAAACTTCAGGTTAACGTTCCGGAGGGTAGTAATAGCGGAATATATCTTCGTGGCATTTATGAAGTTCAGGTTCTGGATAGTTATGGAAATCCTCTCGATTCACACAATATGGGAGCCATATACAGCAGAATTACGCCATCGGTTGCTGCTGAAAAACCTGCCGGGGAGTGGCAGCAACTTGATATTACACTTTATAAACGTTATGTTACAGTTATTTTGAACGGTGTTAAAATCATTGATTGTCAGCCTCTTCTAGGTGTTACCGGTGGAGCACTAACTGCTGATGAATTCAGCCCTGGCCCAATTTATCTTCAGGGAGACCATGGAAAAGTCATGTACCGTGATATTGTTTTAACACCTATTATTGAGTAATACAAAATTAACATCTTATAAGATGTCCCATAGGTTTTCCTCTACCATGCAGGTGGAAATACCTGAACACTTTTAAATTGGGTGACAAAATATTGATATTATTGTATTAATTAACAAGTGAATTAAAAATGAAAAATATTGCCATGCTTGGTACCGGCCTGATAGGTACCTTTTATACCATGTCACTGCACGGGCTCAGAAGTTGTGACAGAGTGGTTCATGTGTATTCACGTTCTGCAGAGAGAGCAAAAAAATTTGCCGGTGATTTTAATATCCCTAAATGGACAACTGATCTTCAAACTGCTATCTCAGACCCTGAGGTGGATGTGATAGTAGTAGGTCTGCCTAATAATCTTCATAAAGATGCCATTATTGCTGCAGCAACTGCCGGAAAAGCTGTATTATGCACCAAGCCCCTTGCAAGGAATGCGGATGAGGCTTGGGAGATTCTCAAAGGGGTTGAAAAAGCCGGCATTTTTCATGGTTACCTGGAGGATCTGGTCTATACACCAAAACATCTCAAAGGACATGCCTCTGTTGAAAAAGGTGCTATCGGGAAAGTTCTGTGGGTACGTTCACGAGAAGCTCATCCGGGACCTCACAGCGACTGGTTCTGGAAACCTGAAATATCCGGAGGAGGAGTTTTACTTGACATGGGCTGTCACTGTATTGAAATAGGCAGACATTTTATCGGAAAGGATATCAGACCGGTAGAAGTTGTGTGCTGGGCTGATACCCAGGTTCATCCTATCGAATCAGAAGATCATGCCATCGGCCTGGTAAGATATGCCAATGGTGCGATTGGACAGTTTGAAGTTGGATGGTCATTCCGGGGTGGAATGGAACTTAAGGATGAAGTGTCGGGAACAGATGGTTCGATAAGAATGGATAATTTCCTGCGGACAGGTTTTGAGATGTTCTCTGCTCCCGGTAAAAGCGGATATGTGGCAGAAAAAGTAGAAACAGAAACGGGATGGATATTTCCAGTTGGTGATGAAGTGCATGAATTAGGATATAACCATATGTTTGCAGATATGCTCGATGCCATGGAAAAGGGAACAAAACCCATGGAAGATTTTTATGACGGATATATTGTGAATGAAATTATGGATGCCTGTTACCGTTCAGCCAGATCGAAGAAATGGGAACCGGTGGAACTTAAAGAATGGCGGGGCAGGGAAGAGGTGGAACCTTTAACTGCTTTCAGGGAATATAATGATCAGTACTGGCTTGTTAAGGAAGAAATACTTCCGGATAAGCGGAAAAAGGTGATCCTGAAGGATAAAAAAACAGGGGATATTATTCAGAAGGAAATATAAAAATGGTTCTCGGTTTTCGGTTCCCGGTGAGTGTGGGTTTTGTGTTAGGGTGTGTTTAGCAATCAAATATCCCGATTGACAGCCGATTTGACTGTTTATGCCAGTATTTATTATATCCCGGTTGGCAACCGGTTTTGACTGTTTCAACCATTTTCGTTGCAGCTGCCGATTGACAATCAGCTGAATTTATACAATCCTGTCAGGGTTGTATAGATTATAGTTACCGTAGCCACCGGTTTCGCCGGTGGTTATTCATAGTTTAACCTTCAGGGTAATTATAATTTCTAATGGTCAATTTCACCAGTTCACTAAAAACAATACCCCAATACCCACACACACCAATTCAACAATTCACCAATTCATCTCATTTAACATGACAAACCATGCTCCATGCTCCATCCTCCATGCTTCAAAACATCCACCTGAAGAACGGATTCAGGGTTGACCATACCGGAAGTTCAAGATATAGTTGATAACCACGTCTATAAAGAAAATCAATCTCAGGATATTGCCTGATAAATGGTTTGAACAGGCGTCCACCTAATATAAAACGTAGTACGGCTTCAAGAAACGGATCAACAAAAAAGAGCAGAAACGGCACAGCATATCCCCTGAAAAAATAAACAGAGGTTATCCAGACAACCAGTTTTATAATGATGCCATAGCTCAGAAGATATGAAACTTTGGAACGGGTCCTGAAAATCATAAGCACTAACATAGAAAGCAACATCCCCAAAAACATTCCGATAAAGAAACTGATATTGTTTAAAGGAGGAAGATCGATAAAGAAGATACAGAGAATTATTGAGACTATTTTGAGGAGTGTAAGGGAACTATGTATGAAAAAAGCTTTACGGCTTCTGGGAATTTCAATTTTTTTATAGTTCCGTTTAATGCCTGCCTGTCTGCCGTATAATACTCCATAGGTTTTAAGATTTATTTTTTCAATTTTGAACAACATCAGTCTGTATGGAATCGAATCTGCCCTTAAGCTTTTGCAGTAATGGCATTCTTGATGGGCATAAGTGGTGTGCTTGCCAAAGACCGATTTCAGGTCCTTCAGACCGTAAAAAAAGGTGCCTAACCTGAAGTAGTTTTTCCTGTTGCTGATTACAAAAAAGATAAGTATAAGTGCCAGTATCCAGAAAGCGACATAACCACTGGGTTGCTTGGAAACTTCTTTACTGATTAATGGGATGGCTATACAAAAAATGATGAGCGGAAAAACCAACAAACGGATAAAATATCGAATTATCAGGATGAGATCGTACCAGCCGCTTTTCATTTTTTGTATAGCCATCCCATTAATCAGTAAAGAAGTTTCCAAGCAACCCAGT